>Ga0209542_10018362_pt1 | contig 11332 bp, 13 predicted proteins | sample RifCSPhighO2_01_FD_184028 | JGI IMG/M metagenome (GOLD analysis project Ga0209542, IMG submission 184028) | Soil microbial communities from Rifle, Colorado - Rifle CSP2_plank highO2_0.1 (SPAdes) (version 2) | ecosystem: Environmental > Terrestrial > Deep subsurface > Rock core/Sediment ...
CCCGACGTACTCTGCAACAGGCGCATAAAATTCGGGAGTTTCAAAAACTATGCGCTTCAGGAGGGCGCAGACTATATTGCTACGGGGCATTATGCCCGTGTCGCCTCCGGCGACCGCAGATTGTCGCAGATTGAACGCAGATTTTCGCAGAAACAACCCAAAACGGAATTTGAATTGTTACGGGGCATTGACGCAAACAAAGACCAGTCGTATTTTCTCTACACATTGGGGCAAGAGGACCTCTCGCGGACAATATTTCCCATCGGTGCTCTTCTGAAAAGCCGAGTCCGGAGTCTTGCGGAGAATGCCCGGCTTCCGGTAGCTAAAAAATCGGACAGCCAAGGACTTTGTTTTGTGGGCGATGTAACTATGAAGGAATTTTTATCCCGCTTTATCAAGCTGAAAAAGGGCGTTGTTCTTGATAGAAATGGCGCCGCCATAGGAACACACGATGGCGCCGCGCTATACACGGTCGGGCAAAGGCATGGATTTCTCGTTGAAGGCAGGGATGTGGAGAGAACGCCGCACTACGTCGTTTCTGTTGATGTTGCCGCGAACACAATTTGCGTTTCCCCGCGGCGGGAAGACGCGGCGCGGAAAGAGGTACTGCTGGATGGAATGCATTGGATAGGGAATGCTCCCGTACTCCCGCTCCGGGCACAGGCGCAGGCCCGGTATCGGGAAGAACCGCACGACGCGACGATAGTGGATTCGGGAAACGGCATCAAAATCATTTTTAACGAACCGCATATCGCCGCGCCGGGACAATCGCTCGTTGTGTATGAGGGAGAGCGGTGTTTGGGCGGCGGAGTAATCATCGGTTAATTGATATTGTATAATTAGAGCGTGGCAAATATTTTAATTACGAAAGCGGACGGCGAGGAGGAGGCATTTGACCCATCAAAATTAGATGCTTCCCTTGCGCGCGCCGGAGCGAGGGACGATATGCGCAGGCGGGTCACCGCGCACGTGATGCGCGAGTTGAAACCGGGCATGACGACCGACCAGATATATCGGCATGCGTTTGAGATATTGAGGAGGGAAGAGAGCGCGCCGGTTGCGGCGCGCTACTCCATCAAGCGGGCGGTTTTTGCCCTCGGACCTTCGGGATTTCCGTTTGAACAGTTCTTGGCGGAAATATTGCGCGCTCACGGGTGGACATGCCGCACTGGAGCCGCCTTAAACGGACGCTGTGCTCCGCATGAAGTGGATGTCCTCGCGCAGAAAAACGGCAGGCGCGTCGGCATTGAGGCGAAATTCCACAACGATGCTGGAGGAAAAACCGACATCAAAGATGCGCTTTACGTGCATGCACGCTACGAAGATTTGAAGAAGGCGACGGAAGAATCCTCGCGGGTGGACGAAGGGTGGCTCGTCACGAACACAACCTTTACGCATAACGCGGTACGTTATGCGCAGTGCTCCAGCCTGACTTTGCTCGGATGGGATTATCCGAATGAGCACGGGCTCGTCAGAATGATAGAAGAGGCGAAGGTGCATCCTCTGACGTGCCTTACGACTCTTACCGAGAGCGAAAAGCGCCAATTGCTGGACAACAAAATTGTCCTGTGCAAAAGCTTGCAATCCGGCCACTTGCTCCAAGAATACGGCATAAGGCCGGGGCGCGTTCCACAAGTCATGGAGGAAGCCCGGCGCTTGTGCGGGATATAATGGTATAATTGAAAAGTATGAATCCCGCGCAATTTATTGACCCCACGTACATCATCTTTGCAAAACTTATTCTCGCGCTTGTCTTGGGCGGGACAATCGGGACGGAGCGCGCGGTAATTGCGCGGCAGGCAGCCGGCACGCGCACATTCGGCCTTGTCGCTCTCGGCGCGTGCCTTTTAATTATCACGGCGAACTATGGAAACACCGCGTATCTGGGAATCCTCAATTTTGACCCCATGCGCGTGGCGGCGGCCATCGTAATGGGCGTTGGCTTCATCAGCGGGGGAGTGATAATATTCCGCGGCGATTCTTTGCATGGCGTAACCACCGCCGCCGGATTGTGGATTGCGGCGGCCGTCGGCATCGCCGTCGGCTTCGGGATGTACGCCGTGGCGATATTTTCTTCCTTGCTTGTTCTCGGCGTTTTCTGGGGCATGTGGTATTTGGAAAATCGCTTCAAGCATTGGTTTACCGAACACAATCCTGAAGGCAGTCAAAACGACGCGAAAGGATTTTAGTTTTCAATTGAACGGGGTATACTTGCTCGGATGAGTGATTACTATAAACCAGACAGAAACCCGAATTGGAATTACGGCGGAGAACGATTCCGCCTTTCCCGTTCTAAAATTGCGCTTTTCCTGGATTGCCCGCGCTGTTTTTATATAGACAATAAGCTCGGCACCGCCCGCCCGCCGGGATACCCCTTTAACCTAAACAGCGCCGTGGATGCGCTTCTCAAAAAAGAGTTTGACATTCATCGCGCGGATAAAACGACGCACCCCCTCATGAAGGCATACGGAGTGGGCGCCGTTCCATATGCCGATGCGCGTATGGATGAGTGGCGCGATTCTCTGCGGAAAGGAATACAGTGGCAGCATAAATCAGGACTGCTCGTGAGCGGTGGAGTAGACGATGTGTGGGTACGGCCCAATGGGGAACTCATCATCGTGGATTACAAAGCCACGAGCAAAGATGAAAAAATCACAGAGCTTGATAAGGAGTGGCACGATGGCTACAAACGGCAGATGGAAATATACCAGTGGCTGTTCCGCCAGAACGGATTCAAGGTCTCTAATACGGGATACTTTGTCTACGCAAATGCGGGGAGAGACAAAAAGGCCTTTGACGGCGTACTTGAGTTTGAAGTCACGCTTGTGCCGTACGAGGGCGACGATTCATGGGTGGAAGGAAAGCTTGTTGAATTGAAGAAATGTCTGGACAGCGACGAGCTGCCCGAATCGTCTGCAGAGTGCGATTACTGCAAGTACCGCGAAGCGGTGGGGAAGAAAATGCTGGTATTTGCAAAAACAAAGAAGGGTAGCAGTTCCGCTAAACCTTCAGGCGACGGAACTTTGGGCATTTAGAATTGCATGAGAGTCGGGCCTGTGACCCAAGAAATGCTTTCTGGCCTTCTCCAGTGTCCTCGGGTATAGCCGCATGCGTTTCCCGCGCAGAGGTTTCCGGAATCGTAGATTCTCGCAATTAAAGAGCCGGTAGATAAGCTCCAGCCAGATTTTCTCCCCCTCTTCTTTTTCTTTCATCCCTTCCAAAGTGGAGATTATCAGTTCTCTATACTCGTATATGCCGGCACCGACCCCTGCATGGAATAAGTGAAAGATTTCCACAACTCCGGTACTGAGCTTTCCATTCAAGCAGCAGGCAACGACATCCTTCTTTGATATTCCACATACCTTTACTCCGTGCTCCTCATGGCTCAATCCTGCGAATGAGGTGCGCGCATAGACGTTCTTCCGGATTTCTAGGTAGCGTTTCAGGCGCCCTTTTTCCACTGCCTCGTCGCGCACACCTCCCGATGTGTCAGGCCGCAGGGGTATTAATTTATCCTCGTCTACGAATACGTATGCATCAATATCCGAGTCTTGATTTGGATAACCCTGAACATAGGAGCCTAATGCAGTCATTCCCGCAATGTCAGGGTATTTAGACATTAGACCCTCCATTACATTTCTGAATGTGTGAAGTTTCTCCCGCAGTTTTGGATCGGGGCTCAACAAAAAGAGACGGTTATCAATTTCTCTGGATTTCGTAATTTCTCTAATCCGTTCAATCCTTGGCTTGCCATCAAGTCTGTTCTTACCTATTTCCACCGCCTTTTCATTTGCCTCTCTTGCGAGCTTCACGCTTGGCTGTAAATCACTTGGTCGCAATTTATCCATACGTACTATAATATCACTGCTATATGAGCGAGAAACAGGAACATGGGGCAGGTGTCAAGATAGAAAGCTCGTGGAAAGAGGCGCTTAAAGACGAGTTTGGGCAGGATTATTTCAAGAATTTGCGGGAGTTCGTTAAGGGTGAATACCGACACTCTATTGTGTACCCTCCGCCCAAGAATATTTTCCGCGCTTTTGAACTCTGTCCTTTTGATAAAGTTGAGGTCGTGATACTCGGGCAGGATCCGTACCACGGCCCGCGTCAGGCGAATGGCCTCTGCTTCGCCGTCGGCGAGGGAGTTGCTTTGCCGCCGTCTCTTCAAAATATATTCAAAGAACTTTCAGCAGATTGTTCTTTGCCCTTCGAAGCCTTGGCGAAGAAGGGCGGTAGTCTAGAGGACTGGGCCAAACAGGGGGTACTCCTCCTTAATACCACTTTGACCGTGGCCGCACACAATGCCGGCTCGCATCAGGGGAAGGGGTGGGAAGAATTTACCGATGCAGTCATCCGCAAACTTTCAGACGAACGGGAGAATTTGGTATTTATCCTTTGGGGCAATTACGCCAAAGCCAAGGGCGGCTCAATAGACCGCACCAAGCACCTCGTCATTGAATCCGCGCACCCCTCGCCATTCTCGGCCACTAACGGCTTCTTCGGCTCCAAGCCTTTCAGCAAAACGAATAAGTATCTAGTTGCCCAAGGCAAACAGCCGATTGATTGGTTGTAATCTGAGGTGGTAAAGATGTCTAAAATTCGTATTTGACTCCCAAGCCAACATGATGCATACTGCGCGAAGCACCACGGGCACATTTTTTTCCACTACCATGGGAGACTGCTATGGCGAAAGCCAAAATCACCGGTAACAAGCCGAAAAATAGTTCCAAAAAACTGACACTAAGGCAGGAAGTCGCTATGCTCCGAAGGGAGGTCAGGCACGTGAAAAGGGAACTGCGAGCAAGGTCCTCTCACGTGGGCGCTATGCCGAGCCTGCGCCTACCGGCGTGGGATCGGAAGCACCGTGCGAGGAGAAAAGCACACCGCTGAAAACTGGCGCTCCCTGATGGTAGGGGGCGCCGGTACTATATATCACCGCGCCGCATAAAGTTTCCTTATTTGCTAATTCGCTTGAATAAGCAAATAGTTACAGGCACTAACGGCTTCTTCGGCTCCAAGCCTTTCAGCAAAACGAACGAGTATTTAATGGAGCACAACAAAAAACCGATTGATTGGTTGTAGCCCAACACATCATTTATCCTTCCGTACATTCCTATTGAGATTGTCCACAAACTCCTGTCCCGTCAGCTTACGATATTTTACACACTCCAAATCTACCCCGGTTTTTTTGAAGACGTCAACAATCTTGCGCAGGTATTCTTGTTTTACTATTCCTTCTTTGCTTATAAGATTTTCAAGCTCTACATCTCCTAATATTTTGCCGAGGGCGTTATCGCCGTCTTTTTTCAACGATGTAACTCCCCACAGAACAACATCGGGGTATGCAGCTACGAACCATTTCTCATACCCAATTGGCCGGTTTATAGATAATCCCAACACATCAATTGATTTTGTTCCATGTTCACTGTAGTCAACATCTCCCGTAAGATGAGCTCTCATCTTCCAGATCTCGCGTCCTTCGTTAAGAAGAATGTGATAGTTTGCAAGAAACTTTCGAAGGTCAATCCTATCGGGGATGAAGAAATTCCTAACAATTGGAACGAAAAGGGTTTTTGTCGCATCATCGGCTTTCTCGAGAAAAGATTTCCAGTCTTCATCCATACACCGCCAATGTTATATCCCAGGACTAGGTTCGTCTATATACGCAAAAGCTTCAATAATTCGTCTTTACGCAAATGCGGACCAATAATCGCGAGGTTCAATCCTTCAGTTCGGAGCAGGTCTTTGGATACACGCATAATGTCTCCCGATTTCACTTTGTCTATGCCTTTTATTATTTCCTCCAACGTGCGGATTTTGCCGAGGCTGATGAGTGACGTGGCGGCGTGGGCGGCCACGGCATCGCTCGTTTCCAGTGCCAGCGTCAGCGTGCCTTTAATGTGGGCCTTGGCTTTTTTAAGCTCGGCGTCAGAAACTTTCACATTCTTTATTTTGCGGAACTCATTGAGAATTGTTGAAACCGCCCTTTCAAGCTTGCCGTGCTCCACTCCGGCTTGCACCGCGAGGTAGCCGGTGTCGGGATATTTCTCCACCATGGCGTGCACGGAATAGGCAAGGCCCCGCTTCTCGCGCACTTCCAAAAACAACCGGCTGGACATGCCTCCGCCAAGTATTGTTGAAAGAACTTCCAACACATATTCATCTTTGTGCGCATACGGATACGCGGGCACGCCAATCATCAATTGCGTCTGGTCGGTTTTCTTTTCTTTTATCGCCACGCGCGGGCTAATTTGCATACCCTCAAACGGGACAAATTTCGGCCCTGCAGATTTCTTGACGCGCCCGAACGACTTCTTAACCGCTCCGAGCACTTTTTGTTCCGATATAGCACCAGCCACGCACACGACCGTATTTTCCGGCGTGTAGTGATGCTTCAAGTAGCTCGCAAAATCTTTGCGCATGAACGTGCGGATGTTTTCCTTTGGCCCAAGGATAGTCCGGCCCAAAGGATGCTCGCCTCCGAAAATCAGCTCGTCAAAAACATTATCTACGGTGCGCATGGGCATGTCCTCATACATATCAATCTCCTGAATGATTGCCCCGCGCTCTTTTGCGATTTCTTTGCCCGGCAGAGTGGAATTCAGATATATGTCGCTGATGACGTCCAATGCCGTGTCCAAGTACCTGCTGCCTACTTTCGCATAATACGCAGTCCTGTCTTTGGCGGTAAAAGCGTTGTAAACACTGCCGAGCGCATCAAGCTCCTCGCTTATCAACCGCGCACTCGGGCGCTTCTTTGTACCCTTGAAAAACATGTGCTCCAAGAAATGCGCGAGCCCATTCTCTTTTTTATCTTCATAGCGCGAGCCCGTGCCCGCCATTACCACCACGGTCGCCGTCTTCGCATCTAACATCGGCACGAGGACTACCCGAAGCCCGTTTTGCAGAGTATGGACGTGATATTTCACAGTTGTGCAATACTATCGCCTTATTTCGGTCGGAGCAATGATTTGTGCCGATACAGCGACCACTAATTGTACATATGTACAATTAGTGGTCGCTACTCATATTCAACATGTTCAAATAGTGGAAGATTAACGTCCTGATAAGCACGAGGTATAATCATCTATCATGGACATCAATGAAATCCGGGCCAAGTATTTGGAATTCTTTGAGAAGCGCGGGCATGCAATTATTCCTTCGGCGCCGATAATCCCCGAGAACGATCCCACGACACTTTTCACGGGAAGCGGGATGCAACCGCTCATTCCATATCTACTAGGGAAGAAGCACCCCGTGGGAGACCGCCTCGTGAATTCGCAGACCTGCTTTCGGGCGATGGACATAAACGAGGTGGGCGACAACCGCCACACAACATTCTTTGAGATGCTCGGCAATTGGTCGCTCGGAGATTATTTTAAGAAGGAGCAGTTGCCGTGGCTTTTTGAATTTCTCACCGATGAAATTGGACTGGACCCGAAGCGCTTGTATGTAACGGCGTTCATCGGGGATGAGAAAAACGGAATTCCACGCGACACGGAATCGGCTGCTATTTGGAAAGAACTTTTTGAAAAGAGGGGGATTGATGCGAAAGAGGTCGCGCTCGGTTCCGCGGCGGACGGATACCGGCTCGGGATGCAGGCGAGCAGTAGCTCGGGCGGCTTGGCCGACATCGGCCGCATCTTTTACTATGACGCGAGCAAGAATTGGTGGAGCAGGGCAGGCGAGCCGGAGAATATGCCGGAGGGTGAGCCGGGAGGGCCGGACTCGGAGGTGTTTTACGATTTCGGGACTGCGCATGATAAGAAATACGGGCCGGAGTGCCACCCGAATTGCGAGTGCGGACGGTTTTTGGAAATCGGCAACGCGGTTTTCATGCAGTACATAAAAGTATCCGATGTTTCTTATGCTAGTGTTTTGCAAAACACTAGCATAAGAAAAGATGCCCATGAGGTGCCCTCTGCCACTTTTCGATTACTGCCCAAGCAGAATGTGGACTTCGGCGGAGGATTGGAGAGGATAGCGGCGGCCAAAAATGACAATCCGGACATTTTTGCGACGGACGTCTTTGAAGAACTTATCGCGCTTCTTGAATTTTACTCCGACGGGAAATCCTATGACGACAGCAGGTACACAAAAAGCTTCCGCATCATCGCCGACCACATACGCGCGGCCACATTCATGATTGCGGACGGCGTGAAGCCTTCCAACACCGACCGCGGATACGTTTTGCGCCGGCTCATCCGCCGCGCCTCGCAACACGCCATATCTCTCGGCTGCGCCCAAGGGCAGGAAAAGGAGAACGAGCTCGTCCGCTGTGCGATTATCGTGATTGAAAAGTACAAGGGCTGGTACACGAAGCTGGACGGCGAGGAAGTATACGAAACCATCTCGCGGGAAATCTGGCAGGAAGAAAAACAATTCGCGCATACTTTGGAACAGGGAACACGCGAGTTTGAGAAAATGGCGGGCGAGAACCTGCCTGCCGGTAGGCACGGCATTTCCGGCGAACAGGCATTTATGCTTTTCACTACCTACGGATTTCCGTTGGAAATGACCCTTGAGATGGCCGCGGAGCGCGGAAAGTCGGTTGATGAAATGGGATTTAAAGCGCTCATGGAGAAACACAAAGATATGTCACGAGCGGGCTCGGAACAAAAATTCAAAGGCGGACTGGCCGACACATCCGTTGCCACGACGCGTCTCCACACCGCGCACCATCTATTATTGAAGGCTTTGCAAATCGTACTTGGCGCGCATGTAAAACAGCGGGGGAGCAATATCACGAGCGAGCGCCTGCGCATAGATTTTTCACACGGCGAGAAAATGAAGCCGGAGGAAATCAAAGAGGTTGAAAGAATCGTGAACGAGAAAATCCAAGAGGCACTTCCTGTCACATGCTCATTAATTCCGAAAACGCAGGCAGAGAAACTCGGCGCACAACAGGAATTCGGCAAAAAATATCCCGACATGGTTTCCGTCTACTCCGTGGGCCCGAAAGATGCGACGCCGGAAAATCCGCAATTTGAAAAGGCCTTCTCAATAGAATTCTGCGGCGGGCCTCATGTGGAGAACACCAAAGAGCTCGGCGGTACATTTAAAATACTCAAAGAAGAAGCCGTCGCCTCGGGCATAAGGCGCATCAAAGCGGTTTTGGTGTAGGAAATATGAGTCTAAACAAACCAGGGCGGCTCAACAATGTAACTCAATTGTTGGGTGCGAGGAAATTAAAAGATAGAAATACCGGGGAGGCCATAAAGGTACACAGGGTTAATATCCCCAGAGATTACATTAAAATCAGCGTGGAGGGACATCATGCTGCCAAGCTTATTTTTCATAAATATAGAACTCAAGATACCGGACAGGATGTAATGAGAGTAATCCTTCTAACTAAAACTAAACAAGCCAGCGATTACAAGACCGAGTATGGTTCCCCGGCTCCCGTCGGCAAGGATATGGCTGTGAATCTTTTTGGACAAACTCTTCTTGTCCATCCTCTGGCGATAAAAGATTCGGCAGACGGAGCCATGCTCACTGCACAGATTGACCATGTCTCCGGTGATGCCAGAATATCGTTTAATGTTCTACCTGTCGGCCGATGAATAACCTGCCTTATCCTCTACTAACTACAAACCACTGACTACTCACTATTTGTGTTGTTATACTATTGAGTAATGCTCACCTTGCCATTTGCACACAAGCATGAAAAGGTAATCGTAATCGCGGATGTCGCGAGCGACAGCGCGGGCGCTTGCATCGCCCTCGTGCGCGATGACGAACCCGCCACTATAATCTGCGCCGAGCGTTCCGAGTTGACGTTTGACGAGAAATCGCCGCATCAGACCGGCACAAATATTATTTCCGCACTTGAAGATGCGAGCGCGAAGGTCATGCGAGTTTATTCAAAATTGCACGGCAAAGGCAGCCCTCTGCCGATTTCATCCGTGCACGCGATACTGCACACGCCCCTTATCACATCGTACACCACCAGCGCGGCCGCTTCGTTTGAACAAGAGGAGTATATAACGGAAGATGCCATCAAGGGGCTCACCCGAACGGCGTTTGAAAGTAAGAAAGAGCTTGACAAGTCAAGACTCTTTGAGGCGGGCGCTGCGAGCATTGAATTGAACGGCTACCGGACGGGCAGGCCTGTGGGCAAGCACGCTCACAGCGTTTCCGTCGCCACATTGATATCGGAATGCGAGCCCGAGCTGCGGGCTAAAGTTACCGACAGTCTTCGGAAAAGTTTTGGAGTTCAAAATCCTGTATTGCACAGCGATATCCGCGCGCTTCTCCTTGCCACGCACATGAACCCGCTCAACGCGAACAGGCACCTCATTGTTGACGTCTCCGGCGATTCCACCAACTGCCTCGTCATTCATAAAGATATTGCGGCGGAGCACATCGTCGTTGAGGAGGGAGTACGGACAATGTTGAAGCGTATTGTCGGGAAAGGCATGGCCGAAGAAACACTATCGCTCATGAGAATGGCTGCGCGCGATGCATGCAGCACGCCGGCATGCGAACAATTGAACGCATCTCTCGCCCGCGTGGAAGCGGAACTGGTAAAAACGTTTGGGGAGGCGTTTGGAAAGCTCGTCGCCGACCGCCGCTTGCCGAACGACCTCGTGCTCATCGTCGCGCCGGATTTTGCGCCATGGATGAGCAATTTCTTTTCCCGTCTTGATTTCGGACAATTTACCGTTACCACGCGGCAGTTTGCGACACGCACTCTTTCACCAGAAGACTTGGGAACTTCCGTAGCGCAAAACGCGAGCCCGAGGGTGGATGCATGGTTTGCGCTCGGGACGGCGCTCGGAAGCGCCCAGGAGCAATCCACATGATGCACGTATACCGTATACAGTATACGGTATTCAGTATGATAGAATTGCTACTGTGCATTGATGTGCGAGCGGGTTTGGGTTTTATTTATACGATATACTGAATACCAAATACGGAATACTGACTTTATGGCCAAAGACTATTTTCAGGACATATTGCAATCCGACGCGGAAAAACCCGGCCACTCTTTCGGGGGCGGAAGAGGCGCGAAAGAACCAAACGGAGGAGCGCAGGGCGGGGGAGAACGCTCAATACGAAACATCACGGTCAACCCCCGCGCCTCGCGGGCCCGCGCGATGTCCGGCGACATGAGAGGAGCGCCATCCGGCGGTCCGCAGTCTCCGTATGGAAGGCCGCGTATGGACAGCCGGAAGCGCATTTGGATTTGGGTGGTTGCAGCCATATCGGTCGTCGTGCTCGGCGTTCTCGCACTCTTCGCTTTCCGAAGCACGACAGTCACGGTAACGCCCCGTTCGCGCCCCATTGTGTTTGACCAGTCCATCCACTTCAACGCATACCCCTCGGCATC
>Ga0209542_10018363_pt1 | contig 11331 bp, 14 predicted proteins | sample RifCSPhighO2_01_FD_184028 | JGI IMG/M metagenome (GOLD analysis project Ga0209542, IMG submission 184028) | Soil microbial communities from Rifle, Colorado - Rifle CSP2_plank highO2_0.1 (SPAdes) (version 2) | ecosystem: Environmental > Terrestrial > Deep subsurface > Rock core/Sediment ...
TATTATTAAGCGATTGATGTCTAATTAAAAAGCTTACTAAATTATTTGGTTATAGGCCTATAAATTAAACGAAAAGATTAAATACTATATTAACAGGAACTAGAATATGAAAAAGAAAAGTAGTGAAGAAGCTAAATTAATTACAGATTACCAAATAGCTTATGATTTTGCTGCAAAATGTTATAAAAAATTTAGAGATGTAATAAAAGCAATAGCACTATTTGGTTCAGTTCCAAAAAAAGAAGCAACTGAAAAATCAGATATAGATTTAATTATTATAATTGATGATTGTACAATTAACTGGGATGATGAATTAATTTCCTGGTATAGAGAAGAATTGGTAAAATTATTAGAATTACAAAAATACAAAAAAGAAATACATATTAACACAATAACATTAACAGCTTTCTGGGAAGAAGTAAGGCTTGGAGAACCATTAATTATAAATATTCTAAGATATGGAGAACCATTAATTGATGTGGGTGGTTTCTTTGATCCATTAAAAGTGTTATTAGCAAGAGGAAAAATAAAACCAGCGCCAGAAGCAATATTCACAACAATGGAAAGAACAGCTTTTCATCTAGGCAAAGCAAACTTAAATATTTTAGCAAGTGTAGAAGCCTTCTATTGGGCAATGGTTGATGCTTCCCATGCAGCTTTGATGGCATATCACATTGTTCCTCCATCTCCAGAAAATATTCCTGAATTATTGCAATCTAATTTTGTAAACAGAAAAATATTAAGTAAAGATATTTTAGATTGGTTTATAGAAGTAAGAAAAAAAGCAAAAGAAGTAACACATGGAAATTTAAAAAGAATTTCAGGAAAAGACATTGAAGAATTACAAAATAAAGCTGAAAGCTTTGTATTAAAATTAAATGAATTAACTAAGAGTATAATCAAAAATGAGAAAATAATAAAAACAGAAATTAAACAATTATAATTATCTCTTTGGTTTGCTAGACTTTACCATATTTTTAACAATTTTAGCAAGTTTTTTTGGATTTCTAACTAAATTTTCTAATTTATCATTATTTTCATATTCGGGATTAGAATTAATTATTATTGGATTAACAACAACATTCTCATTATCTTTATGATACATAGTCATTATTGTTGGATATTGAAGCTGTCCATTGCCTAGGCTTTCACCAACAAACATCTGAATGTAACAAGAATCTTGTGGAATTAATTTAACATCAAATCCGTCAGCTTGTTCATAATTCCTTTCTAATATAACTTCACTTTCCTTAAGTTGTTTTCCTTTCATTTTAAAAAAAATAAAAAATTATTTCTTGCCAGCTTTAGCTTGTTCAGCTTTAATCTCATTTATTTTTTGCTGTTTATTATAGCCATTATACATTTCTGTTAAAGCTATAGCCTTACCATATTGAGTATTTTCAATTCCTTTTTCTATTAAACCATAAAGACTTGCTTCTTTAATTACTTTTGCAGCAGTCATTCTATGAGAATTTGCTATATCTTTTAGTATTTTAGCTTCACTTTCTCTTGCAAGAGGCGCACCATACGCAGCAAGCCTTGATAATGAACTTAAATCAGATTCATCAAATATAGGCCTGCCAATTTTTTGGGAATATCTCATCATTGCCTCAATAGCTTCAGCAACATTGCCTTTATCAGCATACTTTTCAATAGTTTCAGCAACATCTACAGTTTGCTTTGCAAATAATAATTTCTTGTAAGCTTCTTTTTCTTCAGGTTTTGCATCCTTCTCAGGAGCTTTAGGCATTATACCTTCCTTTAAAAGATTAATATAAAATCCTTCTTTTACATCAGTCATTCCTTTAATATAATGAGCTTTAGCACTTTTATAAGTACTTTCATCTAGATTTTCTTCTAATCCCTTAAATGATTTAGTTCTTTCATCATTTAATTGGTTAATAAAATCAGTAGGAACAAAATGTCCCATCATTTGATTCTGATAAGCATTAGTAGCAGCATTTCTTAATCTTACATTATCCAAATTAGGATTTTTTTCTGCTTGGTCTAGAAAATGGCGTCCGGTATTGCTATTCTGTATTAATTGTTCTAGATTTTCACTTAATTTGAATTCTTGTTTTTCTGCCATTTTGTTTTAACCTCTTGTTTGTTTTTTATCTAAATTTAGTAAGATGTCATTCTTTATAAAGGTTTCGTTTTATTCTTACTAGAAAGTAGTAACAATAGAAAAGCTTATAAATATTTGCTTATAAAGATTCTCTTTAATCTTCGGTTGATAGATTTTTACGATGTTATTTTCATGGTCTGGCTCTTCGATATATTTTTATTAAAAAAATATTTTCTACATCATCAGCCGTTGTTTGAAGAGAATCGCTTATAAAGATAGTTTATATGAAAATTTTAAGAAATTTAGGACTAACAGTAATACTAGACTTATCTCTAGCTTGTAGTCCAAAATATCAAGTTAAAGAAACACAAGAAAGCCCTCCTGAAAATATTAAGGAATTGAGTTTAAAAGATTTAGAAACAATAAGGGAAGATTACACACAAGGAGATAATTTAGTGGCAGTTAGATGCATAGATTATTTAGCAAAGTGGGTGCTTACTGTTCCTTTAAATGAAATAATGGAAGGAGAAAAATCCAGATCAATAGCTGCAATCTCGCTTAACTTATCACATTTGGAATACGAAGCAATAGGCAGAAGAATAAATGAAAATGCTATAATATCAAAAAGCGGATTAGTAAATAGAAAATCAGATGAAAAAAAATTCATATGCGGAAAATCAACATTAGCACTAACAGAATTATCACCACAATTAGAAGAATATGTTTTAACAAACTATGAAAGAAGAAATTAAAATTATAAGAGAACTTTGAATATTTCATTTTTTAGCAATATAAAACACCAATAATGAGATTATTCCAATTGCTAAATGCAAATAACTATCAACAAAGCTATTATTTAAATATTCAATTAATATCTCCCTGAATCCTTTTACAAAACCAAATATACCAAATAAAACAAAAATATATCCAGTAAATGTATTATAACCAGAACCCTTTCCTCTTGATCCTGAATAAACACCCAATAATCCGAATATTAAATAAATAATATTATGAGGCGTATTTGTAGTTATACCATAAAAATTATTATTATAAAAACCAATTAAGCTTAAGGTTATTAGTACAAAACCTAAAACTAAAGCATAAATTCTTTGGAATTCCATATAAGTAATAATTTGAGACATTTAAAGAATATTGAATATATACTATATTTAGAATTATTTCTTAGTATTTTCTGGTTTAATTACAACATCATATAATTTCTCAAAAATAGACAGACATTCTTTCTGATCAGCTGAAAGGTGAGTACCTACAGGAGTTCCAAAAATACAAGAGAAACGATCATTATTGTTTTTATAAAGACTAATAGAATCATCGCCATTAAATTTCATATCAGAATTTAAAGTTGGTCTATAATCTCCATAAGGTCTGTCATTAGCATCATTTATTTGCAAAGTAATAGTTTCTCCATCAAATAATACATTCTTTCTGTATACCACAAATTTTTTATTAGGTTGAACATTTCTTTCACAATTTCTTTGAAATTCATCACAAGCTATATCTGAATTATTTAATACATAATTCCATAGAGTTCTTAGCTTATCATTTATATTTAGTTCTTTAGAGTCTACATCAGATGAAACTACTAAACCAAATGTTAAAATTCCTGTTTGAATTAATTTTGTTAATAACATTTTTTTTCTATAGTTATTGTTGATAATAAAAGTTTATAAATCTTTCTAACTGTAACTACTAATTAATAATATTAAAATCCTCTAATTTTGCCAAGTAAAATATTTCTTTCAATAGAAGCTACTAATTTTCTGGTTTTATTTACAACATCAGGATTTACTGAAATGCTTGTTATTCCTTCTTTAATTAAAAATTCGACTATTTCAGGATATTCGCTAGGAGCCTGACCACAAATTCCAATTGTCTTACCATGTTTTCTAAAACCTTTAATTATATTACTTATAGCTTTTAATACAGCAGGATTTCTTTCATCAAAATATCCCATTCTCCCAAGTTTAGCACTATCACGGTCAATCCCTAAAACACCCATAGTTAAGTCATTACTTCCAATTGAAGCCCCGGTAATAGGAAGCTCAGCAAATTCTTCAGCTATGAATGCAATTGCAGGAACTTCAGCCATTAAATAAATTCCAAAGTCATTTGATTTAACTAAACCTTCACTTTTTAAAATATCAAGACATTTTATAACTTCTAAAGTAGTTCTTACAAAAGGCAACATTACATAAACATTTTTTAATCCTTGATCTCTACATTTTTTTATAGCTTTTAATTCTAATTTAAATGCCTCAATAAAATCTGGTGATACATATCTTGAAACTCCACGCCAACCAATTAAAGGATTTTCTTCATGAGGTTCAAATTGTTCTCCACCCTGCAAATTTTTATATTCATTTGTTTTAAAATCTGAAAATCTTACAATTATTGGCCTGGGAGAAATATCTCTTGCAACTTTTTCTATTCCATTAGATAATTTATCAATATATTCTTGTTGTTGTCCTGTTTGTATCATATACAAAGGATGTTTTCCTACACTCTCTGTAATAATAAATTCTATTCTCATTAATCCAATACCATCAAAAGGTAGTTTACCATAATCATCAATTTTATCAGGTTCTCCTAAATTCATGTAAATTTTGGTACCAGTAACAAGATTATTATCGCTTACATCGTCATTTAAACTAGAACTATTCTGAGCTTGGGTTTGTACTATACTATTTTGTTGTATATTAATATTATTTTGACCTTTGTAAACAATACCGCTTGTTCCATCCACAGTTATCAAGTCACCATCGTGCAATATTTTTGTTGCCTTTTCAGTTCCGACAATACATGGGATTCCCATTTCTCTACTTACAATCGATGCATGGGAAGTCAGACCCCCTTCATCAGTGACAATAGCAGAAGCTTTTCTCATAACAGAAACAAAATCTGGTGTTGTCATTCTTGTTACTAAAACATCTCCAAGTTCTATTTTATTTAGTTCATCCATATTTAACACAATTTTTACTTTACCAATTCCAACGCCAGGACTTGCACCCATTCCTTCCAGTAATTTTTCAGAATTATTTTCTATAGTTTGTACATTCTCATCTTTCTTATTATGTTTTAGTGTCGTAACAGGTCTTGTCTGTACTAGGTAAATTTTTCCATTTTCAGTTGCCCATTCAGAATCCATTGGTTTTCCATAATAATCCTCTAACGCCTTACCGTATTTCGCAAGTCCGATAATCTCTTCTTCACTTAATTTCTGTCTGCTTCCTTCATTTTCACTTAAATTATTTCTGATATTTTTTCCAGTAAATTTATCTCTAAATAAACCATATTCCTGTCTTGCAACTTTCTTAGACTTTATTCCCATTGTCAGTTTATCAACGATGTAAGTATCAGGTGTTATCTCCCCGCCAACAACAGTTTCTCCCAAACCAAATGCACCTTCTATCATAATTTCACTTTCATTATTTGTTGCAGGATTAATAGAAAACATTACTCCACTTTTTTCACTGTTTACCATTTTTTGCACAACAACAGCAATGTATACTTTATCATGCGGATAATTATTTTTAACCCTATAATAAATTGCTCTTGCAGTAAATAAAGAAGCCCAGCATTTTTGTACAGCCAAAACTAATTCATCTTTTCCTTTTACATTTAAATAAGTTGCTTGCTGGCCCGCAAAAGATGCGCTTGGTAAATCTTCTGCAGTAGCTGAACTTCTAACAGCAACAAAAGGTAATTCTCTTCCAGTTTTGATAAAACTATTTAAAACATCATGACCAATTACTTTATTTATTGCCTGATCAACATTCATATCTTCATAAGCTTCTACTATAGCCTTTTTTATCTCAATAGGCATTTGTGCATCCAGAATTATTTCCTGTATTTGTTCAGAAGCCTGCTGCAATTTAGCAGTATCTTCAACATCTAAATTCTTTACAACATTTAAAATTTTATTTTGAATTCCAGTAGTCTCAACAAAATATTTGTAAGCTGGCGCTGTTACAACAAATCCAGGAGGCACTGGCAATTTCAAATTATACATAATTCCTAAGTTTTCTCCTTTACCTCCAACTAAAGGAAGATTATTCTTTGTAATCTCAGAAAACCATACAATGGGGGAATCTCTCATTAAATTTTACACCTCTTTATTTAAACTAATAACTAAGATATTATTAAATCTTTCTTAAAATAATAGAATAAAAAGCAATTAGAGATTTATTTCAAAGATTTAGTATTAGTCTCAATTTCAATAAGACATTTATTTCCAGGTAATCTTGGATTAGCAGTTTGTAAAGCTTCTTTAGCCTTGTCAATATTTTCTTTATCTACCCAAACTGTAAAAATAGGATTTCCTACCATAACTTGTGCAGCAGTTCCAGAAACTTTACCAAATGAATGTGCCATACCACTTTGCAACCTATCTGCATGAGCTCCACCAAGCATCTTATTTTCTCTTAATGCATGATGGGGGTAAACATTTAATCTTAAAAAATAATTATTGCCTAGAACTTCTTGTAAATTCCTATTAATAACCATTCTTGCTGATTCCAGTGCATTATGTCTTATCTGATAAGAACCGTTGGAAACTAACTTGACTTTATAACCATATAATTTAGTCTTGTCACCCATTTCAAAACCACTAATTTTATGATGTGGAAAAGCCTTGATATATCCTTTCTTCTTATATTTTGATTTTCTAGTATAAGGCCTTTCTAATCTTCTATAACATCTTGCTACTCTTAGATTTACCATAAAAATATGAGAAAATATAAGGTATATAAACTTTTCTTAAGGGATTTTCAATAAGGAAATAATATTAATTAGTTAGATATTAAAGGATTATGGTAAATGTAATTTGGCCTATAATTTGGGGAATAACAGGTTTATTTATTACATATACAGGATTTTATCAACTTAAAATTAAAAGATTGATTGAAAATACCCCCACATCAAAAATAAGATCAATTGCAATGGGTTTAGTTGAAATATTTGGAGAAGTAATTCCTTTTAATAAAGAAATAATAAAGAGTCCATTTACAAATACAAATTGTGTTTTCTATTCCTACACAATTGAAGAATATCGAAGTTCTGGAAAAAACAGGAAATGGATATTAATTAAAAAAGATACAAGCAACAATAAATTCTATCTAAAAGATGAAACAGGTCAGGTTCTTATAGACCCAAATAAAGCACATATTGATTTAAATAAAACATATCAAACTGAATCTGAAAAAGATACTTCAGAAAATATTAAACAATTTTTAAAAGAAAAAAATATTTCCTTAGAAAATTTTCTTGGAGTAAATAAAAGATTAAAGTTTACAGAATATATATTAAAACAAAAAGATAAATTATACATTTTAGGAACTGCAGCAGACAATCCCCTAGTAGAAGAGGAAAGTTCTGTAGAAAACTCAAATGACATAATGATACAAAGAGGTGATTTCAATAGTGTTTATTATATCTCTTCCAAACATGAAACTGAAGTCATAAAGAAATACAAGCGTGAAGCAATAATACTTTTATGTATAGGAATAAATTTAACCTTCATTTCATTATTCTTTTTCTCTAGATAAGCTTAAATATTTACTTAAACTTTTTCATACATGGCTTCAGTATTATTAACTATTTTCCTGATATTATTGACTATCTTAATTATTTATATTATTATAATATTTAACAGTTTAATTAGCTTAAAAAATAACATTTCAAAATCTTGGTCAAATATTGATGTTTTATTAAAACAAAGATCAGAGGAAATACCAAATTTAGTGGAAACTGTAAAAGGCTATATGAAACATGAAAAATCTCTGCTTTTAGAAATAACAAAAGAAAGAACCTCATTAATTAATTCCAGTTCTTTATCAGAAAAAGCAAAAGTAGACAATGCAATTTCTTCTTCATTAAAAACAATATTTGCAGTATCAGAAAAATATCCAAAGTTAAGAGCAAATGAGAATTTTTTAAAATTGCAGAATAGGATTACAGGATTAGAAAATGAATTATCAGATAGAAGAGAATTCTATAATGATTCTGTAACAATTTATAATACAAGAATTCAATCATTTCCAGATTTATTCATAGCAAAAGTCTTTAATTTTAATGCTAAAGAATTATTCAGAGTTTTAGAAGAAGAAAGGAAAGTTGTTAAAACAAACATATAACTTAGATTTCATTAATTCTCACAGCATATTGTTATATAGTGCTGCTCTGATTCAAAACCTGCTGTAATCCAGAAGCTAATGTTCCTATATTCTTAATGACTAACTCATATAATTTTTGTAAAGTTATATCTAAAAATGCTTCTTTTAAAGAACCAGTACAATAATCATAGATATTGCTTATTGAATTAATATTTTTTTCTCTTATCAAATTCATAGGAATGCTGCAATCCATATTTTTGCCTTCTAAAGCTTGTTTTAACTCTATTTGTTGGGCTTCAGAAACCTTTTTCATAGTAACCCTTACAACACAATTATCATTTTTTTCTCCAAGAATATTATAATATAATTGATTACCTTCCCTATTAAGTGTTGCCTTTACTTTATCACATTGGGAAGATTTTGTATTAAAACAACTTTCATCAGTTCCACAATTTTTCGGAGCACCCAGAATAATTAAGAATATTAAAATTATAATAAGAACCAATGCAAGCACTATAATCTCTTTTCTTCCTAAATTAAGTTTATATTTCATACCTGTATTTTTTCAATATTAAGTAACTTAAAAAGATTTCTAAATTTAAGGGAAATATGAATTTCTTTGTATTATTCTTAGATATTCTTTAAATTCTTTTGAAACTTTAAAAGGATCTTGCTTGTCAGCAACTATATCTGCAAATCCGCGAATTGTAAAAATATGAGCACCATCTCTTCTCTTCGGCCACAAATCCCAAAAATCAATTTGATAGTAATCCAACAATAATCTAGCCGCAGCTTCTATAGTTGGGTTTACATAATTTTCTCCTCTTTTACAAGAAGCATTAAGCTCTAAACTATTTATAACATAATTTCTCAATGCAAAGATTTCAGATAATGTGCATTCTAAACCAAAGACTCGATTCATAAAATAGACAACATCAGATAATTCATTTTTTACTCGTTCTTCATCTACCATTTCATTATTTAATATCAACTCTAAATTTATCCTCTAATTTACTCTATAATTTCTTCTAATTTATTTTGTTTATTTCGTTGTTCAGCGTCTAAAAATACAGCTGATGTCATTCCTACTGCAGTTCCAAGTGTAATAGAATAGACATTTAAAGGAAAAGCCAATGCAGTTGTAACAGTTGAAATTACCCATGCATTGATTTCTTGATAAGGCTCACCATTTAAATTATTAAATATTGCATACCTGGCATAAACAACAGGGGCTACTGCACCCAAAAACATTCCACCAAATATATTAAACATTTGTCTATTTGATAATCCATTACCAAGTCTACGAATTTCATTTATCATTAAAAAAATAAAGAAAATAAGAATATAAAATTAACTAAAAAAATAAAAATTAAACTTTAGCTAAAGTTCTCTTGCAGTCAATACTACAGTTTTAGAATCATTGTTATTGACATTTGAATTTGTCCCAACAACAAATCCAACATTGCTAGTTTCAGCAGCTTTAACAATCTCTCTTGTTACGCTTCCATCAAATATAACAGCAAATGCTCCTGAAATTCCTTTTAATGTTGCTTCCAATTCCATTGTAGGGACTTTTCCAAGAATATTAAAATCCTTGTCTATAATATAAGCCCCTCTTGTTCCAACAAGGTCATCAAGTAAATTCTTGAAGCTTGCCTTGTTTTTAGGATCAACTTCAGTTTTAGTCTGCGATGGCCTATATTGGCGATTGTCTCTATTCCCTTCCTGCGGCCTATACTCTCTTGTATCTTGTCTGTCTTGTTGTTTATACTCTCTGTCTTCCAAAGGCCTTCTCATATTATTTGCTCTTATTTGTTGTGGTCTTCTGCTTCCATCAACATCAAACCTAAATTGTTCAGCAGCAACTCTTGCCCTTAAAGCAATATGGATTTCTTTCTTAGTTAATTCTTCAACTTCTTTTCCAGGAGCAGCTTTGGTAATATAATCGATTTCTGTAGAGTCAAGTAGAGATTTCAAAATCACATCCCCACCCCTGTCTCCATCAACAAAAGCAGTTACAGTTTTTTGCCTGCATAAGTCTTTTATGCTTTCAGGAATGTTTGTTCCATTTAATCCAACTACATTTTTAAACCCATTTTTTAGCAAGTTTAGTACATCTGCTCTTCCTTCAACAACAAATATTTCATCAGAAGTATCTACATCAGGACCAGCTGGAAATTTATCTATGCCCCATTCACCTATTTCAGACATTCTAACAGCCTGCATTACTTCATTAGTTATTTCTTGACTGTCTGGAAGAACACTTGATTGAAGTTCATTTAACAATTCCTTTGCTCTTGTTATTACAAAGTTTCTTTTACTAACTCTTAAGTCTTGAATTTTAAGAATTTTAACTTTTGCATTACAAGGTCCAATTCTTTCAATAGTTTCTAAAGAAGCACCAATAATAGCAGTTTCAGCTTTGTCAAGACTGCAAGGTATGATTATATGACCTGCACTTTTGCCATTAGAAACATCTAAATTAACTTCTATTCTGCCTACTTTTCCAGATCTCTGAAGTTCTCTTAGTTCTAAGTCTTGGCCTAAAAATCCTTCTGTCTGACCAAATATAGCACCTATGACATCAGGTTTTTCAACCACTCCTTCGATATGAATTTCAGCATCTATTACATATTTTGTTGATACAGGACTTACCTTTCCCATTTTTCTTCACCATTAATTCCCTAAGAACAAAGCTTTACACTTTAAAACAGATTTCACATAAACTAACTAAATTAGCCTAAATAATACCTGCCAATATATTTATTCCCCCTTTATGGAAAATACCATAATAAATGAAAGTGATCAATAACTTTGTCCTTATTTTTTGATTTTGATTGTTGCCTGACACTAACTCTCAAGTATCCTCGCCTTGATAGTTGTATCGTAAGCTCTGTTGAGTATTTCTCTATGCCAGGCTCTTAAAATAGTTAGATGTAATAATTTATATAGTTTTCGAAACATTGATTCTCTTTAATCTTCGGTTGATAGATTTTTACGATGTTATTTTCATGGTCTGGCTCTTCGATATATTTTTATCTTAGTTTAATACCCCATAGCTTGCTGTGGGGATAAACCTATAAATTTGAATAGTACACTTTGTAGGTGGTTGACTTGGTAAAAACTTCACAT
>Ga0209542_10018364_pt1 | contig 11331 bp, 10 predicted proteins | sample RifCSPhighO2_01_FD_184028 | JGI IMG/M metagenome (GOLD analysis project Ga0209542, IMG submission 184028) | Soil microbial communities from Rifle, Colorado - Rifle CSP2_plank highO2_0.1 (SPAdes) (version 2) | ecosystem: Environmental > Terrestrial > Deep subsurface > Rock core/Sediment ...
TTGAGATTCTTTTTCACTGACATCTATTCTCAAAGATTGTATCTCTTTTTTGGTTTTTTCTAAAACAGTCAAACCACGCACAGCTGTGTTTGCAAAATATACATAAGAGAGCGCTAACATAAACACCAAAGCAATGAGTCCATAATTAAAAATACTCTTTATTTCTAATGTTTTTGTTTTTTGTTTTATTAAATTAGTCATTTTTTTATTATTTATCCTAAATTTTTTGAATGATTCTAAGTTTGGCACTTCTTGATCTGGAGTTTTTCGCTATTTCTTCTTTACTTGCTACGATAGGTTTTTTATTTATAAGTTTTCCTTTTTCTTCTGTTACAAGCGATTTAAAAAATCTTTTGACTATCCTATCTTCTAAACTATGGAAAGAAACAACTGCCATTCTGCCTTCCTTATCTAAAATATCAAATCCTTTACTCAAACCTTCCTCTAAAGTATGCAATTCATCGTTAACAGCTATTCTAATGGCTTGGAAAGTTCTAGTGGCTGGATGTATCCTTCCAAAACGATAAAATATCGGCACGGCATTTTTGATAATCTCCGCCAACTGACCAGAAGATTTGATTGGGCCTTCCGATCTACTTGCTACAATGGCTTTAGCAATCCTTCTAGAGTATTTTTCTTCACCATAGCCATAGATGACATCTGCCAAATTTTCTTCCTCCCAACTGTTAACGATGTCATAGGCGGTAGTCTCATCTTCGGTCACTTTCTGTTTGAAGGTCATAAGTAGTGGTTCATCTTTTTGAAAACTAAATCCTCTACCTATCCCGACCAAAGTGTCAGAGTCACTTCCAAAAAACTGACTAGCATTCCAACCAAGGTCAAACAAGATTTTTGTTGGATTTTTAATTTCAAGTATTTCCAGCGCTTTATCAATATCTCTAAAATTAAGCACTGCCAACTTTGGTTTAGCTCCAGCCAAATCAAGTCTTTCCCTACTCAAAGTGATAGACATCTCATCTGCGTCAATACCAGCGAGCACTATTTGATTTTTTCCACCCGAGGCGGATCCTCGGGCGGACATCCGTTGCCAAACAGCTTCCATATGTCCCCCTAAACCAGTCGTAGCATCAAGATAAACATCCCCATCTTGAAAAGAAAGTCCATCTATTATTTCTTTTAAAAGAACACTTTCGTGAATCATTTACATTATTCCAAGCTCTGATAATTTTTCTGCCAAACCTAGAGCCCCTTTTTCTACCTGTTTCTTATAATCAATCCACGACTTTTCATTCCATATTTCTAAACGATTCTGGACTCCAATCAAAACCACTTTGGTTTTGAGGTTGGCCCTCTCTCGCAAGAAATCCGGAACCAAAACTCGTCCGATATTATCAACCATCACTTCGCTAGCCCCTCCAAACATATATCTAGTAAAACTTCTCATATCAGAGGAAAGCATTGATGAATTTTCCGAAAGTTTATTGGCTATCTTCTCCCACTCTTTGATAGTGAAAACAAACAAACACTGATCCAAACCCGGAGTAATTACAATCTTCTTGCCCATAAGAGATCTTATTTTAGACGGCAGAGAAACTCTGTTTTTATCGTCTATAGTGTGTGTATATTCTCCTATGAGCATGATGATTTAATTATCCACTTCTTCCCACTTGTTTCCATCTTATACCACCTCATTATATCCGTCTACCACTTTGAACTGTGGATAAGTGGATAACTTTCATATAATCAAAAAACCACCTTATTTAAGGCAGTTTTTTGAAATTTTATTTTTATAATAATTACTGAAGAGTAATACTTTCTATTATGATAGGATTAAGTGGACGGTCAGCCGCATCCGTTTCCATTTTGTTTATAGCCATTACTACATCTAAACCAGCAATAACTCTCCCAAAAACAGTGTGTTTAGTATCGAGCATATTGTTATCTGCAACATTAATGAAAAACTGACTACCATTAGTATCGGGTCCAGCGTTAGCCATAGAGATTGTTCCACTATTGTTTTTGTTTTCTGGTCCTATTTCATCAGCAAAAGTGTAGCCCGGTCCTCCGGTCCCCCATCTATCCATCATTGAATCATCTTTTGAAAAAGGGTCTCCTCCTTGGTTCATAAACCCTTTTATCACTCTATGAAATTTAGTTCCATCATAAAATCCTTCTTTGGCTAATTTTACAAAGTTTTCTACGGTGTTTGGAGTTCTATCTGGAGTAAACTCAATAGTTATATCTCCTTTATTTGTGTGTAATATTGCGTTCATAATTTTTTCTTGATTATTAACAGATGGTTCATCATCTTTTTTATTAATTTGGTTTTCTATTATCACTTCTCCGTTGGGTGTCACTTTGTCTTTAGAATTACCTTTAATAAAGATAAACCAAACAACTCCCATAAGGAGAAAAGCAATGACAATAGCATAAATAGAAACTTTGTTCATATTATTATTCTTTAGGACGCATTAATGGAAAAGTTTGAAGCTCACGGAGAGGTTTTCCAGCAAGGATAGCGAAAAGTCTCTCACCAAAACCAAAACCACAAGTAGGTGGCATACCGTGCTCCAACATTTCTATAAACTCAAAATCAGGCATCATAGCTTCTTCATCTCCACTATCAATCAATTTTTGCTGGAGGCCAAACCTTTCTTTTTGGTCTATTGGGTCATTAAGTTCAGAGTATCCTCTCCCCACCTCACTTCCCGCTATGATCGGCTGGAACATCTGGGTGGTGTCTTTATTTTTGTGTTTTTTGGCTAGGGGAGCTACTAGAGTGGGGTGGTTTATAAGGAAAGCCGGACCTCTGATGTTTTTGCGACAATATTTCCAAAGAGTATCAGTCAGACGCTCTTTATTTTCTCCTTGATATGGAACACGAAGTTCGTTTAACTTATCTTTCATTTCTTTTTCACTAGCTTTCTCAATATCCAATCCTGTTTGTTTTTTTATTTCTTCAACATAATCTACTTCCTGCCAGTCACTATTAAGGTCAAAAGTGTGGTCGTTATATTCAAATTCAGTTTTACCAAAAACTTCTTTGGCAATATTTATATAAAGTTCCCTGACTAAAGCCATTCCATCTTTGTAATCAGCATAACTCCAATAAAATTCCATATTAGTAAATTCTTGCAAATGTTCTGGCGAAGTCCCCTCATTTCTATAAACTCTTCCTATCTCAAAAGTCTTTGGAAAGCCAGCGGCCGAGAGTCTTTTTTGCCACAACTCTCCCACCGATATCCTCAAATACATATCCAAATCAAAATCATTGTGGTGAGTTTTAAAAGGTCTGGCTTCTGCTCCGCCGGTGGTCAACTCTAAAGTCGGTGTCTCTATTTCCAAAAAACCTTTTTCTTTAAAAAACTTTCTAGTAACATCCCAAAATTTTGATTTCTTAATTATCAAATCTCTAAGTTCTTTATTCATCAGTAGGTCCAAATATCTCTTGCGATAACGCTCTTCAGTATCTTGCAAACCATGCCACTTTTCAGGTAGAGGTCTTAAACTTTTTGCCAACATTTTCCAATCAGAAACCTGAATAGTCTTTTGTTCTTTTTTAGTCAAAAAGAGAGTTCCCCTCGCTTCTATAAAATCACCAATATCTACCGCCTCAACAAAAAGGTCAAAATCTTCATCCGAAATTTTTTCACCTTTTTTAAGTAATATCTGGAATTTAACAGTCTGCCCGCCATTGAGTAATGTCCCATCAAAAAGGTCAGCAAAAGCAATCGCTCCTTGAGAACGCAGAGCCACAACCCTTCCGGCAATAGTGACCGATTTATTTTCTTTTTGAAGATTATCAAACTCTTCTGTTAATTTCCCAATTTCAAAATCCCTCTCTGTCTTGGCAGGATAAGAGTCTATACCTGCTTCTTGCAGTTTTTTGAGTTTCTTTAATCTTGCGTCGCGAATTTCTTCTAGAGAAGCCATGCTTCTATTTTATATCAATTACTTTATAAGTGATAGGGCCTGAAGGTGCATCAAAAGTAAAAGAATCTTTTTTCTTCTTTCCCATCACGGCTTCACCAAAAGGAGAGTGCATTGAAATTTTACCTTCAGCAAAATCAGATTCTTCACTTCCCACTATAGTGTAAACCATCTCATCTTTTTCTCCTTCTTTAACAACAGTAACACTAGAACCGACATCCACCACATCAGTATTATGGTGAGAAGAAACAATAACCGCATTTTTAAGCACAGACTCTAATTTTTGAATTCTATCTTCTAAAACCCCTTGCATATCACGAGCTTCATGATATTCAGCATTTTCAGAAAGGTCACCCAAAGATTTAGCATACTCTAATTTTTCCGCTACTTCTTTACGCTTTACTTTCTTAAAATGATCAAGTTCTTCTGATAGAGTCTTGTGTCTTTCTTTTGTTAAGTATTCTTTTTCTTCCATATTTTAAAATTTAAATATAGCTAAACATTGTATTCTATTTCACCCAAAAGTCAACCTGATAAAAATGTCAAAGGCGCCCTTTGAGTTTTTAGATGTGTGGTATAATTAGGATTGTTTCTTCTTCATCCAGATGGCATCTTGACGAACAAGTTTGGAGATATCGGAAGGATTAGCAAGTAGAGGTTTGAGAGCTTCTTCGGCAAAAACTCCGTTTTGAGAACCTTTAGCCAATATCACGGCTTTTTCTTTTATTTTATCTTTCAAATACTCACCAGCATCAATTGAATTTTTTGCTCTATAAACATTACAACCATTTTTGATAGCTTCCGGTGCTAAAAACTCATTAGCATCTTCCCCTATCGTCACTATCAAATCCAAAGATTTTGGGTCACAATATCGGCCAATCTTCTTATGCTCTTCTTTAGAAATATCCCCCAATTCATTCATCATTCCTAAAATAGCTATTCTTTGTAAAGTGGGATAGGACTTCAAAGTGTCAATTGCCATTTTGACAGCGCTAGGACTAGCGTTATATGTATCATCAATAATAAGAGAATTTTTGATACCTTTTAGTTTTTGCATTCTTCCGGCAAAACCTGCAATTTGCTTTACTCCTTCTTTTATTTTTTGATCAGATATATTAATTGTTTTGGCTACAATAACAGCAGCTACAATTGAATATAGCTGGATTTCAGAAATAACAGAAACAGATAAATCCATTATCTTCTTATCAATCTTTAAAATATCAAAAGAAAAACCTTCTTTTATTTTTGAAATATTTTCTATTTTAAAGATAGAACCAAAATCTTTACCATAGAAAAAAACTTTTTTATTGTCTATGTTTTCAGGGACAACGGAGCATAAATCTTTGTTAGCAAAAATAATTTCACTAAAATAATTAACAGACCACTCTTCTTCAGATACCGCATTGAGGTCTGCAAAAAATTCCATATGCTCTAGAGCCACTGCCGTCACTATCGCAATATCCAAATATAAATATTTTCTAAACTCATTTATCTGATTGGGAGCATCTGTTCCAAGTTCCACTATTACAAAATCAAACGGAAAATCAGAATAAATTTGAATCTCATTTTTTACAATAATCAAAATCCAAGAAAAAATATTCCAAATAAATGGCATAGTATGCCCAAAAAATACTAGTGGCACACTGACAATATCATTATAATTTCCTTCTTGATAACGAACTCTTTTTTCAGATTCCAACACTTTAGCAATAGCTAATTTGGTGCTAGTTTTTCCAATACTACCAACCACTCCAATAATTTTGAAATTATTTCTATTCCTCAATCTCCTCACCTGCCATCCCAAAATCTTTACTATTATTTTTTTAAATATAGACTTCATATATTTATTATACCTTACTCATTTTCAAAATATTCTGGAGTGTTTATGACCATCCAATCAAGCAATTGACGCATAACATAAGTGGCACCAGTCAAGTTAGTAACAGGACCTCTTTCCATCACTACCGTAAAAGCATATTTTGGATTTTCATAAGGAAAAAAACCGATAACCCACGAGTTTACAAATTGCTTACGAGCTCCGATTTCTGCGGTTCCTGTTTTACCAGCAATATGCACTGCAGGGATATTTAGCCCACTCGCCGTCCCCCCTTCAGAAGCAACAGCCGCTCTCATCCCCTCTTTCACTATTTGAAAATTTTCTGTTTGACCTTCCACTTTTTTACCAGAAGAGACTGTGCTAGTAGAAGTAAACAAAATAGAAGGCAACAAAAGTTTACCTCCGTTTGCCAATCCAGCCGTAGCCACCACGGCCTGCAGAGGAGTGATTTGCATACCATATTGACCAATAGAAGTGTTATAGGTATCTCCAAGGCGCCAAATTTCTCCATCAAAAGTTTTCTCTTTCCATTCAGGGTTTGGTATCACCCCCAAAACTTCTTTATCTGTATCAAAACCTGTATATTGCCCAAAGCCGAAATTTTCTAAATATTTTTTGATTCTATTTATTCCCAAACCTTCCTGTTTTTCAAATCCTCCACCTATTTGATAAAAATAAACATCTGAAGAAACCGCCAATGCTCGCCTCATATCTACCGCTCCGTGAGCCTTCCAATCTTTAAAAATTGACGGTTGGTCAGGAAAATACGGATTAGGTATCACCAATTGTCCTGTGCTCACTATCTCTTTTTCTGGAGAAATAATCCCCTCTTCCAAAGCGGCAAAAGCTATAAAAGGTTTGATAATAGAGCCCGGAGCGTAAAGTCCAGAAACTATTCTATTTAAAAAAGGGTTATCAATATTTTCATAATAACTCTGTATTTTTTCTATCTCTTGACCTTCAGTCATTACTTCCGAGTCATATTCTGGAAAGCTGGTCATAGCCAAAATTTCTCCAGAATGCACATCCATAATAACTCCACCACCACCACGAAAACCCACCCTTTCCGAAAGTGTTTTGATTTCTGTAAAAAGTTTTTCTTGGACCCTGCTATCTATTGATAAAGTGGCGTCTTCACCATTTCTAGGTAATTGAACCACATTTTCAGAAACCACTTCTCCATTAACAGAAGTCTCTACAAGTTTTATACCATTGCCACCAAAAAGTATTTCATTTAAATAAAGTTCTAATCCATCTTTAGGTAAAAATTCTTCTTCATAATAAAAGCCAGATTTGTCTTTAGCTGGATATTTTATAAATCCCAAAAGATTGGAAAATCCGGGAGATTTAATATATTTGCGTAATGGATAATTTTCTTCATTTTCAGATTTTTGATTCCAAGTGAGATGCATCCCATCTCGACTATAAATACTACCCCTAGGAGCTATTAAAAGAGTTTGTCTTAATTTATTGTTTTCACTTCTATTTCTATAAAAATCTCCATTAACGATTTGCAATGATATGAGCTTTACTAAAAAAATTCCAAAAAACAAAAAACAAAAACTACCAAAAATAAAAAAAACTTTATGAGAGAGAGGTCTTTCTAATCTGCCTTCAAATTGATAAATATCAAAATCGGGTAAATTTTTTGAATCAAGAAAAATCTCATCAGGCGCGATATCTTTATAATTCCTGTTTTTTCGTTTACTAAATATCCTTTTAAAAATCCCAAGCATCTGTAGATTATACCACTTTCTGCCAGTGTATCATTTTACTCAAAAAGAAAGCTAAGATGATAAGAACGAGAGAGAAAATAGTAAGGAGATGTTGGAAGAGAAAACCACCACCAAAATAGTAAATAGAGTCTAGTAGAAAACCAGCCAAGATAATCTCATAGGGCAACTTAGCAAGGTACACAAAAAATAAAGCAAGCGGTATAAAAAGCCACCAACTAAAAATAATCGGTATAATAAGAATAACCAAAAATAATAACAGTCTCTTCATTTTATTCGTTGATAAAAGGTTTTATAAATACAATGTTAGTTTTGGAAATATCAGCCGGTAGTAACATTAAAATATCTTTAAACCCAGAAGATGTATCTTCCTCCACCACTCCAACGATGCCAACAACATAATTTAAAGAATCAGCTACCATTATCTTGTCTCCCACTTTGATATCAAAATCAATAGAAACTTTAGCTTCTATGCTACCGCCCCCCGCTCCTTTTATTTCCAATAGTTCACCCGTCCTAGAAACAAAAGCAAAAGTGGTCACTCCAGCAAAAGAATTAAGAGCTACGGTTGATTTGCTCCTACTTGTTTTTACCACTTTACCAATCAAAACCCTCTCGCTAGCTAAAACAAAATCCCCATCATTTATTCCATCTTTAAATCCTTTATCTAAAATCAAAGAATCAAGCGGTATCTGTGGAGATTTGGCAATTACAAAACTAGAAATAAAATCTCCAATTGGTTTAATCTCAAGCCCTTCTCTTACTTTTTGATTTTCATATTTTAAAACTTCTAGATCAACAAGACCAAACTTCAAATTTTCTATTTCCGATAAAAGTTGAGTATTCTCGGCTATCAATTTATTTTTATCAGAAAAAAATCTTGAAACATTTCCCAAACTGTTATAAAAAAAACCTCCTGTTTTAAAAAAGGGAGACAAGCTAGCAGAGACCAAAGACTGTGCTGAATTGGAAATGCTAAAAAATAAAACAAAACCCGCCAAGAACAGAATAATTGTAATTATTTTAGGTAGTCCAATTCCTAAAAATTTTCTATTAGTGTGCTTTATTTGATACATCTTCTTCGTTGGCAATTAAGGCTTCTTTATATTTTTCTAAATCTTCAAGAATAATACCAGTACCGCGAACGACACAAGTTAAAGGGTCATCAGCTATATAGACAGGCATCTTCACCTCTTCTTTCAATATTTCGGCAAAACCTTTAATTAAAGCTCCACCACCAGATAAATAAATACCTCTATGCATGATGTCAGAGAGAATTTCAGGCGGGGTTACTTCCAAAACTTCTTTAGTTGCTTCAATTAATCTTTCTATAGAATGTGAAATAGCATCTCTAATATCAGAATCAGTCACTACCACTTCTCGTGGTAAACCAGTAATAAGGTCTCGCCCCCTAGCTTGAGTTTCAAAAGAAGTTTTTTCAGCTATAAGAGATGTAATTTTAGTTTTAATAAATTCAGCTGTTTTTTCACCAATAACTATTTTAAATTCACTCCTGATGTAAGCCGTAATATCATTGTTTAGTTTATCACCGGCCACATGCACATTTTTTGAAGCAATCACTCCACCCAAAGAAAGAATGGCGATGTCTGTCGTCCCACCTCCGATGTCTATAACCATATTTCCTAACGGTTCATTTATTGGTAAATGCATCCCAATAGCTGCTGCCATTGGCTCTTCAACTATATGGACTTCACTGGCACCGGCATTTTTGGTAGCATCTCTCACTGCCCTAGTCTCTACATTGGTGATACCAGAAGGCACTCCAACCACCACTCTCGGTCCTAAAAATTTTTTTGATAATGTTTGAGCTTTATTTAAAAGATAGTGAAGCATCTCTTCTGTCACTTCAAAATCAGAGATAACTCCATCAACAATAGGACGCACTGCCACGATATGTGGTGGTGTGCGACCAAGCATATTTTTAGCTTCAGTACCAACAGCGACGACTTGACCAGTTTTTTGATTGACCGCCACCACCGAGGGCTCGTTTAAAACAATACCTTTACCGCGCACATAAACCAGCATATTAGCCGTCCCCAAATCAATACCGATATCATTGCGTAAAAATCGCATTAATTTTTCCCATTTCTCTTTAAACATATGGATAATCTACCATAAATCAGGAAATTTGGCTCGATTTTTTTAATTAAAAAGATTATATATTTCAATTTCAGTTACCATCTTAATTTCACCAGTCTTTCTGTTTTTCAATTCTAATTTACCACTTTCAAAATTTTTTTCACTAACAACAATCTGATATGGCATACCGAGCAAATCGCTATCAGCAAACTTTTCTCCAGCTCGAAGGTCTCTATCATCATATAAAACATTGTTTTCACCCAATTTTTTGTAAATTTTTTCCGCCATTTCTCTAACTTCTGATTTTTCTGATGAAATTTCAATTAAATGCAATTTAAAAGGTGCAACAGATTCAGGCCAAATAATACCTTTATCATCGGAAAATACTTCAACGATGGTGCCCATTAGTCGCCCTAAACCAATACCATAAGAACCCATAAAGACCAGATTTTCTTCTCCTTTTTCATTTTTATATTTTAAATTAAATGGTTCTGAAAATTTGGTTCCCAAAGTAAAGATGTTGCCAACCTCAACCGCTTTTTTTTCTATAAGTTCTTCTTTTTTTAGTTCCAAATTTTTAATAACTTCATCATTATAAACTTCTTTGTTGATAGCGACTTTCTTTTTTTCATCAACATAAATAATGTCTTCCCCCGCTTCTGTAAAAGTTTGAAATTCGTGAGAAAATTTAGAAAAAGAGCCCCCCGAAGAAAAAGTTATATAAGTCAATTCACCCAAACCTACTCTTTCAAATATATTTTTATAAGCCATTTTGGCTTTTTCATAAAAAACATTATGTTCTGTTTCGTCTTTTGAAAAAGAATACAAAGCTTTCCAATAAAACTCTCTTCCTCTTATTATCCCAGATTTACTCCTTGCTTCGTTTCTAAAAATCTCTTTAAAATCATAAGGATAGGCTGGTAAATCTTTATAAGAATTGATGTATTGTTTCAAGATATTTGAATAAGCTTCTTCGTTAGTAAAAGAGAGCCCAACTTCCCCACCATTTTTTAGTTTAGTTTTAAACCAGTTGTCTATCACTTCATCATCCCACCTACCCGATTTTTCCCAAACCTCTTTGTTTTGAAAAATAGAGGTCTTCATTTCTATCCCCCCAATATTATTCATCTCTTCTCTAATGATAGCTTCAATATTTTTTATTACTCTAAGACCAAGTGGTAAATACGAATACACTCCAGCTAGTTCCTTGCTTAAATACCCAGCTCTAATCAAAAGTTTTGCATTTTTAGCCGTCTCATCTTTTGGAGCTTCTTTTCTAGTTTTTGTAAAAAGTTGTGATTGTCTCATTTTATAATAATACCTTATTGATTAATTTTGAGCAAAAGTTGATTCACAAACCTCAAACTACCAAACACAAATTGAACGATCGTTTCATTTGTGTTATATAATACACATATGAGCTTAGTAATGGAAATATTAGAAGGTCTTTGGAACACAACTGCTTACTACAAAGGTATGAGGGTGAACATTTTTGGATTTCCAATGCCTTGGAAACCAAATTCTCAATATTCTCAAAAATCGGCAATCAATACCATTGCAAGACTCAAAAAAAATAATCTGATTGAGTCAAAATATAATAAATGGTCATTAACAAAAAAAGGTAAAAAATATTTTGAATCCAAGAGAATGTTGTCAAAAAAGTTTAGCTCCCCTTTTATTATTAGTTCTCCAAAAAATTTGATACTTATGTTTGATATTCCAGAATTTAAAAAGGCAGAACGCAATTGGCTTAGGTGGCATCTTAAAGAA
>Ga0209542_10018365_pt1 | contig 11331 bp, 12 predicted proteins | sample RifCSPhighO2_01_FD_184028 | JGI IMG/M metagenome (GOLD analysis project Ga0209542, IMG submission 184028) | Soil microbial communities from Rifle, Colorado - Rifle CSP2_plank highO2_0.1 (SPAdes) (version 2) | ecosystem: Environmental > Terrestrial > Deep subsurface > Rock core/Sediment ...
CATTTGGTTAGGTAGCTTTGAAAATTTTATTTAGGATGTTTGTTGTGGGTTTTATTTTGATTAAGTTTAAAAGTTCAATTTTCATAAAGATTTTAAGGGTCCATGGTCTAATGGTAGGGTAACCGGCTCCAGCCCGGTTGATGGGGGTTCAATTCCTCCTGGGCCCATTTTTTGTTTTTTGATGTGGAGCTATATCTCTTCGGTAGAAATGGATAAGAGAAAGTTAATGTCTAAAGATTCTCGAATATTCTCGTCCCGAAAGCATTATAAATATAGTGCTCTTTGATTAAACATGGTTAAAAAAGTGGTTAGCTCTTCTAATGAAAATAGTGATAGCGAAACGACGGATTCTTTTCTTGAAGAGAAAACGTCTAAGAAATCTGGCGACGCTAAAATGAGTGCGGCTCAAAGAGAGGAGATTTTAATTGAGAATTTTGTTGGGCTTCAACATGCGATGACTAACTTGTCTATTAAATTTGGGATGCTTTCGGATAATATCTCGATGCTGCTAAAAGTTTTTGAAGAATCGGCGAAAGTTGCGATGCAGGGTGGAAAGCCTGACGAAAAGGAGTTGATGAGAAGACTTGATTCTCTAATTGATCAAAATAAAACAATTGCTCGAGGTCTCGTTTTAATGGAAGGTAAATTAAATGCAGGACCGCAAGTTTCAGAAGTTAGGCCTCCAGCCCAAAGACCGTCGATGATGCAACCGTCACAGGCATTTCAACAGAGTCCGCCTCCAAACAGACCAAGGCCACTTCCAAGCATATGATTTCTCAAGATCCTAAATTAATTTCTAATTCGCCGATCGTTTCAGTTATGATTGAAAATTTACTGAAGAGTGTAGGATATGCAAGACTTGTTCCGGTGAAAAGAGAAGTGATTCATAGTGACCTTGTTCCGAAATTCTCGCAGATTGTTGTCGACGCTAAAATGAATACACGGCAAAGTGTTCCTCCAAGAAATCCTGCGCAAGTTATTGATGAAAAAATAATTGAAGAAAATATTGTTCGTCCAACTTATGGTAAAATAATTCCTCTTTTAAATGATCCTCGAGTTACATTAATTGAATGTCTTGGTCCGAATCAACCCCTTGGTATTATGATTATGGGAAGAAAACAGTTAACGAGAATTGTTCTTAATGCTTCTGAAGTTAAGGGAGTTTTAGAGCAAGCTGCGGATTCGGCACATGTTCCTTTGCTCGACGGTGTTTTTCGAGCTTCAGTTGATAATTTTGCCATAAAAGCTATTGTCTCGGATGTGGTTGGGTCGAGGTTTATTATTTCGAAGAATGTTGTGGGGAGATAACCTTAAATAAGCGTCAGATTTTCTAAAACTATGGAAGATAAAATTACGCAAGAAAAACTTGAGAAATATTTTAGTGTGACGAGGAAAGCTCTTGAGATTGCACGAGAGAATATTTTTGATGGGAAGCATGAAGAATCGAAGGAGATAATTGAAATGGTTGAGAATTATTTGTCTGATGCTCGGCATTTTATGGATAAAGAAGATTTCGTAAACGCTTTTGGTGCACTAAATTATTCGCACGGATGGATCGATTGTGGAGCGCGTTTGGGTATCTTTGACGTCGAAGATAGAGATTTATTTACGGTTGCTGATTAAATCTTTTTTTAGTTTAGTTTCAATTTTTCCGAAATCTTCTATTATTTCTTTTGCTCTTTTTCTTATTCGCTCTTTTTCTTTATTCTCGGCAACTTTTAAAAGGTGAGAATAAATTCCGATCCAATTTGGTCTTGTATTTTCCGATTTACCTATAAAATGTATTTTGCCCTTAGTAGAATATTCTCCTTCACTTGAATGTATTTTTGCAATATACTGTGATTCGTTATAAAAAGTTATCTCGAATCTAAATTCTCTTACTTGGTATTCTAATCCTTTTCCTTCTGGAGAAAGTCTAATATAACCTGCTTGGAGTTCATCTCCGACGAATTTTTTTCTCTTAGGTAGCATGTCTTCTAAAGTTCCTTCGTGGTATTCGCCATTTTCTTCTTCATCAGTATAGTGGGTTTCTAAAAATCCCTTATAACTTTTTGCAAAACTGTCGCCATCATATTCCCCCATATTAATTGATATTTTCATAGCTAATATATTTTTGTATTGGCAAATGTATATAAATTAAAATCTACTCTTCTTGATATGAATAAAAAACTCTGGGTGATAAGTGTTGGTGGATCGAAGATTGTGCCAAAAGAAGTCGACTTCGAATTTCTTGCGAGGTTTAAAGATTTAATTGATAGTCATCCTTCGCATAAGTTTGTCGTCGTGACTGGTGGTGGTTCTACTGCAAGAAACTATATTAACGCTTTGAGGAAATTAGGAAAAGGAACTAAAGCGCAATCAATCGCCGGAATTTCTGTTACTCGGCTTCACGCGCTTTTTTTAGCGAGACTTTTTGGCGAGAAGGCGAACGATGAACTTCCTATGAACATGAAAAAGGTTAAGAATCTACTTAATAAGAATCAAATCGTTTTTTGTGGCGCGCTTCGATATGAAAAGAAAAATACGAGTGATGGAACTTCTGCAAAACTCGCTGCTTTTCTTAATACTTCTTTTATTAACTTAACTAATGTAAAGGGACTTCATTCCTCAAATCCTTTGACTAACAAAAATGCTAAATTAATTCCAAAGATAAGTTGGAGAGCTTTTAAAAAAAGGGCGGATCAAATAAGATATAAGGCGGGACAACATTTCGTATTGGATCAGGCGGCGGCAAGAATAATTTTAGAGAATAAGATTCCCACTTATATCGTCGGAAGCGTTGGCGAGATCGATAAGATTATTCGTGGAAGGAAATTTGTTGGAACGGAGATTTCTGGATAAAATGAACGACATTAATCTTTTCAAAACTTTTGACTCGGTTTTTCTAAAGAAGATTACTTCAAAAGATCAACTAAAAAAAGATGATTCTTGCGACGGCTATTTACTTTCAACTTCTGAAAATGAGGCGAGAAGAATAATTGATTCGCTTAAAGGAAGTAAGAAGGTGATTGCACTTATAGGAAAGGATGATTCGTTTAATCGAAGAGCTATTGAGACCTTGAGGATAAAATATCTTGTTTCTCCCGAGGCTGAATGTTTAAAGGATACTTTGAAGCAAAGAGATTCTGGGCTTAACCATGTTGTTGCAAAAGAAGCTGTTAGGAAAGGAATTGAAATTGTTTTTGATTTGTCTCGTTTAAAAAAAGTATTTGGAAAAGAAAAGTCTGCTGTTCTCTCTTCTATGATTCAGAATGTTAAGATTTGCAGAAAGGCAAAATGTTTAATTAAGATTGCAAGTTTTGGTAAAGATTCTTCAGAGGTTGTTGATGAAAAGTCGAGGAGAGCATTCGGTGTTAGTCTTGGGATGTCGAGCGTTCAGGCGGCGGAGAGCGTGAAGTTTTGAATTTATTTTTATTTTTGTTGACGATTTGGTTTGTTTATATTGTCTAGTTCTCTATATCAAACAGAAAATCTCTGTCGCTTTTTATTTTCCTTAGGAGTCGCTTCGCGACTCTTATTTACTACAGTTCGCTATCTCGAACTGAAAATAAAAGGCCCGATGACGTTTAGGATTAAGATCGCTTTTTATTCTCCTTTGTCGATCCTTCGGTTTCGCATGTTTTGTGAACGAGCAAATTATCTCCATGGGTTGTGAATTTTCCGACGGTGTCTTGGGGATTTCCCCTACTCGCCCTAAATTGCGAAGCTTCGCTTCGCTATACTCGGGAAATCTCCGACGTGGCGAGGTGTGTTTGGAGGGTGGGAAAATTTTCTGATGAGATATTATTCTCTGGAGATCTCCGACGTGGCGACGTAGATTTGTTAACGATAAAATCCTCTTGAGGTGTTGTGATTTTTTCTATTTATTCTTTTATTAGGTGGTTTTGAGATAGATGAAAGGATGGCATTCAACTGACCATTAAATAATCTTTATAAAAGAGGATTACATATAGATTTCATGGGGTGGATAACTGGACATTTGATTGGAACAGTGAGTAACATTGGTTCAAAGATTTCAGAACTCCCGATTTCCGAAGCAGTAATTTTTGATCTTGCAATTATATTGTTAATATCGGTAATTTTTGCTTTTATTGCTAAGAGTTTAAAACAACCTTTAATTCCAGCTTACGTCTTGGCCGGACTTGCAATAGGTCCGCTTTTCCTTGGATATGTAAAGAACTCTGAGATCATTTCTGCATTTTCTGAAATTGGAATTGCGTTTTTACTTTTCACCGCAGGACTTGAGTTTTCATTTAGAAAGATTAAAGAGGCTAATCTTAAAAAAATAGTTTTTATTGGGATTTTCCAAGTGGTTGCAATCTTTTTAATTGTTTATTTATTGAAGGGCTTTTTAGGTTTAACTAATTTACAAGTTGCATATTTTGGAGTGATCCTTGCATTTTCATCGACGATGGTGGACATTAAACTTTTGTCGGATAGAGGGGAGCTTTTAACTCTTCATGGAAGGTTGATCCTTGGAATTTTACTTCTTCAAGACCTCATTGCAATAGCCGTAATTGTTATTTTCTCGACGGGTGGTTTTGTTTTGGAGCCTATTTTAATTGCGTTTGCAAAACTTCTCGCAATAATTATTTTTGCAATAATTCTTCAGAAATTGGTATTAAATAAATTATTTAGGTTTGCGGCGAAATCTGGAGAGTTACTTTTTTTATTATCTTTAGCAGTTTTATTCTTGTTCCTTGTTTTATCACATCTTTCTGGATTATCAATTGTTATTGGAGCATTTATCGCCGGAGTTTCTCTTGCTAATTCTCCATTCAAAATCGAGCTCGAATCAAGAGTTGTGCCAGTAAGGGATTTTTTCGCAATTCTTTTCTTTGTTGCACTTGGGACTCAAATTGTTTTTTCAAAAATCGAAAGCAACATTTTCCTTTTAGTTTTTACTTTAATCGTCGCTATTTTATTAAAACCTTTTCTGACTTTAATCTTTTTAAGAATCGCTGGATATCAGCCTAAGACTAGTTTCTTTACGGCAATCTCTATTGGACAAATATCTGAATTTTCGCTTCACATCGGTCTTATGGGTCTTTTCTTCGGTGTTTTTGACATATCATTATTTTCATTAATTATTTTATCAATGATAATATCTATGTCGCTTACTCCTTATTTTATTAATTATAAAGACTCTATTCACAAGTTCTTTAGATATCCGCTCGGCATTTTCAAATTTTTACCTGTAAGCGAGAACCTTGAGTATAATTTAAAGAAGGGTGAAAAAGAAACTCTGCTCGTCGGTGCGCATAGGGTTGGGACGATATTATTAAAATCTTTAATGGATCGAAAAGACAAACTTCTCGTCATAGACTATAATCCTGAAATAATTAATGCTCTGATAAAAAAGAAAATTTCTTGCGTTTATGGTGACATCACAAGTCCTGATCTTCTTCGAGTTCTTGACATTAAAAAACTTAAACTTGTAATCTCGACTGTTCCCGGATTCGAAGAAAACAAGCACCTCTTAAAGTTTATCAAAGGACATAATCCAAAAATTGAGGTTGTAGTTACTGGCTCAAGAATTAGTGAATCGCTAAAGCTGTATGAGGAAGGAGCGGATTATGTGATTACCCCAAAGATTTTAGCCGGTGAAGAACTTACGAGAAGATTAAGGTCGAATAACTTTGATTTAAAGAAAGCAAAAGCCGCTCACCTTAAAAGATTAATTGAGTTTCATAAGATTCTTTATTAAAGCTTCGCTTGAAATCCGCGACTTTAAAGTCGCGGTAATTCGTCCATTTTTTTTCAACGGTTATTATATTTAACCGTGGCGATAAAATGCGTTATTTACTATTTGGACAAGTTGAAGGAAGCTCCGTCCTTTAGGGCGGGGAAGACGTCACATATTAATGCCAAAACAAGACTTAAAAACCTGAAATATATAAATAGATATGGATGAAAATTTAATTGTCGAGTCTCTTTCTCCAATTGAAAGGTTAACTCTTCCGGCGGTGAAAAAGGATTTTGAAGGTGTTGATGAAGTCTCGTTTAAAACTTCTCAAGACAAAACGACTGTTCTTAGAGCAATAACTTTTTTGAAAAATAAGGGATTGGTTGAGACAAAAGAATTAGAAAGGCGTGTTGTTGACCTCGGAGTTCTTGGAATAAATTACTTGAAAAAAGAACTTCCGGAGAGGACTCTTCTTAATTGTGTTTTTCACAAAAGGGAATTGCCGATCAGTGAAATAAAAAATGCTTGTGGTTTAAATGATAACGAATCTAAAATTTCTCTTGGGACTTTGAAGAAAAAAGGTTTCGTGATAATTGAGGATGGAAAACTTAAAATAGCGAAGAAGTTTGACGATATATCGGTTAAATTTCCTGAAGAACTTTTTTTAGAGAAACTTCCGTTAGATTTTTCTACATTGAGCAAGGAAGAATTGGCTCTCGTTGAAGAATTAAAATCGAGAAGAGAAATAATTCAAATTGAAACTGATAAAATTACCTCGGTTAAATTAACTGAACTTGGTTTGAAAATATCTAAATTAAATCCCAAAAATGATTTAATCGAACAATTAACTCCAGAAATTTTAAGAAAGAGTTCTTGGAAAGGAAAAACATTTAGACGATATGATCTTAGCTTTCCCGTGCCTAAAATTTATGGTGGTAAAAGGCATTTTGTAAATCAGGCTAAAGATTACGCTAAATCAATTTGGTTGGAAATGGGATTTAAAGAAATGACCGGGAATTTAGTTGAGACTTCGTTTTGGGTTTTTGATTCACTTTTTACGGCGCAAGATCATCCTGTTCGAGAAATGCAAGATACTTTTTATTTAAAAAATCTGACGGGAAAACTTCCGGTTAAAGTTGATAAAAAAGAAAAAGATATTATCTTAGAAATAAAAAAAGCTCATGAGGGAAAAGTTGAGGGAAGTCTTGGTTGGAAATATGATTGGAATGAAAATGATGCAAGAAAAATTCTCTTAAGAACGCACACGACGTCTCTTTCAGCAAGAAAATTACTTGAGATTTCTAAGACGAATGAATTTCCTGCAAAATATTTTGCTATCGGAAAGTGTTTTAGAAATGAAACTATTGATTGGTCTCACGGTTTTGAGTTTAATCAAACTGAAGGAATTGTCGTCGATGAAAATGCAAACTTTAGACAACTTTTAGGATATCTTGTTGACTTTTATAAAAAAATGGGATATGAAAAAATAAGAATTAGGCCTGCATACTTTGCGTATACTGAACCTTCTCTTGAAATTGACATCTTTCATCCGGTGCATAAGAAATGGGTTGAACTCGGAGGTGCAGGAATGTTTAGGCCTGAAGTAACGATTCCAATTTTCGGTCGCCATATTCCTGTTCTTGCGTGGGGTCAAGGCTTTGATAGAATAATAACTGAGTTCTTCAAAATAAACGATCTTCGTGAAGTCTATAAAAACGACATAACTAAACTTAGAGAAATGAGGTACTGGAGGAAATGACAATCCTAACATTTAGTAAGAAAGAGTTTGAGGTGAAGGTTGGAAAGTTTACGAAGGAAATTGAGGAAAAGATAACGATGATGGGAACGCCAATTGATTCAATTGATGGCGATGAGATTTCCGTCGAGGTTTTTCCAAATAGGCCAGATTTACTTTCGTTTCAGAATTTCACAAGAGCAGTTTTAATGTTCATAGGAAAAAAGTCTATTCAGAAATTTAATTTGAATAAACCTGAGAAAAATTTAATAGTTAATGTTGAGAAGGCTGTTAAGGGTGTTAGGCCTTATACTGTTTGCGCCGTCGCTAAAGATCTTAAATTAGATGATTCTAAAATAAAAGAATTAATTGATCTTCAGGAAAAACTTCATGGTTCTATTGGTCGAAAAAGAAAGAAACTTGCGATTGGGATCTATCCGCTTGATAAAATTAAGTTTCCAATTAGATTCACCTCAAAAAGGTTTGACGAGATTTCATTTGTTCCGCTTGAATCAAAAAAAGAAATGAATGCAAAAAGTATTTTGAAAAATCATCCTGCTGGAATTGAGTACGGTCATTTGCTTGAAGGACATCAAGTATATCCTGTTTTTATCGACGCTGATGGAAAGATTTTGAGTATGCCTCCGATAATTAATTCTGATGAGACTGGAAGGATAAATGAGAAAACCAAAGAGGTTTTTATTGAGTGTTCTGGGTTTAATCTTCATTATCTAAATAAGGCTCTTAACATTATCGTTTCGACTTTAATAGAAATGAACGCTAAGGTATACCAAGTAAATGTTAAAGATTCTTCAGGAAACTTTATTTCTCCAGATATGTCTTCTCAAGAAGTAAAGTTTAAATTAGAAGATGTAAACAAAACTCTTGGACTTAGTTTAACTGAAAAACAAATTAAAACTTATTTGGCTAAAATGGGAATCGATTTTATGTCTTCTAAATCAGGATATACTGCGCTTGTACCTGCTTTGAGAACCGACATCTTACATTGGATAGATCTAACCGAAGAAATTGCGATCGCATATGGTTACGAGAATTTTGTTCCTGAAGTTCCAAAAATATCGACGATTGCACAAGAAGATATTTCAGAAAAAAGGAAAAATACTATTTCGACTATCTTGAGTAGTTTAGGATTAATCGAAACATCCTCATTTCATTTAACAAATAAAAAGGATATTAAAAAAATGCATTTTGATTTTAAAGAATTCTTAGAGATTGAGAATTCTAAGACTGAAAGAGATACTCTTCGAATGGATATTTTAAGTAATCTTCTTCAGATATTATCCGAAAACTCAAACTCTTCTTATCCTCAGAAAATTTTTGAGATAGGAGTTACTTTCTCAAAAGATAAGTCTAACAAAACAGAAACTGGAGTAAATGAGAAATGTAGTTTAGCGATTGCATTAACGGATGAGGTAATTAGTTTTACCGACGCTGTTCAGGTCTTAGAATACCTATTTAAAATGTTAGATGAAGAGTTTAAAATTGAACAAGTTGAAAACAGTAATTACATCGCAGGACGTGTTGGGAGGATTTTAGTTTCTGGAAAAGAAATTGGTTTTATTGGCGAAATTGCTCCAAGAGTTTTAAGAAACTGGAAGCTTAAAATGCCCGTAGCGTCGATTGAAATTGATTTAGAATTTTTGCTTGGTTCTCGGAATAATTTATAAACTTTACCTGTATAAACATCCTATGGGTAAAATAAGAGTGATATCTTTCATTTTGATTTTTGTTGTCTTAATTGTCGTTTTAATCTCGTTTAATATGCCAGAAGTAAAATACAGCATTTTAGAAATCATAAAAGGATCAAGTGACGATTCAATAGTTCAAATTCAAACTTCAAATGATAATACTCCTTTCAAAGGAGCAGGAGATCCTTCTTCTTCCAGCGGAGGTTCTGGCGGAAGTTCTGGAAGTAGCCAAAATGAAGAAGCAATCAAGGGATGTTATACTTCAAAAATATCTTATTCTCTTCGGAGTTTTTATGAAAAAGTTGAATGTCAAGAGGAAGATTCTGGAAATTGCATTAAAGCTAAAATCGTCTGTTCTGTTGAAGCTTATCATCTTGATGAAGCAAGTATCGGTGGAAATTTTAAAATAGATTATCTTCTAACAGATTCGAAAGATGATATCTTAGATTCAATTTTAATCTCAAAATATATTGAATATCAAAACTTTGAAGTTTTTGAAGCGGAGTTTATTTACTCTAATCCAAATGGTGTCGGTCAATTAAAATGTATTCCAAAAGTTGAAGAAGTTCCAAGAAAACAAGTTTGTTCTAACTAAAATAATTTCTCTTTGTTGAGTCGGTAAATGTTCCAAGACTTTCTTCAAAACCCTTGACAATTTCATAAATTTCTTTTTTTAGTGATTGCCATTCAGAAAATACTGAATTAATGTAGGAAGATTCCTCGTCGGCAGAGTAGATTGCGTCAAGTTTTATAGACCGAACTTGTATTTTTGAGAGCTTCTTATAAATTATTTTTATTGATTCTTTTGTTTGTTCATTAAGATTTTTTATTATTGAATAAACAAACATCGGTGGAGAATTTGGATTAATTAGGCTCTCAAAAAGACTGTAAAAAGATGCAACTTTCTCGACGATGGACTTTCTAATTTCTCTTAATAAAAAATCTCCTTCTTTTTCACCTATCTTGTTTATCTCAAAATCTTCGGACAACTTCTCGAATTCAGGCATGTTATATTTCTTTCTAAATATATCATAATCTATTTTCAAGCTATTTGACTTTTCTTTTTTACTTGTTCGTTCGTCTTCCATGGTTTACTCAATCAAAGAAGCATTTATAAATTTAAGGACTTACGAAGTTTGATTGTTTGATGCCTGTGTAGCTCAGCTGATAGAGCGCCACATTGGTAATGTGGAGGTCCCGGGTTTGATCCCCGGCACAGGCTTAGAATCAAATACGGGACGTCCCGGGCGAACGATTAGGTCTTGACAATCTTTAGATTCACACTACTTGATTAAGGGGGGATTCCCTGCATAGGTTTAGAGAATTATCGATGTTGTAGACAATCAAGCGGGTCTTAATGACAGTTTGAAGTCGAGTTTAGAAAGGTGATTTTGGAACAATTTATAAATATAATAGTCTTTGTTTTTTTATGAAAAGAGAACATATTGTTATTAGTATTCTAATTCTTTTTTTGATTCTATTATCTTTAGGTTCGAGTACAAGATTCTTTTCAGGTAATTCTATTTTAGATTTATTTGTTAATCAGTTTGGGGAATCAGGTGAATATTTAATTGATTTTACGAGTGATGAAGTCGAAACGGTTGATATTTTTGATAATTCTTGTCCTGTTTTAAAAATAACTGAGACCGGAACTAAGCCTTTTTTTGATAATGAGGTTCCTAAAGGGACAATTGTCCAAAATATAGGGATGGATGGGTATGGTTCTGCGACTAAAGGAGTTTTGTCTGGTGCCGGTCTTGATGGGTGTGTTGCAGCGTTGGTGATATACTGTGATAGTGCAGAACTTGTTCATATTCACTGGAATGGGGCAAAGACAAATGAATTAATTGGAAAATTGAACGAAGATAAAAAGTGTGGGGAGGTTATTTTAGTTGGAGGTTATGCAAGCTCTAAAGGATCTAAGGAGGTTATTAAAAAATTAGAAGAAGCGATAAAATTGGATCCTTGTTTGAAGTTAATAGATAAAACGAAAACATTATCTAATGGGATTATTAGGACTTTAGATTATAATTTGGATACTCATAAACTTAGAATTATGGATGACGATTCAGTTAGCGGGAAAAGTCAAACAACCTATTATGATGTGACTCCGGCTTCTTCTCCTTGTCAATGCAAGAATCAAGATTCTTCAGATGTTGTTGTGGGTGATTCTTAAGTTTATATTTACCAATGCAAGATTT
>Ga0209542_10018367_pt1 | contig 11330 bp, 11 predicted proteins | sample RifCSPhighO2_01_FD_184028 | JGI IMG/M metagenome (GOLD analysis project Ga0209542, IMG submission 184028) | Soil microbial communities from Rifle, Colorado - Rifle CSP2_plank highO2_0.1 (SPAdes) (version 2) | ecosystem: Environmental > Terrestrial > Deep subsurface > Rock core/Sediment ...
CCTCACGTGCTTTATAATCCTGTGAAACTTCGGCTTCTTCTTTCTTTAGCCTTGCAGCTATTCCTGCTTCTTCTCTGTGATAAAAGCTGTCTATTTTTACGGCTGCATCGCTGAGCGCAGAACTGGCAACTAATACGAATACAGCAGCTATATTCTCTAATGTTCGCAGAGCCACATAAAAAAAATAACGCATCAGCTTTTAATACTTTCTGGGGTTGAATTCCCCGCAGCTCGCTGCGATTATTGAGTAGTCACAAACCCTTATATCTGATAATGCTTTTCCTACTTCAAACACGCTAACCCAAAGACGAAAAAACTGAGTCGAAATACAATCAATCTGTGTGTGCCCGTATTTCGTAAAGTCAAACGGGATAAGTACAGAGGCTCATTACCTCCGGGACGGGGGGACTTGAAGCTTGTGGAGTGTCAATAAACACTGCGAGTGGTTATTGAGCATGCTCAGAAATCAGCTGATTTCTGACACATCCATTGGGTATGCTATGAAGCAAGAAGCCCCATAGCTTGCTGTGGGGTAGTTCACTGCTTCCTCTTGTGCGACCTCTAGTTTTGCAAGGGTTACTCCTGATTGTTGAATCACCTATTCTCCTCTCTACAGTAGAAACGCTTTAAAAGGGGTGCGCTTTTTATCGTCGTATGCGGTTGATTTTTTTGCTGGTCTTAGCTGTTTTGTTTTCTGTCGGTGCATCAGCAGAAACCCTTCTTGACCTGCGGCTTGAACCAAACACACTTTGTAACGGTGATAGCACTCTCCTCTTTATCGACATTGATAATACGGGTACAGTTGCACTTCGCGATGCATCGTTGCAAATTTCGAGTTCCTCATTAGCTTTAAGCGTGACGGAGCGTATCGATGTTCCATTAGGACGAACAACGCGTGCCATGCAGTTCTCTGTTCCAAATGATGTACGAGGCGATTATACTCTTGTTGTGTCGCTTGATGGCGAATCACGTTCAGAAATATTGCATGTTCTCTCATGCTCGTTTCCTATGGGTGTACCGGTTCTCATCGTTCCTGAATCAAATGATGAAAGAAGTACCAATTATCCACTTGTCGCTGTCATCGTTGGCATCCAACTTATCATTGCATTAACTGTCGTTTCTGTTGTTTCTGTCATGAAACGAAAACGAGCATCTTCTCAACCTGCTCCAGTAAAACGCAAGAAATCTAAATCGAAGTAGCGATGTACACATTATGTGCAGCTCTTTTCCTGCAGATGACGCATGTTTCATTCTTTGGTTTTGTTTCATGCAATAATGTGCCACAGACGTGTGCTGTTGTTTCTTCCTTCAACTTATCTGCGCACGCTTTGCCGTTCATTGTCGTCGAACAAAATGGTGCGCACACAAATCCACGATGCGATTTCAACAGTTTCTTCACCTCAGCGTATGTTGATGCATTTCGAGTATTGTCTTTGAAATAACGCTGTGCCTGCTCTGCTATCATTGCATCAACCTTGGCTGTCTGTTTTTTTAATTCTTCTTGGAGTGCTGCACTCTTTACGGTTGTTTTTTGCTTGTCGGTCCTGCGTACGATTGTTGCTGTTTCGGATGCAGCTTCTTTTGGACCAATCTCTATACGCAATGGAACGCCTTTTAATTCCCAGTGATTGTATTTTTCTCCCGGCGATAATGTACGCATATCTGCAAAGACACTTATTCCTGCACTCTGCAATTCTTGTTGTATTTCATGAACGTGTTGCTCAACTTTCTTGCTTTCGGCAGGCTTATCTGCGAACACAATCGGAACAATAACAACCTGAAGCGGAGCAACAGACGATGGCAATATCAGACCTTTGTCGTCGCCGTGAATTGAAATCAGCGCGGCAATCATGCGCCATATTCCCGGCCCAAAGCAGGTTTGATGTGCGTACTGCTGCTTTCCATTCTTGTCTGTAAATGCAACGTTAAACGGTTTTGCAAAATTTGTCCCAAGATAATGTGTACTGCTTATTTGAGTACGTCGTCCATCGGGATGTAATGTATCGCTGGTAAATGTCTCTTCAGCTCCCAAAAACTTGTCCCACTGCGGACGCTTGAGAAAAACAAACGGAATTAACAGTTTTTTTTCTGCAACATCATTCATAATGCGCATGTCTGTCTCAATCTGATGATGGGCTTGCTCGCTATTTTCAAACACGTCATGCGTTTCAAAAAACATGAACTCACGGCCACGCATAAATGGGCGCGTATTCATCTCGTTACGGAAAACGGTCATTCTGCTTTGGTAACGTTTGAATGGCAAATCATTGTAGCTTCGTACCCACAAACTGTACATCGGGTAAATCTGCGTTTCTCCCGTTGGACGCAATGCCAGTTTTCTTTCGAGCTTCTCCGAACCTGCTTCTGTTACCCAAAACACTTCAGGAATAAATCCCGCATGTTCTTCTTCTTTTTTCAGATTCTCTTCTGCAATAACCGTAGGAAAAAGCATCGGCTCATGGCCGTCAGCTTCAACAGCATCTTCAAAAAACTGGTACATTTTGCGTGCAATCTTCATCGCCCATGGAAGATGAACAATAAAGCCTTGGACGTTGTAACGGATGTCTGCCAATTCAGCTTTTTGAACAACCTGTGTAAACCAATCACTGAAATTTTCGGACTTCTTTACTGTGATGCCTTTTTCGGTTTTGTCAGACATCTATGAAAAAACCAAACCAGTGCTTATAAACATTTCGAGGAAAGAATTTAAATATCTCTTTTTAGGAAAGCTTTACTATGTCACGTGCGAGAAAATTGGCGGAAAAAAGACAGATAGCACATGCAGCGCTTGACGATTTTGCGCGTGTCGCTCATGACGATCTTCGTCAAAAAAAAGTGATGATATATGGTTTTGGTCAGATAGCTGAAGCTGGACTTTTCTTTACACTTGCACGCTCTGATATTCTTTGTCCTCTTGAAATCTATATTGCTGGTTATGCACGACCAGACAAAGAAAACATTCGTCGCTCTTTGCTTCGCTGGGAACAGAAAGAGGGTGTTATTGTCAATCCCCATATTCCTATCCATCCTTTGCTCACGAGTGAAGTGTCTGATGTTATTTCTTCAATTGACCTCTGCGTTGTTACTGCTGACCGTGCGGAGTCTAGAACCGAAGACAGAATAGCAATCTGTCGAGCGAACCTGCCTATTGCTGACGATATTGTTCATCTTGTCCGGAGAAATGATACAACTCATTTTGATATCGTTACGAATCTTGGTGAGTTACTCTCTTATAAAATATGGAAAGATACTGATTGTGACCCTTATCGATTGTTCAGCAATGCACATGTTGATAAATTACGATTGGATGCTTTTATCATAGAATATCTTACTTCTGTTGGTATGTCTGTACATGGAACAGATGCTTTTGTTGTTGGTACTCATCAGAATCCATGGCCAGTCATTAATGATATGCGTGTCAATACAGGTCGTGAGTACGTCCCTTTTGGGAATCTCGGCGTTCGCATTCAAAGAGAATTTCAACAACGCATTGCATGTTATGCTAGCGAACAGATACATCTCAAAAGAGCTGCCAAAGCTTCGGGAGCTGCCACACTGCATGAAAGCGGCGTTGCAATTTCTGACGTCATTGCTTCTTTTGTGAATCGAGGCGGTCTTGTGAATTGTGGTGTGTTTCGTGACGGTAAATATGTTCTTGGCCCAACAGATTTTGCTGAAGGCATTGCAAAACCCAGTGAAGACTTGTTGAGCAGAATGACCGCTACAGACAGAGCTGAATTTGAACTGCGCGAACGAATGATTGAAGGTTGGATTGCAAAACTGGAATTGGACAAGCCTGTTTGTTCTGTTCATCCTGTTACAGCTTATCCTGTGGTGTCATCGCCGTCTGTTTCTTTACCTTATCAATCTGTTGTACCGTCGCAACGACAATCTGCTTCACCAATTCCACCGCCCATTTCTCTGTCATTACCATTATCTGTTTTATCTCCGCAATCTGCTGCCGTCATTCCTTCACTTTATGAGCGCGTGACGTCACATTCTTCCGTTCAACTTGCTGTCTTTGGAGCTGCTGCCATTACTCTGATTGTTGCTGGCATCGCGGTCGTACACAATTATCATTCGCGCAAACAACAACAGGAAAGTGAAGTTGTAGCTCGTGTGAACTATGAAATTGTTCAGCGTATGAAACAGCAGGAGCCTTGGTTCGTTCAGCACGTGTTCCATGAAAAAGAGGACGCACAGTTTGGCATGTTTTCACTTCATCTCTATGATGTCAAAGATGTGCGCTATTCTGGCGATGGAACACGTGGATTATTTACTGCGCGCTGTTCAAGTTTTGCTGTACAAGAACGTTTTAGCGGTGATCAACACCAAGGACAGGTGCTCGGCGTGTTTCACAGAAGTGACCAACCCTCCATTGAAATTGTTCTGGCAGGCTCTGCTCTCCTTGATCCCAAATGGAAAGAACAAGATGTTTTTCGTGTGACTGGTATGAGCGTTTACCGTTTGCCATTTGGGCCAGGAAGCGCACTGGATGATTCGTTTCATCGTTTACCACAGGATTATACTGTTCGCTTGCGTCCAGATAATTCCGTTCAACTTATCGAGGAAAAAGGACAGCCGCGTTTTATTGGCAAATGAGCTCTTGCTTGATTTTGTCTATGTCTCCCATTCTGGTTTCTAAAAACCATTTCTTGTCAGGATAAATAACTACTGTTGTTCCTATCTTATTACAGAACCCAAGACATCCTGTTCTTGTTACCCAGATGTCGCTGCTGAGATGCTGCTCAATCACCCAGCGTTTCAGCTCGGCAAAAATCTCTTTTCCGCTAACGTTTGCACAACATTCTCTGTCTATTCGTTCGTTGCAGCACACGAGAACGTGCTTCTTGTAGTGTACATCTTTTAAGAGTTTCATATTATCTTTACAATTTCCTCGATTGAATTTATCTCATAATCTGCATCTGTTTTTGGCATTGGTCTTATTGTGCATCCATATCTTGCAAAGCAGGTTTTAATCCCAACTGCTTTTGCACCAACAATGTCTTTGTGAGGCATATCACCGACCATCAGCACGTTCTCAGGCTTTTCTTTCAGAAGTTCTAATGCGCGTAAAAATGGCAGTTTGCTTGGCTTTGTTTCTTGTACTTCACCAAAAGCAACGACAACGTCAAAAAAATCCTGCAGTTTCAGTTCTGTTAAACGCATCCACGCTTTGAGTTGCGGAGCATCGGTGACAATGCCGAGCTTGATGCCCCTCATTTTAATTTCCAACAATGTCGGAATAACCTTTGGATAAGGTTCCATGAATGAAACCTGTGCGCGCCGATATGCTATGATAGCAGCAGCAAGAACTTTGTAATCTATTTTATTCTCTACCTGTTCAAGAAAGCGCTGAAAAATAATGTTGTCTTCCCAACCAAATTCATCATACAACCTGAACAATATTTTTGTTGCTTTTTCCTTGTCGATGTGTACTCCGTTTGCGATAACTGCGCTGATGGCTGCGTCACAACTTGCACGCTTCATTGAAACGAAGTCAATCAACGTGTTGTCCAGGTCAAAGAGTATTGCGTTGAACATAGGACAAAATTAAGAAGGGGAGGTTATAAATTTTGGGTAGTTGTTGTAGTCGTAGGAGCAGAAGGAAGGCGAAAAACTTTTTTTTAAACGTTTTTTTACGTATTTTTTTTCTTCCTGGGAGCGGCGGTGACTGGTTGTCCTTCGTTTGTAGCTCGTTCAAGCATAAAAGCTAATGTTTATAAACCCTCATCAAAGCAGCTCTTCTCATGTCTACAATTATCATCAAAGGAAATGAATTTCAGATGCTTGTCATTCGAGATTCGTTTCAACGGCGTGCCGTCCAGTTCAAGAACAATATCATTACAACGTTACGTAAAATCGGATTGACGGAGGATGACGTCGATATCGAACTCGAGCCCGTTGCTATCAAAAGAGCGCTAGCTTCTGCTTCCTGGTATTTCAATGGTCATTATCTCCACTATAGTTACCAGAAAGCGCGATTTATCGATAACCTGTACATAGTTTCTCGTGTCATTGAACTTTCTGTCGATGCACTACTTCAGGGAAAGATAACTACTGATGATTTTGTTCGTGAATTTGCGGAAGATAAAGACATCGCGCAGCAGCGCATTGATGCGCGAGAATTGTTGGGTGTGCCGTCGAATTCTACGGACATGACACTTATCGACAAGAACTATAAAGAGCTCGCGAAGAAATATCATCCTGACACCTCTCAGGGCGACACCGAAAAATTCAAGGCAATCAATCGCGCACATAAGATGCTGAAAAGGGAATTGGAATAAACATCCGTTTCTGTATTTAAGTTGACAAATACTCTTTTTTTATCTTTACGTACTTCGTTTTTACCAATTCAGACACAATAAATTTTCTGACGTCTTTGTCAAGTGCTTCTGGAGGGATAATACCTACCGTTTTTATTCTTGGCATTGCCATGGCAAACAGTTTTGCACATAGCGCTGCAGGATACGATATAAAGTTTGCACCCAAGCGAAGTTTGTTGAGCTCTTTTTGCTTTGGGAATGACACAAAATATCTCATTCTCTTTTTTTTACGTTTTGCTTTTCCACGTGCTTCGATAGCAAATGCAAATTGTGCCTCAGCATACTTTGGGTCATCAATGCCAAAGGAAACGTTCGGCAGAATCTTTGCCGCAAACTCAAACGGTGATATCTTCATCTTCCCAAATTTTATTTTTTCTTTTGAGATAATTCCAAGCTTGTACAGGAATTGATGAATATCGACCTGGTTGTCATAATCTTTTATGTCAATGTTTTTCAGCTTCATATAAAACGGAATAGTTCCAATCTCATCCTGGCAGATAAGGCTCACCTCTTTCTTGCCGTATGGTGATGGGAAAGTATAACTTTCAGTGCCGGAGAATGGCTCTACAATTTTAAATTTCCCATTTCGATACACCAGAGGCTTTGAGCTGATTTCGTCGAGCAGCGCTTCCTTTGACCACGCAAAATGCAGTTCGTCAGAGCCTGAATAATCAACAAGCCGTATTTTCACGTCCTCAAGCTCGTCAAACTCATCTGCACATTCACGAACGAATAGGTTTGTCATCCCCGGAGAAACTCCCGCTTCAATCAGTCCAATAATCTTTTTCTCATGAAATTGTTTATCGAAGTCAAGCTGCTCAATCTTGTACGGGCTGCGGGCTTTTTTATCGCTGTCGGGCTCCCAACACGCTGCAAGATCCAAGTAATTAACTCCTGCTTTCACACAAGCCGCGAGAATGTCCTCGTTAAAATTTGGAGAGCTTGCATTTATTACTACATCCGACATTTGTTTTTTTATGATAGTCTCAAGCTGGCTTTTATTTTTCAAATTTACTTTCATGTGATGCATCTTTTCAAATTTTTTCTCTTTCTTGAATAGGATGTCTGCGACAATTACTTTTGTGACTGCGGCATCTTTATGTAGGAGCTGAGCCAAAACAGAGCCTACTACACCGTAGCCCAGGACGAGAATCTTCATTAATTAATCCTCTTCCCATTCTCAAAAATACTGAGTCTTTTCTTTCTCAGCTCGTTGAAAAATGGTGTGGTCGGAACGCCCACTTCAGGAGAAAAACATCCTTTTTCTGTTATTATTTTTTTCTTAATCATCTGAGCTAAAATGCTTGCGGGAAATCCCGTATCAATGTTACAGCCGCTGCTCTCCCAGCCTTTTAACGGCGGAACGAAACATTCCATCAAAATCGTTTTTGCTTTTCTGTTTTTTCTGCCGGTTACTTTTACCCATAGATTTTCTTTTTCTTTGTATCCTTTGGGCGTGTCCATTCGCTTCAGAAGCTGTGTCAGGAAATTAACTGGCTTTATTTTTAGGCCAAAGTAGTCTATCATTTTCTGGCTTGCAAAACCTAATTTTATCATGGTTACAATCACCGCAAACGAATGCTTCGGAAAGCCAGCATAAAACTTGATGTTTTTTAGACCTTTGCTTTTGAAATAATGCAGAAAAGTGTATTGCTCAGGATGTCGTACAAGAATCTCTTGTTCACGACCTATGAAATGATGATAATCTCTCGTCACGCTTTTCAGCGGCATGATATATTTAAAATGCCTGTTCTTGACAATAGGCGCACGAGCTGTAAATTCGTCAAGCACACTTGCAATTGAAAATGGAACGACGAACTGCTTGATGTTTGAATCCCAGGCAAAACCAACTTCCACTTCGTCTATCCTATCGAGCTTTTCGGATGCATGTCTGAGCATAACATTTCCTATCCCCGGCACTGAACCGATGCCGGTGATGCCAGCAATATTTTTCTTTTTCATTATCTTGTGCAGCGAAAACTGTCTTTTTGTCACTGGAATCTCGGAACCAAGGTCAATGCAGTTTACGCCTAGTCTTGCACATATTTTGAACACTTCGTAATTCCAGTCGCCTTCCATACAATTGATGACAATGTTTGACTTAGAATATTTGATGGCATGAGTTATTGTACTGTGCTTTGTTGCCTCAATATGTTGGAATGCTGTTTTTTTATACGCATGTAAGAAATGCAGCACTCTTGATTTATCCCTACCACACAAGAATACTGAATATCCATGTTCGAGAAGGTCCCGCACAACAATTCTTCCCTGCATTCCTGTTGCGCCTAATACGACGAAGTCAAATGTCATGTTTCCCCTTTTTTAGGGTTGTAAAGTATGCTGTTTTTTTATATGTTGTGTTTTCTCATCCCATTGTTTTATAAATTCAATAAATCTCCTTTTCCTATGCATCATCCTAAGCGTACCGTTCTCACAACACATCTGAAATTAAAACGTACTTTGGGTTACTGGGGAACGACAATCGACGGTGTCGGAGTCATCGTTGGCGCTGGTATCTATGCGCTTATTGGTGTTGCGGCGGGCGTTGCAGGTCCTGCACTCTGGATAAGCTTTGTTCTTGCAGGTATCATTGCAGTATTAACTGGTCTCAGTTACGCTGAACTCTCAAGCATCTTTAAGACTGATGCAGGTGAATATGATTACCTGAGAAAAGCATTTAATCGCGGGCTTGGTCTCCTGGTGTCTTTTGTCTTGCTGCTTGCGATTGTGGTCATCTGTGCAACAATTTCTATAGCATTTGGCGGCTATCTACACAGTCTTACTGGAATTGATGTTCTGCTCTCTGCGGCAGGGTTGCTTATACTTGCTTGTCTTATCAATTTTCGCGGACTGTCGAGCTCGACTACAATCACTGCCATTCTCACTTTTTGTAGCATTGCTGGTCTTTTATTCATTATCGGATTGAGCATATCACGATTTGGTACTGTCAACCTATTTTATTCGCCCACAGGCATCTTTGGCATTGTTCGTGCATCTGCACTTGTGTTCTTTGCGTACGTTGGGTTTGAAGCAATCATAAAGCTGACTGAAGAAACAAAAAATCCGACGAAAACAATACCTCATGCAATATTATCTGCGATAACCATCACAACAGTATTGTATATTCTTGTGGCGTTGTCTGCAGTGAGTGTGCTCGGATGGAAAGAACTCAGTGCTTCTTCGTCGCCATTAGCCGATGTCGCACGCTCTGTTCTCGGCAATTGGGCATTTGTTTTTGTTGCAGTATTAGCCCTTGTTTCAACTACGAACACAGTCATGGTAGAAATGGTTGCAGGCTCACGAATGGTGTATGGCTTGGCAGAACGGAAAGAGCTGCCAGCATTTTTCCTCACAAATAATAACAAAAATCGTGTGCCACGATATGCAATTCTTATCGTTTTTCTTGCGTCGCTCTTGTTTCTGGGTGTTGGCAATCTTGAGCTTCTCGCACACATATCAAACCTCTTTATGTTCGGAACGTTTGTTCTTGTTAACTTTTCTCTGATTGCGCTGCGATACAAAATGAAGAAAAAACCAACATTCTGTGTCAACTGCCATTTCTATGGCGTACCTGTGCTTCCGCTGCTTGGCGGTATTTTGTCCTTGACAATGTTGGTTGTCGTTATTGAGGGATTGGTGTGAGCGTTTTAGATGCCATCGGCAACACTCCCATTCTCAAAATAGACAATATCTTCGTTAAACAAGAACAGCTCAATCCCAGCGGCTCGATCAAAGACAGAATTGCAAAGTACATTGTCGAAAAAGCGGAGAAAACTGGCAAACTTAGAAAAGGCTATACCATTGTCGAGGCAACTTCTGGTAATACGGGCATTGCATTCTCTATGGTTGCAGCGGCTAAAAGTTATCGAATGTATGTGGTGATACCAAAAGGGATGTCACCCGAACGACAAAAAATAATGAAAGCGTATGGAGCACATGTTGAACTGGTCCATCGTCTCTGTGTCAAATGTGCTGTTGAACGCGCTCATTTTATCGAACAAAAGCCAAAACATTATGCTCCGCGACAGTTTGAAAACGAATGGAATGTTGAAGAAAATGAAAAAGTGTTGGGCCTGGAAATTCTTCAAAATGTCAAACGGATTGATGCTGTTGTTGCAGGCATTGGTACGGGTGGGACGCTAATCGGTGTTGGCAAAGCCGTACGAAAAAAGTTTCCTCATGCTGCGATTATTGCTGTTGAACCCTCAGAATGCGCGTTGTTGTCTGTCGGCAAGTTTGGCAAGCACAGGATTTTTGGATTACACAAGCTTGCGCATGTATGTAAAGAACATCATATCGAAGGCATTGGCGACGGGTTTGTTCCACAAATTGTTCAACGCTATAAATCACTCATTGATGATGTCATTACTGTCAAAAGCACTGATGCGATACGTGAAGCACACAGGATTGCAAAAGAATACGGTTGTTTCGTCGGTCCAAGCTCGGGTGCAAATCTTCTTGCTGCAAAACAAGTAAGAAAAAAAGGATATCAGAATGTTGTCACGTTTTTTCCAGATTCGGGCGACAGATACCTTATCTAAAGCGCTTCTTTTTTATAGTTGTCAATCCTCTGTACGTTTATGTCAGCTTTTTCAGATCATCAAAGACTCATGCAATCGCTCAACAAGCTTGCAGCTGTGGACAAATGGCGTAAAATGCCGAAGAAAAAAGGGACGGTGAAAAGTGTTACGCTCACAAAAACGGGTAACATCCGTGTCACATTTGAAGATAATTCTAAGGCTTATGTGTTGAAGAAAAATAAGAATCTTTTTGAGGTTGCGGAAAAGTTGAAACAAAACGATGTGATTAGTATTGCAACACGCAGGTATTTGGGAAAAATGTATTGTACGAGAATTGTGAAAAAATAGTACTTTTTCTCCGTAAGTAATTACCTGACTTCGCCCTAGAAAATATCCACTAGGAATAAAATTCTTTATTCTCGTCTATTTTTGTAATTGCTACCACAAGATTAATATAATACTAGTGTACATTATGTACACTAAT
>Ga0209542_10018369_pt1 | contig 11330 bp, 12 predicted proteins | sample RifCSPhighO2_01_FD_184028 | JGI IMG/M metagenome (GOLD analysis project Ga0209542, IMG submission 184028) | Soil microbial communities from Rifle, Colorado - Rifle CSP2_plank highO2_0.1 (SPAdes) (version 2) | ecosystem: Environmental > Terrestrial > Deep subsurface > Rock core/Sediment ...
AAAAAACTACGCAACAGCCAGATTCTCGCCGTGCCGGGAGGATTTTCCTTTGGAGACGACTTGGGCTCGGGGTTGGCCTACGCCAATAAGATGAAGAACCACCTAGCTGAGGCGCTTACGGAATTTTTGGCGCGGGACACGCTTACTATCGGTATTTGCAACGGCTTCCAAATACTGACCAACCTTGGCTTTCTGCCCGGCGCCTTGGTCTTCAACGATTCGGCGCGATACATTGACCGCTGGGTGGACCTGAAGACAACCGCTACCACAAGCCCTTGGCTTCGGGAAATTAAACGGCTGTCCTTGCCCATTGCCCACGGGGAAGGGAAATATTTCGCGGACAAGAAAACCTTGGCGAATATCAAAAAGAGAAATCAAATTGCGGTCAAATACGCGAAGGGCGAAATTTGCGAATATCAAAGTTTGCCCGCCAACCCGAATGGTGCCCTGGAGGACATCGCCGGGATAACCAGTAAGGACGGCCGGGTGCTAGGTTTGATGCCCCATCCCGAGCGCGCGATTTTTTTCAACCAGTTGCCGCACTGGACCTATCTCAAAGAAAAACTACAGAGAGCCGGCAAATCCCTGCCGACCGAGGGTCCTGGCCTACAGATATTTAAAAACGGCGTCCAATATTTTCAGTAGTGATTAAGGGATGAAGCCCAATTGTTTATTTTTAAAAACAACATGAAGATATTTTACGGAGCGGCTATACAGGGGTTGGCGAACCGAGAAGAAAGGGCCTTATCCAATTGGGAACTTATTAAAACCATTAGAGCATGTGGCGAAGAGGTTGTGTTTGATCATGCACGTGCAAAAAGTCCGGAGGAAACCGCCGAGTTTTTAGAGAAGCTCATCGGTCCTCTTCCCCCGCGCGGAATATTGCGAATGAAGCACGTACGAAAAAAGATGATTGAGGCCGTTGAAGGAGATATTGCCGGAGCGGTTTTTGAGGTATCGGTGCCGAGCCTAGGGACGGGGATAGAAATAGCGCATGCATATCTAAGACCAAGGATGGGGTTGGAAGGAATTCCTATTTTGTTTTTGTATCAAAAGGGCTACTGGCCAGGGAATCTTTCAACCATGGTCCGTGGAATCCCGCTGGAGGAAATGTCTAATATAGAAATAGGCGAGTACGATAATCTGGAAGAAGCAAAAGAATTCCTAAAGAGGTTTTTGGGATCGCTAAAGAAAATCAAGTCAGTTCAAATTGAAATCTAATAATATTTCCAAGACCCATGACAGAAGATTTCTCGGACGAAAATATCCGCAAAAATTGTTTTTTCTGCGACCCCGGCACATCCGCTTACAAATTCTTAATTGAAGAGCGGAAAAGTTTTAGGATACTCTGTGATGCCAATCCGCTGCGGGAGGGGCACATAATCATTGTGGCCAAGGAACACCTTTCTTGTATGGGCAGTTTTCCCGGAGAAATCTTTGAAGAATTTACGGAAATTTTCGGAGAGGTAAGAGGGTTTGTTGAGAAAAATTATGGGCAGGTCGCTTCTTTTGAGCATGGAATTTTCGGGCAGACTGCCTACCACTCTCATGTCCATTCTTTGCCTTTCCCCGGAGGAGTAACAGAGATAATTCCAGAAGGACAAAACAAGTTGATTCCTATTCAAAAAGAATCTGAGTTAAAGCAATGCCTTGAAAAAGACGGGGGCTACCTGTTCTTGAGAATAGGTTTAGAGAGTTGGGTCGTGGATCCCGCGCTCCAAGCACCCAGATTTTTCCGGGATAGATTTGCGGTAGCCCTGGGACGTCCAGAGAGAGCTGATTGGAAGAAAATGCGTTTTAACTCAGAAATAATGACGATAGCTGAGCAGGAAAACAGGAAAACAATCGGCCTTTGGAAATCTCAACACTAAGTCAAGGTGCACTAATGACATTAAACTAGTATATTTGTATTGATACCATGAATGAAGTTAATGAAAAGTGCGGCGTGTTTGGTATTTTCGGCAAGGGGCTGGATGTCAGCCGCCTGGCTTTTTACGGTCTTTTCGCGCTGCAGCACCGCGGGCAGGAAAGTTCCGGCATCGCGACCGCGGATGGCCGGGAAATCCGCTCGCACAAAAGCATGGGCTTGGTAAATCAGGCCTACTCGGAGGAGGTAATCGAGAAACTAACCGGACATATCGCGATTGGGCACAACCGTTATTCCACTCATTTGGGCACCGGCCTCACGCACGCCCAACCGCGCGTGATTGGACAGAAGCTGGCCCTAGCCCACAATGGCAACCTGCCCAGCGTAACGGTCCTGCTAAATTTTTTACAGGACAATAAAGTCGCCATAGAAGGATTAAACGATTCCGAACTCATGGCGGAAGCGGTCGCGTATTATATGCGCGAGGGCCAGAATATGCCTCAAGCGGTTAAATCCGCCTACCCCCTCTTCACCGGGGCCTTTTCTTTGGTGATTATGAGTCAAAACGAATTAGTGGCGGTGCGGGATGAGTGCGGTATCCGGCCGCTCGCGATGGGCAAACTGAATGGCGGTTATGTGTTCGCTTCCGAAACTTGCGCCTTCCATACCATAGGCGCGGAATTTTTAAGAGAGGTTAATCCGGGCGAGATGGTCGTAGTGTCCGACTCCGGAGTGGTGTCCGAACAAATTGTGCCGGCCAATCCCAAGCTGGATATTTTTGAGTTTGTGTATTTCGCCCGTCCCGATAGCGAGCTTATGGGCAAGTCCGTATATGAGGTACGCCGTCGGTGCGGAGTGCGTCTGGCGGAGGAACGCAAGATAAATGCGGACATAGTGGTGCCCGTGCCGGAAACGGCGATACCGGTGGCGGTGGGCTACGCCGCCGCGTCCGGCATTCCTTTGGAAATGGCCTTGGTAAAAAATCGTTATATTCATCGCACTTTCATTCAACCAGAGCAGCATTCTCGGGACTTGGGGGTAAAACTCAAACTGACTCCCTTGCCGGGCGTGTTGCGTGGCAAGCGGGTCATTGTGATAGACGACTCCATCGTGCGCGGTACTACTTCCTGCCAGTTGGTCCAGGCCCTGTACGGAGCGGGAGCATCCGAAGTCCATTTTGTGGTGAGCTCTCCCCCGGTAAGGTTCCCGGATTTTTACGGCATTGATACGCCTAAGCAGGAAGCTCTGATTGCCGCGATGAAGACCACGGAAGAAATAAGGGATTTCTTTAAGGCCACTTCTTTGCAATATCTTTCCCTCAAGGGATTATTGGATGCCGTTGGACTTCCCCCGGAATTGCTCAACACTTCCTGCTTCACGGGCGATTACCCGCTGGATTTGCGTGAACGTTTCTCGGAAATTCATGCCCCGCGGGTGCCCCTTACGGAACCATTAGTCTGTCCCTGGCATGCTCATGAGTAATTTATGCAACTGTGCTAATTTATAATATCCATGGCCAAACACACAATTATCACTACGGATAATCAAAAATTGGAAACCGACTGCATCGCTTGTTCAATAGCTCGACAAGAAATTAGTTTTCCGGGAGGTATTATTGAGGAAACTAAATTTTTTCAAGTCGCTAACGATTTTGAAATTCCTATCCCATCCTTTTTAATCATCAACTCTAAAAGGCATTTTGGCAGTCTCGCAGATTTTACAGAGGAGGAAGCCGCGGACTTTATTGATTTTTTGGTTCGGGTCAGAAGCGCCCTCAGGAAGGTCTCGGGTGCTGAGCGGATAACTATCGTGCAGGAGGAAAAGACAACAGATTCTCATTTTCATGTGTGGTTATTCCCTTGGTACCCTTGGATGAAAGAGATTGGCTCAGGTCTGGCGGCAATCCAGCCCATCATGGAATTTGCGCGTACACATCACAAAACAGAAATTGTGCTTAAGCAGATCGTAGAGGGCAGTGAAAAACTTCGCATTTTCTTGAACCAACAATTGAAGACATGAACGCCTCTCCGTTGCGTATCGCAATCCTAATTTCCAATGCCGGCACGGGCACCAATCTTCAGGCCATAATTGATGGGGTGGAGGAAGGTAAGATTAAGGGTGAGATTTGCGCGGTAATTTCCGACACGATTGACTCTTTGGGTCTGGAGCGTGCCCGGAAACATAATTTAAGAATTGAAATTTGTCCGACTAAAACAGCCCTATTGTCGCTCCTCCAAAAACTAAATCTTGATTATGTCTGTCTGGCGGGCTGGAAGCAGATAATACTGGACGAAGTCATTAACGTTTTCCCGAATAAAATCTTGAACCTGCACCCCGGGCTTATTCCGGATGCGGTAGATGGAGTGGTAAAAAATCCGGACGGGAGCGACGGTTTGTGGAACAAGGGCCTCCTAACCGACAAGACGATTAAAAATTTTTTAAATCGGAAAGCCACCTTTGCCGGGTCTTCCATTCACTTTCTGACCTTAAACTTTGACTTCGGCCCGGTGCTGGGTCGGACTTTCGAAAAGATTGAACCTGGGGACACTGTGGACTCCCTATATCAGCGTCTTAAGATTAAGGAGAACCAACTGTATGTGGAGGTTTTACAAAAATTGGCCGGATAATGAAAAATAAAGTTTTACTAATCGGTAGCGGAGGCAGAGAGCATGCTTTAGCGTGGAAGCTGGCGCAGTCGCCTAATCTGGAAAAACTTTTTATCGCTCCCGGCAACGCGGGAACGCAAGAAGTAGGAGAGAATGTGCCTATTGCGGCTACGGATCTAGATAGGTTGGTAGAGTTTGCGAAAGAAAACCAGATTGACTTCGTGATAGTTGCTCCGGACGACCCAATCGCGATGGGGCTGGTGGATCGATTGGAAGCAATCAGTATTCCCGCTTTCGGCCCACATCAAGCTGCAGCGGAAATTGAATCATCCAAGGTGCTTGCTAAACAGTTTATGCAGAAGTACGACATTCCGACTGCGGAGTTTCAGGTGTTTAAAGAGTTTGAGCCCGCGCTTACTTACGTACGCGAGAAGGGTGCGCCGATTGTAATTAAAGCGAGCGGTCTAGCTTTGGGTAAGGGCGCATTTGTTTGTCACACTCTTGCGGAAGCGGAAACGAACCTCCGCCAGATTATGGTAGATAAAACTTTGGGACCAGCGGGCGACCAAGTGGTAGTAGAAGAATTTTTGGATGGGCCGGAAATATCTATTCACGTCTTATCCGACGGTAAAACATATAAAATGTTCCCGACCGCCCAGGACCACAAGACGATTTTTGAAAACGACCAAGGACCAATGACCGGCGGGATCGGCATGATCGCTCCTGTGCCGCAGTTTGAAAGCCCAGAGTTTTTAGAACGCATCGAGCGAGAAATTGTCCAGCCGACACTTGAGGGCTTAAAAACGGAAGACAGAACGTTTCAAGGTTTGCTTTATCCGGGTTTGAAAATGACCTCGAAAGGACCCAAGGTGTTGGAGTTTAACGCGCGTTTCGGAGATCCGGAGCCGCAGAGCTACCTGCGCCTTTTGAAATCAGATCTCTTGGAAGTACTCTATGCCTGTGCGACCGGGCATTTGGATAAAGTGAACTTAGAATGGTCATCGGGTTATGCCGCTTGCATCGTGCTAGTCTCCAGTGGTTACCCCGGCAAGTACGAAAAAGGTAAAAAAATTACTGGCATTGCGGAAGCGGAAAGTCTGCCGGATGTAAAAGTTTTTCACGCCGGTACCAAGATTGAAAATAACGAGCTGGTAACCAACGGCGGACGGGTCCTGGGCGTAACTGCCACCGGAGCGGATTTGAAAGAGGCCTTAGATAAAGCTTACGCCGCGGTCCTTAAAATAAAATTTGAAGGTATGCAGTACCGCAAAGATATCGGAGCGAAGTCGTTGAAATAAAAGAAATTATGACTCAAGAAGTTTCATTTTATAAAGACAGCGAACGTATATGTGGGACATTGGTATTGCCAGAGGGCCGGAAGCCATATCCCGGAGTTATTCTATTTCATGGTCTTACCAGTAACGAGAAAAATTACATCCCCATCGCTCAAAAACTTGGAGAGAGCGGCATTGCGGCTCTAACAGTAAGTGTTCGTGGCCATGGAACTAGCCAAGGAGATTTTAAGACACTCACTATACGCGACGGATTTGCTGACGGCCTAGCTACATTTGATTTTTTCGTCCAACAAGATTTCCTGGATGATAAAAGAATAGGCATTTGTGGATCCAGCTTGGGAGCAGCGATAGCCGCTATGATTTCCAAAGAGAGAAAAGTGGAGAGCTTAATTTTGCGTGTGCCGGCAACCTATACTTCTTTAATGATAGACATGACTTATCCCCAGATCATGTCGGAAGAAAAGAGCATATTTCAGAATAATGAAAATCCTTCAGACACTCCTCCCGTAAAAGCGCTAGAAGATTTTAAAGGGAGTATTTTGGTTATTACCTCGGAGCATGACGAGATAATTCCAGAAAAAATACCTGCTGCCTATTTGTCTATGGCAAAAGTTGCGAAAAAGAAAGAGTTGAGAGCTATTCTGGGCGCGGCGCACAGTCTTAGTCTTAGCGGTGATCGACAGCGTCAGCAGTTTGTAGATTGGGCGATAGAATGGTTCCAGGAGACGCTAGTTGACCCCTAGGGGTATTATTTGTGTTGTCGGGTTTGTAATTTTTATTTCAAGCCGGTATCTTTAAGTCAGTTAACCCGTCACAAGGAGGGCGAGATGAAGTTAGTGACCGTCTCCGGCCCTCACGGGTCCGGTAAAGGCGTGGTCGGCGCGAAGGTGCTCGGCATATTCTCCGACACGATGAAGCGGATCGTTCCGGTTACCACCCGGACTCCCCGTCCGGGCGAGGTGGACGGACGGGACTATCACTTCATCTTACGGGCAGAATACGAGTACTTGAAGCATAACGGCCTCTTGGCCTACGCGGTGCATGTCCGGGATGGTCAATGGTCGGGTACGCGCTGGTCGGACCTGGAAAGGGCTCCGGCCGGGTTCCTGGACATCACAACCGAAGGCGCGCGGCACATGCGTAAGCTGGTCGAGGAGCGTGGCGGCGCCGCGTTCACGATCTATCTTTACGCCTCTTCCGCAGAGCGATTGACGCGGGTCATGCTCCGCGATCCAAGATTGACCTTGGAGAAGGCGCAGGATATGCTCGCACGCGATCCGGTCTCGGGAGACCAGCACGGGCACGACGACTTCAGTCTGGTCATCCTGAATCGCGATGGCCAACTGGATCGAACCGTTGCGGCCGTGACCGCCGGAATCCAAGAGTTCTTCAGCATCGTGGGGACGGTTTGAGGCGAAGCGCCTCCGACCGTCCCCGTGCCCCATTTTTATTATGAACACAAATCAAACCAATCAAACCAAAGTCGGAGTGGGCGTAATGATTTTCAAAGACAACAAGATTCTTATGGGCAAACAGATTTCTTCTCATGGAGACGGTCAATTTGGTGTTGTGGGTGGACACTTGGAGTATATGGAGTCTTTTAAAGAGTGCGCCTTGCGAGAAATAAAAGAAGAGTGCGGTATAGAAGTAAAAAACATCAGATTTCAATTTTTGATGAATCTCAAAGCATATGCGCCCAAACATTACGTACATATCGGGCTGACAGCGGACTGGGCGAGCGGCGAACCGCGCGTACTGGAACCGGACAAGATGGAGGGTTGGGACTGGTACGATTTGGACAAAATTCCCGAGCCGCGCTTTGCGACCATAGATAAGGCCCTCTTAAGCTACCGCACGGGCAAGACATTTTTCGATTCATGAGTGATAAGTTAATGTGCTAGAATGTTTGGAATAAAACCTTAACTAAAATATGGACAAACCACTGGTCGGAATTATTATGGGTTCGGACTCGGACCTGGGGGTAATGCAGGAGGCGGCCAAAGTTTTGGAGCAGTTCGGTTTATCTTATGAGATGACGGTTGTTTCGGCGCATCGTACGCCGGAGCGCGCTCTCACGTATGCCAAGACGGCCAGGGAACGTGGCCTACGGGTTATTATTGCCGGGGCGGGCGGGGCGGCTCACCTGGCGGGAGTGGTCGCGGCGCACACCACCCTGCCGATTATCGGAGTGCCTATTAAATCCGGCGCACTGAACGGAGTGGATGCCCTTTATGCCACCGTACAGATGCCGCCCGGCATTCCGGTCGCGACCGTAGCCATAGACGGCGCGAAAAACGCCGGCATCCTGGCCGCGGAGATAATAGCTCTGGGAGACCCGGCCCTGCAGGAGAAGCTGGCGAATTTCAAAAAGGATTTGGCGTCGGGAGTTGACGCTAAAGCGAAGAAACTGGAAGAACTGGGATACGAGCGGTATCTAAAGAATCAAAGTAGTAAGTCCTAATTTCTTCAAAGCGCATGAGCATTACCTCCCGAAAAAAGGCGTATTCCAAGGACGGAGTGGATGTGGAAGAAGAGTCGCTGTTTAGTGCCTTTGCCGGTTCGGTTTGCAAGGCAAGTTATAAAAATTCTCCCTTCGTCACGGTGCACGACTTGTCGGGAGGTAATTTTCGGGGCCCCCGGCCATTTAGTTTAAAAAACCTACCCCAGGGTTACCATATTGAAGCCTCTACGGACGGTATTGGAACCAAAGGGGTTTTAATGGATGCGGCCAAGACCCATCGCCTGGCGGCTTACGATATTATCGCTATGACTGCGAGCGACATCACTCGCTTTGGAGGCGTCCCTTTGGTTTTTGTGAATGTGTTTGATACGGTCTCGGTAGGGGAAGAAGGAAATGCGATAAGTAGGACTTATAAAAGTGTTTTAGCTGGTTTGGGGGAGGTAGCAAGAAAAGAGAAGATAGTTTTACTCAAAGGAGAGACCGCCCAAATGGGAGTATGTGTCGGTTCGGAGCTGGCTGACTCCAAAACCAAAATGAACTGGTCCGGCACTATGCTTGGCGCCTACCATAGAGACAAGATGATTACCGGCGATAGCTTGGCCCCGGGGCAAGTCATTATAGCCCTTAAAGAAAACGGTTTTCGTTGCAATGGCATTAGTGCCCTGCGTAGCGCACTGCGGAAAAAGTTCGGCAATAAGTGGTGGAGCAACCCCCGGGCCGGGGCGAGCGTTAGGGCGGCGGCAACCCCATCCGTTCTTTACGATTTATTCGTTAATACCCTGCACGGTTGGTTCGATAAAAAGTTCAAACCTGAAATCCAGATTCACGCAGTAGTACATCTTTCGGGCGGGGCGTTGAAGGAAAAATTGGCGAAAGACTTGCTTTTCCCACGCGGGTTATCGGCCGAGCTCGACAATCTCTGGGTGCCACCCCAGATAATGAGGCAGTGCGCGGAGTGGCGGGGATTAAGCGATGAAGAATTTTATGAAACCTGGAACGGAGGCCAGGGCATGCTTCTGGTTGTAAACGCGAAAGACGCGGATTATTGTGTTAAGCGAGCCGCGCAATTTGGCGTTAAGGCCAAGATTGCGGGTAAGATAACCAAGGAGGCAACTCCACAAGTCGTGGTCGTATCCCGATTGACCAAAAATAAAAAAATAAAATGGACAAACAAACAATAACTCAAAATATCGGCCGGGTTCTGCGGGAGACGAATTTTGCGGGTTTGGGCGAGAAAAAAGTCGGCAAGGTGCGGGACGTTTATATACAGCCGGAGAGAATAATCCTGGTTTCCACCGACCGCCACTCCTCCTTTGACCGCATCATCGCGCATGTTCCGTTTAAGGGGCAGGTGCTAACCCAATCCAGCACGTACTGGTTTGAACAAACCAAAGACATTGTGCCTAATCATGTTTTAGATATGCCGGACCCGAACGTGGTGGTGGCCAAGAAGTGCAAAGTTATTCCGATTGAAATGGTGGTGCGGGGATATATTACCGGCTCCACCAATACCTCCCTTTGGACCAATTATCAAAACGGCCAGCGTGACTTCGGCAGTTTCGTTTTGCCGGAGGGTATGAAGAAAAATCAGAAGCTTCAAGAAGCGGTGCTCACGCCTACCACCAAGTCCGATGAGCACGACCGGCCGGTTACCCCCAAGGAGATTGTGTCGGAAGGAATTATGGCCCAAGATCTCTGGGATAGAGTTTCCATCGCCGCGCTGGCTTTATTTAAGCGCGGGCAGGAATTATCCGCGCAACAAGGTTTGATTTTAGTGGACACTAAATATGAATTCGGTTTGGACGATAAGGGAGAGCTGACCCTGATAGACGAAATCCATACGCCCGACTCTTCGCGCTATTGGAAGATGGGCAGTTACGAGGAACGTTTCGGGAAAGGGGAGGAGCCGGAATATTTCGACAAAGAGTTTTTGCGCCTGTGGTTCAAGGAGCACTGCGACCCTTACAAAGACGCGGTCTTACCGGAGGCGCCCGCGGAAATGGTGGCGGAGTTAGCCAGCCGCTATATTCAGATTTACGAGCAGCTGACCGGTAAGCAGTTTGAGACGGATTTAAGCCGCCCGATAGGGGAGAGAATTGAGGCGAACCTGGCCAAATACCGCACTTCCTGACGGTTTTACGCTCGGGCTTCCCCGTGCTAGAGTAAGGGCATAAAAAGTCGTCCGCCTTTTTATTTTATTTTTATATGGACTCCGCTAAAATCATTGGCTTGGGCCTGACTTACGACGACGTTCTGCTCGTTCCGGGACACTCGGAAGTGTTGCCGCGGGATGTGAATATTCAAACCAGGCTAACCCGGGGCATAGCCCTTAATACCCCCATCCTTAGCGCCGCCATGGATACCATTACCGAGACGGAGATGGCAATCGCCCTGGCCCGGGAGGGGGGTATCGGTATTTTGCATAAAAATTTAACGATTGAACGCCAGGCGGAAATGGTAGATCAGGTCAAGCGTTCCGAGGCGGGCATGATTTTGGAACCCCTGACCCTGAAGCCGGAAAATATCGTAAGAGATGCGCTGATTTTAATGCGTAAGTATCATGTGAGCGGTATCCCGATTGTGGATAAGGACGGAAAATTGGTCGGTATCGTTACCAATCGCGACTTGCGTTCCGAGGTGAAGGCGGACATGAAGTTATCCGAGGTTATGACCAAGGATAATCTGGTTACCGCTCCGGTGGGAACCGACCTGGAAGAAGCTCAGAAAATTCTGCATCGGCACAAAATCGAGAAACTTCTGATTGTGGACAAGGATTATTTTTTAAAGGGACTGATTACCTTTAAGGACATAGAGAAGAAAAAAAGTTTTCCCAACGCGTGCAAAGACGAACGGGGACGTCTGCGAGTAGGGGCGGCGGTGGGCGTGGCGCCGGACGCGATTCAGAGAGTGGAGCGATTAATTAATAACGGCGTGGATGTGGTAGTGGTTGATTCCGCTCATGGCCACGCGGAAAAGGTTCTGGAATGCGTACGCGACATTCGCCAGAGTTTTCCCGAATTGGAAATTATCGGCGGCAATCTGGTGACCGCGGAAGCGGCGGAGGCCATTATAAAAGCGGGCGCGACCGGGGTGAAGGTGGG
>Ga0209542_10018370_pt1 | contig 11329 bp, 11 predicted proteins | sample RifCSPhighO2_01_FD_184028 | JGI IMG/M metagenome (GOLD analysis project Ga0209542, IMG submission 184028) | Soil microbial communities from Rifle, Colorado - Rifle CSP2_plank highO2_0.1 (SPAdes) (version 2) | ecosystem: Environmental > Terrestrial > Deep subsurface > Rock core/Sediment ...
ACATCTTCTCTTTACCACCTTCGGCCCAATACAATGCGACACCTATCATCCACAACTCTTTTTTATTCAAAGTCCCAATATCGAGACCGGAGCTTTTAAGTATCGCGCTAATTGCATCCAGACGCTGCTTGCGCCGTGCAGCCCCACCACGTAATTGAGCCGCTTTTCTCTTTTCAGTTAGGCGTTGGCGTTGTCTTTTTGCCAATCCGACTTCCCGCAACCAAAGAGAAAGCGTCGACTTGGCAACCGGCACCCTCTTTAGAATTTCATTGTACGTGAGCCCTTTTTTACGAAACCCGATTGCCCTCTTTTGCTCGTCCGCTTTCATTCTAAAATAATACCAGGAATATCCGCATCGTTGCAGTCAATCATGGTTCACTTATCCACAAGGGATTCCCTACTGCTTACGTGCGTTGAGCATCAAGAACAACGGGAACTCTTTGCGCGCTCTGTCTTCCGCCTCCGCGCGCGGTCCCTTCTCGCTCGTGCGGTGTGATATCCACTCTTCTATTCCCGCGAGGACAAATCCGTGTTTGGCGAGTTCTTTCATGTATAGCTGCAATGGCCGGTGGTATGAAAGTGTGGTGGCGCTTGGGTCGGAGCCGGGATGCATTTGTATCTGATATGAGGTCTCCGAGAGATAGCGGTCAATGCGGCGGAATTGAATACCCGCTCCGCCATCGGCGGAGGAACCATCCCCATCAAATCCCCACTCCGAATGCCGCGGAATGCGGAATGCCGGATGATTGAGCACGATTGCAAACGAAGCCCCGGCTTTTAACAAGTGCGAAACCTGCGCCAATGCACCGGAGAGGTCTTTGATGTTTTGGAGGGCGAGCACGCAGATGGCCGCATCGAACGATTCGTCCGGCAGCGGCATACGCGAAGCGGGTGCGGCGAGGTATTGAATGCTCGCGGGTCCGAGCTTTTTGGCGATAGCAATGAGCTCGGGCGCGATATCGGCGCCCGTCACGTGCGCACCCGCCGCCGCGAGCGCCCGCGAGAAAAATCCCTGTCCGCAGGCGACATCCAGAATGCGTTTATCTTTCACATCGCCGAGCACGCGAAGCAGATTGGGCTTGATGACCTTTTCGTGATATGTGTCGTCGGATTCCGAGACGTGTTCGTGATACCAATTCGCCACATGCCCCCATGAGGTGTCCGACTTTTTCTTCGGGGCGGGCTTCCCCTTTTTCACTTCTCGCCGCATACCCAGTCAGTAGAATGTGCCTTTGCGGCAGACGGCATGCCGTTCTACCGCGGGCGTGATAAGCGAACTCTCGTTCGTGGCACTTTGGATGCTGATGTTCTTTGTTTCCATGATTTGTTGAAGCCGAAGGCACATTTCACTGCTGGGATATATCAATAATGGCGAGTTCAAGCGGCAAATGCGGCACGGCGGCATAGGCCATTTGCGAATACGCCTCAAGGAGCGCCCTCTGCGTGTCGGAATTTACTCCCGGCTCTTTCGAAAGTTCCTGCGCGAGCGCGAGGTCGGCCTCGGTCAATTCCTGCGCAAATGACTTGGCGAGGTCGGGCGCGTAGCGCAAAAGGAGCACGGCGCGCAGGCGGTGGATGAGGAGCTTGGCGAGTGTGCGAGGGTCCACGTTCTCCTCGACGCTTTTCCGCACGATGGCAAGACCCGCAGCGACGTCTTTCTTCGCGACCGCGGAGAGCAGCTGACGCACGACTTCGCCGCGCGGCGCACCCGAGACGACCTCGACTTCTGCGACATCCACCTTTTTATCATTCGAGACGGCGAGCACCTTCTGGAGTATGGAGAGCGCATCGCGGAAGGAGCCCTCGGCAAGGAGCGCGACGAGCTCGGCCGCAGAACGCTCGAGCGAATATCCCTCTTTCTTCGCGATGTCGGCCACGGTGTCGGCGAGCATGCTTCGCGTCGGTTGTTTGAAGGTGTATATTTCGCAGCGCGATTGAATGGTGTCCGGGATTTTCTGGAGCTCCGTCGTCGCCATTACGAATATCACGTGCGCGGGCGGCTCTTCAAGCGTCTTCAAAAACGCGTTCCACGCGGCGCGCGAGAGCATGTGTGCTTCGTCGATTATGTAAAATTTGTAGGGCGACTCGAACGGGACCGTATTCACACCTTCGCGCAGGTCACGGATATTCTCGACACCGGTGTTCGACGCTGCATCTATTTCATAGAGGTCTTTGTCGGTCACACCCAGCTCGCGCGCGAGGATGCGCGCCACAGAAGTCTTCCCCGTCCCCCGCCCGCCGGCAAAAAGATACGCATGCGCGGGTTTGTTGTTCTTGATGGCTTTTGCGAGCACATCCACCACATGCGCCTGCCCCCGCACCTCCTTGAACGATTGCGGCCGGTAGGTTCGATACAGCGTTGCATGCCGCGTTTCGTCTTTCTTCATGTTGCCCAGTATACACAAAAGAAGCGCTCCCCGCGTGCGGGGAGCAATGTGGTTGAAGTGTCGCAGATTGCCGCAGTCTTCAGTATGCGGCAGCTCGTTTTTTTGGCTCCTCGATGTGCCGTACTTGCCGCTGCTCCGCTGACATACCATGTCGAATGAAACGCGCGACATAGTCTGCCTGGAGTGCGATGTGCTTCGGTGCGACTTTCGCTGCGAGGTCCACGACTCGCCACTTCTCGCGAGGCGGCTCCTCTTTGAGCGCCGCATCCACTGCGTGCAGAAGCTCCTGGGGGTGAGCGCCCATGCGCGTATTGGCGCCACCTCGTCTCCAAGTCCCTACTTTCATGACCTTCTCCTTTCCGGCCTATGTTTTAGCATACGGTGCAGCAGTTTCCAACACAGAACGAAGGAGCGCATGCGCTTGCGTGAGATGTTCCGTTTCCATGAGGCGAGCGCGCAACTCCTTGGCGCCGTTCCACCCGGAAATGTAGGCCTTGAAATGCTTTTTCATGGTGGCGTAGTTCACGGAATCTCCCAACAATTCAGCAAAGAGCGCGAGGTGTTCGGAAAGTGCCTGCATCCTTTCTTTGGGTTCTTTATTCTGATGTTCTTGAGAACATTGGAATAACCAGGGGTTGCCGAAGACCGCGCGGCCGAGCATCACTCCGTCACACTTTGCCTCCGCGGCTTTCGCGCGCGCGTCGGCGATATCTTTCACATCGCCATTGCCGACTATGGCGGTCAATGGCAAGGCGTCGCCTTGACATTGATTGCGGATTTCGACAGCGCGCGCGACGGTGTCCCAGCGGGCGGGGACATCCGACATCTCTTTGCGTGTGCGCGCGTGGATAGTTATTGCCGCGGGCTCTTCGGCGAGAAGTTGGGGTAGCCACGCATCAAGCTCATCGGTGTTGTAGCCGATGCGGGTCTTCACCGAGACGGGTAGGCCACTTTTCTTTGCTGCGCGGATGAGCTCACGGGCGAGTGAGGGATTTTTGATGAGCGCCGCGCCGCAGCCGCTTTTCTCGACCGCTCTGTCGGGGCAACCCATGTTGATATCAATGCCGTCGAATCCGAGGTCGGCGACGAGACGTGCGGCGGCCTCCATGCGCTCGGGCACCGCCGTGAAAAGTTGCGCGACGATTGGCCGCTCCACCTCGGAGTACAGGAGTTTTTTCAGAAGTTTTTCTTTACCTTCTTCGGGAGCGAGTACAAGCCCGTCCGCGGAAGTGAATTCCGTAAACATCACACGCGGAACATCCGGCGAACTATACCCCGCAATAAGCGCTCGAAAAGCCGCGTCCGTCACATCTTCCATCGGCGCCTGCACAAAAAACGGCTTCGGCAAAGTGTGCCAGAACGATTGCATCGCCGAAATATAGCATAAAAACCGCATTTTTTGACATCTTGACTTAAAAGACGTATAATTCCAACGGCGGAAAATTGTTCTAAAGTTCTAACCTTGTACCGCCAGGCAAAATACTTGGAGTGGAATGAAATGCGGTGTCACGGGCCTGAGGACATATGGTCGGCTAAGTGGGAATCAATCGTTTTGGATTTCATTGGGCATCTCAAGAAAATGCGCCCGCGAGAACGACCACTTGGCGACATAGAGTGCGTGATGGCACTCGCCATGGAAAAAAATGCGCCGCAGACCGTAAAGGCTGCGGCGGCCAATCTAATAAGCCCGCGCAGGCGAAAGAAGAAGTAGAGGTCGAGTTTCTTGGCTCAAAAGGGCGGCTGCTTGCGGCCGCCCTTTTTCATTACTGTGTACTTTGCTGCTCTTGCCCCTTCAATTTGTAATACACACGATTGCCGAATCGTAAATCAACATACTCAAGCTCTTCCGTCTTTCCTTTGAGCACATCTGACGAGAGCACGAGCTCCAAATTTTTCACAAGCGTATTTGCGTCCGCGCCGAAAGAGGCCTTGAGCAAAAATCCTTCCTGAAGTTGTATAAGAATATCCTGTCCGTCTACCTGCGCACCGAGGGGCGTAAAACCCGCTTGCCCCAAAAAAGTGAGGAGCGAGAGCAGCCCCGGCAAGTGCGCCTGGACGAACGAATTGCCAATGGGATAGGTAGAGGTGGCGCCGCCGTCGCGCGCGGGTAAACCACCGGCAAAAGTATACTGCGCGCTCGAAGTCGCGGTGCCGGCCCAACCCATCGGAGCGTAAATAAATCCGCCTTCATCCATGAGATAACAATCCTCTCCTTGTATGCCGGTGCACCAACGCGCAAACGCTTGGCGTTCCTCTATCGTAATAATGATGTCCGTGCCGAATACGGAAGACCGCGTGATGCGGACGGATTTTACGGGTGGCAAGGATGCGGTGGCCTTCTCGAGCTCCGCCCGCGGATAGAGAAAAATATTGCGGCGCGAGAGAATACGGTACGAACCGTCGTCGAGTACTACTTCGACCAAGCGTTTGATGGGTTCTACCTTCATACCGCTCGCGCCCACGACCGAGACGCCGGAAATATTGAATTGCGGAAGGTACGAAACCCAGCTGACGCCGTAGACCACTGCACCGCAGAGTACGAGGATTCCGAGCGCAATCAGCACGCGGGTACGTCTTCGCCGCGCGCGCAGCGGCATGGGTCGGCGCGGCGGCTCCGGTGTACGGGGAGAAAAAAGAGGCACCTGGCCGCGCGGTGGACTCTTCGGTGAGCGTCCTCCCCGCAAGTCGATAACTCCGCTACTTTTTCTCGATGGCATCTTTGCCCATATAGCCCCGCAACACGTCGGGGATGGTTATCGAACCGTCTGCACGCTGATTATTCTCGACTATCTGGCACAGAATTCTCGGCATCGCGAGCGCGGTGTTATTGAGCGAGTGGACGTAGCGCACCGTACCGCCCTCATCGCGGTAACGGATGTTGAGTCGTCGCGTCTGGAAATCGTGGAAGTATGAAGACGAGTGCGTCTCGCGGTATTTCTGCTCGCTCGGCATCCACGCTTCGATGTCGTACTTCTTGACCTGTCCCAATCCGAGGTCACCGCCGCAATTGACGACCACGCGGTACGGCAATTTCAATTCCTGCAGCAGCATTTCGGAATTGGCGGTGAGCTCCTCGTGCATCTTGACCGACTCTTCGTGACTCGCTTCGCACAGCACCACCTGTTCGTATTTCACAAATTCGTGGATGCGGAAAATCCCCTTCGTGTCCTTGCCGTGGCTCCCCGCTTCGCGGCGGAAGCACGGAGAGAACGCGAAGAATTTTATCGGTAGAGCTTTCTTATCGAGAATCTCATCCATGTAGTAGCCCATCGACGCGACTTCGGCGGTACCTGCCAGGTATTCTCCGTCCTGTGTCTTGTAGAGGTCTTCTTCGGATTGCGGCAGGTACCCCGTACCGACAAAGGGCTCGCGGCGCACCATCGAGGGCACTATCATCGGCGTAAAATCTTTTTTCGAGAACCGCTCTTCCACGAATCGCTGCAGCGCCCACACGAGCCGCGCGCCGTCGCCCTTCAAGAAGTAGCCGCGGAAACCCGCCACTTTGGCACCACGTTCGTAATCCGCCATGTCGTGGGCAAGCAGCAACTCGCTGTGCGTTTTGGGCTCGAAACTAAATTTTGGTAACTCACCCCATACGCGTATCTCTTGATTGTCCGGATCGGAGTCGCCTTCGGGCACCGACATGTCGGGAACGTTGGGCACCATCACCATCATCGCGCGCCACTCTTTCATCACCTCCTGCATGGATTCTTCGGCGAGCTTGAGCGTCTGCTTCACCTCGCTCATGCGGGCGATGACCTCCTGCTTTTCGGCATCGCTCTTCGCTCGCGCGATAGCATCGGAGGCGACATTCTGTTCGGAGCGCTTATTGTCTATCGTGAGCTGGAGTTCGCGGCGTTTATCATCAACGGCAAGAAGTTTGTCTATATCAATGTCAATATGCTTTTTCTTCGCGCCGAGGGCGACAATGTCCTTGTTTTCTCTGATAAACTTAATATCCAACATATCACGATGATACCACCATGGCGGACGACCTCAAATTACTTTCCCCACAAGAATTCCCGCCTCTCCTGCGCGAGATTTCCGACCCGCCGAAGCAACTGCACCTGCGCGGCGAGATGCCTAGTACCGACCATAAGTGGCTGGCGGTCGTCGGCTCTCGCGCGATGACCACCTACGGTAAGCAAGCAGTGCGTCACCTTATCGAAGGATTGCGCGGCTACCCTATCGTCGTCGTCTCCGGCCTCGCATACGGCGTGGATGCCGAAGCGCACAAAGCGGCGCTCGAGGCGGGCCTCGCGACGGTCGCGGTACCGGGCTCAGGGCTCGATTGGAATGTTCTCTACCCGCGGGCGAATGTCGGCCTCGCGCGCGAGATACTGAAAGCAGGCGGTGCGCTCTTATCCGAATTCAAACCGGAGCAAAAGGCAACGGACTACACTTTTCCACAGCGCAACCGCATCATGGCGGGGCTTTCGCACGCGACGCTCGTCGTCGAGGCAAAAGAGAAATCCGGCTCGCTCATCACCGCCAAGCTCGTCACCGAATACAATCGCGAACTCCTCGTTGTCCCCGGCTCCATCTTTAGTGCGGAAAGCAAAGGCACGCACCAATTCCTGCGGCTTGGTGCGACGGCTGTGACATCACCCGAAGATATCCTCGTGGCACTCGGCATAGCGAAACGCGAAGGCCCCGCATCTTGGGCGGAACTACGCGACGACCTGTCGGAGGACGAATTGAGAGTGTTTGAAATAATCCATTCGCCGGTCTCACGTGACGAACTTATTGAGGCACTGGAAATACCAATAACAGAAGCGAATGTGCTGCTTTCCACGATGGAAATCAAAGGGTTGATTGTGGAAGAGCTTGGGGTGGTTAGGATACGGTAGAATATGACTATGGAGAACTTTCGACACGAGAAAAGAAGCTACAACTATGATCAGGTCGAGCTTTTTCGCATCTTAAGAGAAAGGGAGCAATGTACCGCAGACATGATACATAGAATCACTGGCATCCCGGCGGGAAGTCTAGGAATTCTACAAAAAGATGCGGGGATATCGTCCGGTCAAGTGCAATCTGAGAATAGCAATCGCCTCGTGGCGATTAATAGAGCGCGGAAAGTTAGCTTGCTGAAGGAGAAATACAAGAATGAGATAGGTCGGCTTTTTGGGCCCGTTCAAGAATCAGAAGACTAATAAATTATAGTCGCACTTGACGTGTGGTAGGCTTCTGGAGTATGACTACGCCTCAAACACAGAGGCGTACAATAATATGAAGTTAGTTATCGTAGAATCACCCGCAAAAGCGAAGACCATCGAAAAATATCTCGGTGATGGTTTTACCGTGCGCGCATCGGTCGGACACATCCGCGACCTGCCCAAAAGCAACAAAGACGCCGTTGATGTAGAGCACGGATTCGTCCCGCGGTATATCGTCGTCAAAGAGAAGCAGAAGATAATCGATGAATTGCACGAAGTCGCGGGGCGAGCCGACGAGGTAATACTGGCAACCGACCCCGACCGCGAGGGCGAAGCCATCGCATGGCACTTGTCCGAGACAATCGGCCTCAAAAAGCCGAAACGAATCGTTTTCCATGAAATCACTGAAAAAGCCGTCAACGAAGCCCTTGCGAATCCCCGCCTGATAGACGACGAGCTCGTGCGCGCCCAAGAGGCGCGGCGCGTTCTGGACCGCCTCTTCGGCTACGACCTCTCCGGCCTGATTTGGAAAAAAGTGCGTTATGGCCTCTCGGCCGGGCGTGTCCAATCCCCTGCGCTCCGTATCCTCATGGAGCGTGAGCGTGAAATACGCGCATTTATACCCGTGCCGTTCTGGGTGATTACTGCGGATTTGAAAACTAACAAAGGTCAGACCTTTACGACCACGTGCATTGAGGAGCCGAGCACTGAGAAAGAAGCCGAGCGCATTCTCTCAGCCGCCAAGAACGGAAAATGGAATGTGACCGGAATCGAAGAGTTGGAACAATCAAGAACTCCAAAGGCGCCTTTTACGACCTCCACGCTTCAGCAAGCGGCATCCACCCGTCTCGGCCTTTCGCCTTCGCGCACGATGGGCATCGCACAAAAATTGTACGAATCGGGATTCATCACGTACATGCGTACCGACTCGACGAATCTGGCGAAAGAGGCGCAGGACAATTTGCTTGCCGCCGCGCGAAGCGAATTCGGCGACAAGTACGTCGAAGCACGCGTCTATAAGACTAAGAGTAAGAGCGCGCAGGAGGCGCACGAAGCGGTGCGTCCGACCGACCCGAGCAGGCTGAGCCTCGGCCACAACGAGGAGCAGAAAAGGCTGTATGCGCTTATCCGTGCACGCGCCCTTGCCTCGCAGATGACCGATGCGAAAATAATGAGGACGAAGATACGCGCAAACATCGCGGACGCATCCATCCCCGATTTTGCCGCAAACGGCTCACGCGTGATGTTCGACGGCTGGCTCGCGGCTGACCCTGATGCACGTGGTGAGGACGTGGAGCTTCCGAAGGCGGCCGGGGGTGACGCGCTCACGCTCGTCGAGGCGCGTTCAGAAGGGAAAGAGACGCAGCCGCCCGGTAGATATTCGGAAGCGGGATTGGTGAAGGAACTTGAGAAGCGCGGTATCGGCCGGCCGTCGACCTACGCGAGCATCATTCGCACACTCGAAACCCGAGGCTACGTGGATAAACAGGGCCGCACGCTCATCCCGACGGCTACGGGTGATGTCGTCTCGACATTTATTGAGGGCAATTTCGGCGATTACATCAGCGACACCTTTACCGCCGAGATGGAGAACGAGCTCGACGAGATAGCCGAGGGCAAACGCAAATACGAAAAAACGCTGAAAGACTTTTACGGCCCGTTCACAAAGGCGATTAAGAGCAAGAACAAGATAGAAAAAATTACGAATATGGGAGACGCACCGAAAGAATTCCCCTGCCCCATCTGCGGCGGGCCGATGGTTTACAAACTCTCCAAAAACGGCCGCTTTATGAGTTGCGCCAAATTCCCCACATGCTTGGGCGCCCGCAAGGAGGATGGCTCTGAAATCGCGCCGCCCAAAGATATCGGTGAAGCGTGCCCTGAATGTAAGAACGGTAAGCTCATGGAGCGCGAGGGGCGCTTCGGTAGATTCATTGCATGCTCGAATTTCCCGAAATGCAAATACGTGCGCAAAGACCCGACCGAAGAAGCCCGCACGAAAACCGGCGTCGCCTGCCCCGTCTGCAAGAAAGGTGAGATGGTGGAGCGTAGAGGTCGTTTCGGCATATTCTTCTCATGCTCGAATTATCCCGAATGCAAAAACGCAATCAAAGCCAAGCCAACAGGCCGCGTATGCGACATGTGCGGCTCGCTGATGATGGAAGGGACGAAAACGATTCCCGAGCGATGTTCAAATAAAACTTGCCCCATGCATAACCCGCACAAGCTCGCGGGTGCCAAAAAATAAAAAACTAAACGCGGCACCATCCCCAGGAAGGCGCCGCGATTTGTCAGGAATACCGAAAATGCCACCATCTTTTTCCGGCTCGCCAAAGAGCCGAAAAAAAACCTGCTCGTTTCATCTCATGTACGCCATTCAGGGGCGTAAATGAGAATCGAATGTTTCCGCAGCCGACGATCGGACATCGTTTCGGCTCACGTTTAGAATAGAACTGGTATGGCCCCGTGAGCGAGCCGTCACCGCCTACGTGCGCGCTGTTGCACGTCCATTTGCCGTATCCAGGTAGTTTGTGCATTGGGCGCCTTTCCGTTAGCTGGCCAATTTTTGCGAACAATCGCTGCAAAGAGTATCATCTACCCTATGACTCCCGTCAATGCACGTCCCCTCGCAGACACACTGGCAGCGATGTCGAACAAGACCGATGCGGATATCGCCCTTATCACCAAGGCATACGAGTTTTCAAAAGAGGCGCATAAGGAGCAAAAACGCTACTCGGGCAACCCGTACTTCACGCACCCTGCGGAGGTCGGATTTTTGCTCGCGCAGGCGGGAATGGATAGCCAAGCTATCGCCGCCGGACTCCTGCACGACACCATTGAGGACGCGGGTGTAAAGCCCAAGACTATCGCCGACGAGTTCGGCCCTGAGGTGCTTTCACTTGTCGAGGGTGTCACGAAGCTCGGGACGCTGCGGTATCGCGGAATGGAGCGGCACACGGAATCACTGCGCAAACTTTTTGCGGCGACCGCCAAAGACATCCGCGTCCTTATCATCAAGCTCATGGACCGGCTCCACAATGCGCGCACGCTCGCGCACGTCCCGAAGATAGAGAAGCGTACCCGCATCGCGCTCGAGACGCTCGAAATCTATGCGCCAATCGCCGACCGGCTCGGTATGAGCGTCGCGAAGCAGGAATTGGAAGATGCGGCATTTCCCTACGCGTATCCGAAAGAATATGAAAAAACTCGCGAGCTGTTGAAAGAGCGCAAAAACGAGAACGAGAAACGCCTGGAGAAAGTGGAGAAGGACCTCAAGCGGGAGCTCGGGGAAGCGGGTATCCGCACCTTCCGCACGGAAGACCGCATCAAAGGAGTCTATAGTCTATACCTCAAACTCGAACGGCGGGGTTGGGACATCGACAAAATCTACGACATTCTTGCTTTGCGCGTGATATTCCGCGCACTGGCGCCCCGTGCCGGGCAAAATAAAGGACTACATCGCATTTCCGAAGCCCAACGGCTACCAGAGCATCCATACGACCGTCTATACCGGCGACGGCAGCGCCCTCGAAATGCAGCTGCGCACCGAGGCGATGCACCGCGAGGCACTCTTTGGCATTGCTTCTCACCTCACCTACAAAGAAGTGCAGGGAGGCGCTGAGGCGGGCAAGCGCGGAAGTCTTGAGTGGATACGGCAATTTTTCCCACGGCGGACAAAAATAAACACTCCCGGATCCGAGCTGCCGTCATCCGTAGACGCGGATAAGAACGACGTTCCCGACTGGATTCAAGAACTCGCGCATGCGCATCGCGGCGGGGAGG
>Ga0209542_10018371_pt1 | contig 11329 bp, 9 predicted proteins | sample RifCSPhighO2_01_FD_184028 | JGI IMG/M metagenome (GOLD analysis project Ga0209542, IMG submission 184028) | Soil microbial communities from Rifle, Colorado - Rifle CSP2_plank highO2_0.1 (SPAdes) (version 2) | ecosystem: Environmental > Terrestrial > Deep subsurface > Rock core/Sediment ...
TTTGAACTTTGCACTTTGTACTTCCAGGCAACGGCAGGAACCCTAGATAGTTCAAAGTTCAAAGTGCAAAGTTCAAAGTTTGACAGCCACATTGCGGCAGTTCAAGGTTATCAGTGGCATGTTCTTAACAAGAGTGAGAATTGGATAACCAGGGGAGTCCGCTCAGAATACGCAGGATCATATGTTATCGAGCGATCCGGTGAGGAGATCTATTCAGGATTAAAACAAATCTCAGGCTCCGTATATATGATTCGAAGGAATGTTTTAGAGAGTATAGGGTGGGGCAACTCAATTACCGAGGACTTCCAATTAACCCTCAAGCTCTATGAAAAAGGTTACAAAGTAGTCTACACCCCCTATGTCCAGGCGCCTGCCGAGGCTGTATCAACCATCAAGAGACTAATCAGACAACGAATGAGATGGGCGGAAGGACACTCATATAATGTCAAGCGGATGTTTAAGAGGCTAATGTTTGGGAAGTGGGAAGAGCAAGGAAAAGAATTCCTAATTTCTAATTACTCTAATTATTCTAATCAAGCTCCAAGTTCCAATCACCCAAACCCCAGTTCAAACATTGGTCATTCCGGCATTGGTAATTCATTAGGTCAATTAGGAATTAGGTCAATTAGGAATTCAAAAGATAACAGAATCTTTATCCCCAGCCCCCTCTCCCTCTCCGAAAAATTAGAGTTTATGTATCTCACCCCTTACTACCTTCAGGCGGCATTCTTTATGGTGGGAACCCTCTCCTGGTTTATTGCGGAAGTTATCTTTCAAGTCCGTCTTCCTTTCTGGACAGAGGTATGGGGATGGTCTCTTATCTTGACCAACATGCTTGCCCTTCCTCTTATGAACATGGTGGGGCTATTTCTTGAAGAGGCAGAGGAGAAGGATTACATGGGACTCCTCTCATTTATTATGCTTTCCTACATTGTTGCACCATTTCAAGCCTATGCGGCAGTAAAAGGCTTCCTTGCAAAAGAAGAAGGCCCCTGGTTCAGAACACCCAAGACCGGAAGAATTACGGATACATTTACCCCCGGCAGATTCTACAGGTTTGTTTGGGGGGTGTTTGGAAGAGGAAAACCCGCCGTCGCTGAAGCTTTGGCGGGCAAGCCGGCGGTAGCGCCTGCACTGGGTATGGGCTGGCAAGGCCGGGCCTTGCCAGCAGTTGGTTTAACAAGTAATCCAGTCTTTGCTTTTGCAACTGCTAACAACCAATTCAGCTCTTTTAAGATTAAGCCTAGAAGGCTGCGGTGGGTTGGAAGAAGCGTTGTTGTTGTTCTTTTGATATCGGCGATGTTTTTGAATTTAGTCAGCTTTGGACAAAACGATATTTTTTCCATTCCCGGCAAGAAGGCTTTAAAAGTTAGCGGCAAAAGCAATTTTCAAGCCGGCGAAAGACCGGAATTTACCCTAAGAATTCCCCAAAAAGCACCGGAGACAAAAACGCTTTCCTTTTTCAAGAGGGTTTTGGCTCCGGGGATAGCAGAGGCAGCGGAACCTGTAGTCCAGGCCTCTCTTTTTGATTCCAAAGGACAGGAGATGAAAGACGCCCCTCTTTCTGTAACCGGAAACAAGGATGATTTTAAATTAGCTCTTTCTCCTTGGGAAAATCTAGCGCCCGGCCAATATACTTTGAAGGTTAGAGCTAATAACCCCGGCGAGACAAGCTATGAAGCAACCCAGGACTTTACCTGGGGGGTTTTGGCAATCAATACCAACAAATCAATCTATACACCGCGCGAGACTGTCAAGCTCGGTTTTGGAACGCTGGACAATGAAGGCAGAACATTGTGCAACTCCAGACTTATATTAAAAATTAAATATCAAAAATCAAAAATTGAGGATGAATTATCTACAGAAAATGGCCGGATTAAGCCAAGTGGGGAGTGCAGCCAAAACTCGGTAACAAATCTAGCAGATTATTTGGCAGAGTTTCAAGTGCAAGGAATTGGCACTTACAGGCTCCATCTGACAGCCAGGACCGATGCCGGGGAAAGAAGCATTGATGATAAATTTGAAGTCAGAGAATCCGTGCCGTTTGATATTGAAAGAACATCTTATCCAACCAGAATTTATCCGCCGGCAGAGTATCCGGTGACCATTAAAGTTACGGCAAATGAGAATTTTAGGGGGGAGGTAGTGGAAAGTGTGCCGGAATCTTTCGATATCAAAGTTCAAAGTGAAAAGTTCAAAGTTGCAGTTCAAAATTCAAAGTTAGGAAGGAAGGAAATAAAATGGGAAACGGACTGGCAGAGAGGAGAAATGTATGAGCTTTCTTATACCATTAAATTCCCCAGAAAGTCGCCGGAGTTTTATTTGGTGGGGCCATTACAGTTCAAAGTTCAAAGTGAAAAGTTCAAAGTTAAGGAAAATACAATATTTAAAGAAGAGCGACAGTGGCAGATTGCGGCGGATGTGGTGGCGACCCTGTTTATGGATACGCCTGATGCCACCCAACAGTTGCTGCTCTCTGCGGGGGGATTTTGGTCAGGCTCCTTCGGCACTGCCCCCGTATATGACACGGCGCAGAAGAAATCGGGGCTGGCGTCCTGGAAGAGCGATAGCGGAGCGAGTAATAACGCGTCCTTAGTCTATCGCGTGGGTGTGGTGCCCACCGGAGCTAACCTGGGCGCCAGGATCACGGCTTACTTTCGGCTGACCAATCTACCCGGTTCAACGGCCACCCTGTTCGGCGTCACGACTTCTGCTAACCAGTATTTGGTGGTACGGATAACCTCCGGCGGCGTGCTGCAGCTGTGGGGCGGAGGCTCTCAGATCGGTAGCAACGGAAGCACCATCAACCCAGGGGGGGTGCCGGCCTGGTATCGCCTCAGCCTGGTATACAAACTCAATGCCTCCGGCCAGATAAGCGACGCCAAACTGTTCTTGGACGGGGTGCAGGACATTAGCGTTACGGGCCTCACCCTTACAACCGGAGCCGATTTTGCGCTTGGTTGGGTTGATACCCCTGGCGCCAGCAAAGTCCTACACTTCCACCATGTCTATGCTGACGACGATACTTCCCTGACCGATACCGGTGACATCCGGGTTACGGCCAAGCTGCCAAACGCGGATAGTACAAGGGGGTTTGATACGGTAATTGGAGGAGGCACTGGTGATTGTGCGGATGGCTCTACAGAGTACGGATGTGTTAATGATCGGCCGATATCTGAATCTACAGGTTGGCGACAAACAGCTACAGCTGACGTAACCGAGAACTTTAATATTGAGAGCGCTTCTCAGGGTGATGTTGACATATCCGGCAATACCCTGGTTGCCAGAACTGCCTGGGTTTGGGCTAAGAAGGGCTCCGGCCCCGGCGCTTGTGGTACTACCGCGGACATGTGGGATAATAATTCCGCCAGCGCAGTCGAGCTGACTGCATCGTCCGCGCTTTATACTAAAATTACCGACTCTACCACTTATCCTTCAAATCCGGCTGCCGGAATGAACTCATGTACTACCGCACAGGATACGTATTTTTACGAAACAGGAGTCTTGATTGCTTCTCTTGGCGACCCCGTGCCGGAGGCAGCGCTTCTCTTGGCTCCGCTTTCGTTTTTTGCGCCCAAAATAATCAAGTCTATTCAAAAAGGGACGCTGGTGGAGGACACATTAAGCTTATTAAGGCGGATTATCGGAACAGTAAGTAAATGGCTATATGGCTATATGGCTATATGGTTACATGGCTATATGGCTAAATGGTTGAGGAGGAGGAGAAGGAGGAGAGGGAAGAAGGATGGGTAGGTGTCTAGTTCAAAGTTCAAAGTTCAAAGTGAAAAGTGAAAAGTTAAAAGTTATAGTTTAAAATTAAAAGTTGATGAGAAACGAGGAATATAGGAAGAAATTGATTAACAGAGCCTTTATATTTGCAAGGAAAGTAATTGTTCTTGTAGATGATTTTCCCAATAAGAGAGCAGCTTGGATTATTGCCGATCAGCTACTGCGAGCCGCAACATCAATTGGCGCTAATATTATTGAAGCTCAAGCCGCAAGTTCAAAGCGAGACTTTATAAATTTTCTAAACCATGCATTAAAAAGTGCTAATGAGACAAAATTTTGGCTTGCGCTGACAAAAGATGTTGCGCCTGAAAAGTTAAACGAGATTAATGCCCTTTTGTCAGAAGTTGACGAACTGGCTAAGATTTTAGGATCGAGCATAGCAACCCTTAAGGGTAGGAATAAACTTTAAACTTTGGATTGCAATTTTGAACTTTTAATTTTGAATTTTTAACTTCTTAACGATGAAGCAATGAAACAATTTAGCAATTCAACAATGTCTTCGGTTACCTCTGTTTCCAAGAAGGCTTTTGGGAACTTGTTTATCCTTTTGGTTTTGATCTTGATGGTTTTGCCGTTTTTTGTAACTTTTAACGAGTTTTTGACAAGGATTGTTGAGTCAACTTCTTTATTTCGGTTCATCGAAAAGATAGTTGTGCCATACGAGGTGATGCTGGTGAGGACGATTATTTCCTTTTTCGGCGTCGAAACCCAGCCCGGAACTGTGGCCGTGATCAAAGACGGGGTCAATCAGTATACCTACATTGCCTGGAACTGTATTGGCTGGCAGTCGCTTGTGATCCTTTTTGTTAGCTTAAAGGGCGGGTTAGTGAGCGGTTTTACCAGAGCAAGCAGACTGGAGGCGCTGACTTTTGCCTTAGTCGGAACATTTTTAATGAACTTAGCGAGGATTTCGGCAATCCTTATCATTCTTTACTACTTTGGCAAAGGTCCTTCTGCTTTCTTTCATAATTATATTTCTATCCTCATTACTGGCGCCTGGCTCTTTTTCTTCTGGTGGTTTTCGTATAGTTTTGTTTTAGAAGAGCAAAAGATAGTTTAACAATGAAGAAACTGAGAATTTATGGACAAAAGATACCGGATCTGAACTTTGATATGCTATAATTGTTGAGAAATTGAGAAAAAAGCTGTTGGGAACTGATCAGATATATTATTGATTTGGTTTGCTTTAACAAGTATTATTGGAATGGACAGCGATGGATAGATTAGCTGAAATTGTCGAGGGGTATTCAAGATTACCAATTCATGTTAGGCTCGAATCTGGCGTAAGTCCTGGTGACACTACGGCTATTTGCCAGGCGATAAAAGATGTTTCGTTTCTTTCAGGTAAGATTGGTCAGACTATAATTGGTGGAAAAGGTTTTGAAAAGCAAGCCTCCGAAGAAAACTATTTCCTTCCAGTTTCAAATGAAGATTTAATTCGTCTGCAGATTGCAGAAGGTAGAGATAGGGAACGAGTAGTAAGAAGAATTTATCGGGCAAGAGTTGCAGAGCTTCTGGGTTTATCCGAATCTGTTCATAGGTCTATCGGTCCCAAAGTTGATTTAGTGTGTTCCATGCGACCTATTCCAGTTGAATCTACGGAGAAGCTTATAAAGGAAGCTAGATTAGAAGAAAAGCACGGCCATTTCTGTAGTGATTGCCAAAGACGCCTCAGAGGTTCAGATAATTAATATGCAACATGCCCCGCTCAAAAATTAACACTTCTGTTCCCGGGGATACCTTTGTAATGCTATTGTTGATTCTGATCCTGATCAGCGATGATACCATTGAGAAGCTACTGGATCTGAAGACAGTGATTGTAGAAAAAGGTTCACCTGCTTTATGGCACCTTCGGTAGATTGATGTAGTCCATCTGTGTAATCAGATTCTGTCCATTCAAGACCATCAGAGCGACCGGGCTGTCCTCCTACAATTAGGTCTGGTCCAAGACCGTTGGCCCACAGATAAACTCCCCATGAAACCCATTTCGTACCTACCGCTATACGGTTAAGCACTACCTGTTTGATGGCGAGACCGTGTTGAAAACCGTATGGCTCGCCGACGTCGCCATAACCGAGCCAACCCTCGTCAATTAAATAAACCTGTTTAAGCGTTGGCCAGCGGTTGAAAGCGTTATTGATGGTTGCCTGAAGCGAGTTAATATCGTTCTGGAGATTTAAGGAGCTGTCTGCGGTTTTTATCACTACAACATCAGGATTGTTAAAACCGTCCCGGTCGCACGAGCCCCACACCCGATTATTTGGATCTGCCCACACTTCAGCAGTTCGCATCCCGTATGCGCAGTCTCCCCATTGAGTATTGCTTGTATCTAAGCTCAAGATAGCGTTTAAAAATAATTGGGCGGTTGATGCCCCGATTACGTTTACCTTTGCGGGGCTTGTAACTGTGGGCGCAAGTAGATCATATTGCGTAGGCCTAGTGTTAGTTCCGTCATATATGCCCTCACCGTCGGAAAGTGGAGTATACCCGGCTAAATAATAAAGTGGTGGCGGCTTGGGCCTTCCTCCTTTGCCCGCAATCGACTTTTGTATTACTGTGGCCATGAGGAATGACACGCTTAACGCAACGATAGCAATAGAAGTAATAAATTTTTTGCTCAAATAATTTGACTTAATAATTTTAGACCTTTTGGGCTTATACATAATCTGGTTTATAACCGCTTAATTTATTTAAACAAATTTTTAAAATATTGTCAAGTCCTCGCAGTATCAGGGTTTCGTTTACATCGATGCCTTCAAGATAGGACTTGTTGTTGATTATGTAGTCCTCGATTCTTTCCTGTGGTGTTCTGCCATTCATGCCGTACCCTCCGTGTCTGCGTTTGGTATTGTACCAACCAAGGTAACGGGAGAGCCAATATCTGGCATAATCAAGATCATCAGGCTTGGCACCAACCCTCCAGAAACACTCTTCCTCGATAGTTCTGTGCAGTCTTTCTACCTTACCGTTTGATGTTGGATGATGAACCGGGTTTCTGATGATTGCAATGCCCAAGTCATTACAGGTTGTTATGAAGTGCTTCTTAAACTCACTGCCATTATCAGTTCTTACCGCTTTGATTGGGAAAGGGGCTGATGAGACCATTCTCCTTAGGAAATCTGCTGCCTGATCAGATCTGTTGCCATAGTAGCAGTCTCCCATGCCCCACCTGGAGAAGTCATCAACTGCCGTAATCAGTGTAGGACCTGATTTACCCAGTGGCTCTGTAGTGTCAATCTGAACCTCTTCTCCAGGATAACCTTTGGTGTAAAGATGAACAGGTTTTCTTGCCTCTTTACACTTGGGTACAACTAACCTCCTCCTTACAAGTATTCTCCAGACTGTTGCTCTCGAGACGACAATGCCGCAGTCCTCAAGCAACCAGACCATTCGATCTGGTCCGACACCATAAAGGTTGAAGAATCTCTCTACAGTTTCCTCAATCCACTTGTCGCAGCGGTTGTGTGGCCGCTGATATGCTTTTGGACCACGTTTCCTGCCACAGACTGACTCAAGACCAAACTCATTAACTTTACGGCGCAGTTTCCAGAAACCTTGTCTTGTCATACCCAGTATGTGAGCTCCGGCATTAACTGACAGATGTCCTTGGTTTACGTCCATCACCACTCTTTTTCTGGTCTCTACCAGATTCTTGATGGTTTTCTCACTCACTTGCGTCTCCTTTCTTAGAAGACAATACTACCTTCTTTTTAGGAGATTTTCCTTTAACAATAATCTTAGTGGGATGTAAACTAATTCGCTGATACTTTAAGAAATATTGTCAAGAACCTAATTTTAGATCAATACTTTTGAGACAATTCTTCTTTCTTAAAGTTTTCGTAAGGTGATAAATATTCCAAGTCTGATGTGGTCTTTCTCGACATGGAATCCGGACACCTGTATTAAATACAATGTCGATTATAGAGATTAAACATTACACAAAACTTACTGCCAAAGAAATAGACTTAGAAACTGCGCCCGGAACTGTGGCAGTTATCAAAGACGGTGTAAATCAGTATACATATATTGCCTGGAACTGTATCGGCTGGCAGTCGCTTGTGATCCTTTTTGTTAGCTTAAAGGGCGGGTTAGTGAGCGGTTTTACCAGAGCAAGCAGACTGGAGGCGCTGACTTTTGCCTTAGTCGGAACATTTTTAATGAACTTAGCAAGGATTTCCGCGATTCTTATTATTCTATACTACTTTGGCAAACAGCCCGCGGCATTCTTCCACAATTATGTTTCGATAGTAATTACACTACTCTGGTTACTCTTTTTCTGGTGGTTTAGTTATATGTTCGTGTTGGAGACGAGAAACACGAATTAAACGCAAAATGTTATTAATTTAGAACAAAGTGGATACTGTCTTTCGGTAAGCCTTTGTAGAGTACTGTAACCTGATATTCACCGATAGAAAGATTGTTGGTATTAAGATTGAGATGATAAGTCTCATTCTTTGAATTGTACGGAAGGTTATTAAATTCTTTGACTAATCTTCCAGTTTCACCCTCAAGAAGTTGTATGCTCATAAGTTTTGGATCATCGGAAGAATTGTTTGATTTAAACTTAACAGGAATGGTCTCACCTCTTGGAAATTCATTCTTGCCATCTACTTTAAGCGGAGGAACCCAATTAACGAAATCAGTAGATTCAAATAGTCCATAGATTGAGAAATGGTCAAGCTGCAAAGTGAGCTTGTTTTGCCCCCTATTAATACTTCCAGTTTTGAAAACCCAACTGCTTGTTGTTGAATCCCAAACATAAATTCCTAGGGTATTTTCATTTCCTCCGACAACCTCTGCATCAGTATAGCGGAAGACCGCGGTTGCGGTGGGATTGAAGACAGTCCCGGTTGGTTCAAAAATATATTGGCGGGGCGGTGTAATATTGCCGCCGGGAGGCGGTTGGGAAAGCGGTGCAAGCTGGATTGAAATAATTGTATTCTGGGAGAGCGAGCCGGACGGAATGGTTAAGGTATCATTATTGAACGAAGTGACAGTACCTCCCGATGGGCCAATGACATTTACCGCAAGCGGTATGGCATCGTAGAAAAGTTCGTATTTGTTGGTCGAGGTATTTTTTTCTATCCAGGCAACATGGACATTATCCCATTTATCCATGGTTGCTACCGGTAAATCGGCGCTGGTTTGGTTAATGTTATTTTGTCGTTCCGTTTCCCATTGACCGCTTGAAGCGTTGTACTTGCGGAAATCGACTTTAAGGGGTGTCGTACTTCTGTCAATCCAGCCAACCAATACATCCGTAAGGCTGCTTGGCAGAATGGTTACATCGGCAATACCAAAACGGTTTTGATTAGAGGTTGTAGTAACTGTAAAAGGAGATGACCAAGAGGCGCCATCCCATTTAGAATACATTATTTTAAAGGGAGTCCCTCTTGTTATATAACCATTACCTTCCTGCCATACGACATGGGCATTGTTATTTTTGTCAGTGGTTATTTCCGGATGGGACTCATTGACCCCCGAGACTAACCCGGAGATAGAGGTTGTTCCCGACCAAGTCGAACCGTTCCAGACCCGATGCAGAAATTCAAAAGAATAAGGGGCGGGGAGTTGAGTTCTTTTCCAGACGACATGGACTTTGCCGACTGAATCTGCGGTTATGCTTGGGTAAAGATTGAAGGTATTTGTCTGGGAAAGAATAATTGGTGCGGTCCAGCCAGAGCCATTCCATTTTGTATAGTAAATATCGTAAACATCCTCGGGGCTAGCCGAGGACATAAAGTTGTAAGCAACATGAGGATTACCGGAGGAATCAACAGTAATTTGGCTATCCCAAGCATTATCTCCGGAATTGCCGCTTGAAATTGCAACCGGAGATGACCATGAGGCGCCGTTGTACTTAGAATAATAAATTTGAAAAGCGTCGGGACCGGCTTCACCATTCCAGGTAAGATACACATTGCCATTTTGATCCGCCGCAAGCGAAGGCAGTTCGTTGTAACTACCGCTGACAATCGTAGTTGGCGATGACCATACATCACCGTTCCAGAAACTGTGGAGCAGGGGAGTGGTTGGGCTGCCAAAACCACCATCCATCCAAACTATATGGACATTACCATTTGAATCGGAAACTATGGCCGGCATTAGAGCCTCATTAGGGCCGGTGGAGATTTTGTTGGGAGAGTTTAGGGCATAGATTGGTTTGGATGATATTAAGAACAGCAAAATTGGAATAAATACTATAGAGAATAAAAATAAAAGCTTTTTTTGCATAGGTTTATTGTTCCAGTAATTGTTGAACTTTGCTTTTTACCACATCTTCTGTTAAGAGTCCGGATAGCCTTTCAGAAACAAGCCCATTTTTATCCAGGAAGTAGTTGATGTCTGTGTCCTCGGTAAATTTATATTGATTGTAAGTTTGCCCGGTTGTATCCAGAAGTTGAGGGTAGGTGGTTCCGAGTTTTTTCAGTAGTAAAAATGCTCTCTTGTTGCTTTCTTTGTCTGAGCGATGAATCCCGATAAAGGCGACTTTGTTTTGGTATTCTTGCTTTACCTTCTCAAGAATTATTAAGTCCTTAAGGCAGGAAAGGCACCAACTTCCCCAGAAGGTGATAACAACCGGTTTGCCTTGAAAACTAGACAGGCTTACTTGATTACCATTAAAATCAGTTAAGGTAAATTGGGGAGCTTTTTGACCCACTTCATTGCTAACGCTTGTAGTTTCAGCAAGGATGGTTGGTTGAGAATTGTTGTTCAGAAGGACAATTGCGACAAGAAAACCGAATAAAAAATAGACAGTTGAGAGAAAAACAAGGTGGAATTTCCCCCCCGCCGACTCTTCAATAACGTCCTTAATATCAGGAGCAATTATTTTGGCTGTGGCTGTGCTCATTTCTTATTCAACTATCAAATATTCTGTTGCCCACGACGCGCCGGCTTTATCAGTTGCTAATAAGGTGATTGTATATACGCCTTTTTCAGCATCTGCCGCAACGGTGTAGATTACCGTTTCTGATACAGTTTTGCCTGCTCTAATGGTATACTTTTCAGTGTAAGTAGTAGCTGTGCCTCCTGGAGAGACAATCTCAACCTTTGCTACGACACGATCAGTTTTATTTGTGTTATTTGTAATTGATGCTGAGGCAGTTACTTGACTTGGTGCTGTAATTATAGTTGGGGTAATGGTAAGCTGCACCGTAAGGTTAGGATTCTGGTTGCCAACTGCAGCAAAAGCCTGCGTGAAGATTAGCGTGAGAGCAAAGACTGCAAGAACGCATGATATAAAAAGTCTTCTGATAGTCATAACATCTATATTTATGTTTTCACATAAAAAATAGTTTGTCAAGTTTGAACGTATTTTGTTATATTGAATTAATAATGTTTATCTCTACGATTGCCGCCCTATCTGAGTTCTTTGTCCAGTTGCTCTTGGGGATTCTTGACAGGTATGCTATAATTCAGACTAGATGCGATAATTTTTGTCACTTTCAGTAGGAAATATGAAGAAAGATTTGATTCTTAGTTTATACAGTCAGCCACAAACAGTGTTTACTCTTGATGACATTTCTTTGCTTTTTCC
>Ga0209542_10018372_pt1 | contig 11329 bp, 5 predicted proteins | sample RifCSPhighO2_01_FD_184028 | JGI IMG/M metagenome (GOLD analysis project Ga0209542, IMG submission 184028) | Soil microbial communities from Rifle, Colorado - Rifle CSP2_plank highO2_0.1 (SPAdes) (version 2) | ecosystem: Environmental > Terrestrial > Deep subsurface > Rock core/Sediment ...
GTTGTCGCCAGTTCTATAAGGTCATAATCGTCCGCACGTGCAGCAGCAGCGCTCGCGTCCCATGGGTTATAACCAGTACCGTACCAATGCTCGACACGATTTGTCGTAGTGTTGGTGCGTACTGCCCAGTTGTCGCCGCATGCGCCACACTCGCTACCTGCAAAAGTTAAGCCTTGTGCAGCCATCTCTTCATAGCTACCCCAAATTAAGGCACCGCCTTCGGTGACGCCCATATGCATACCGCGGGTTGCGTTCCAGATAAAGAATCCGTTCTGAAGCGCACAAATACGCGGCGGGCAATCCAGACATTCGTCTTCGACCACCGGGTCAACAGGTTTTTGGTTAACCAGCGTGCAGTCGTACCCGAGGATCGCACCGGTTGCGCTGTCCCAGATGGGTTTGACGTGAATGGTAAACGCGCCGTTGTCGATTTCGTAGTCGCGCTCTTCGCGGAACTGATCCGTTACCATATTAAAGATGACAATGTTGCCGAATGCTTCGTGGATCTTGCCTTCGACTTCCGTGGAGAAAAACGCGTCATAGCGCTTCTCGAGCGGGAATCCCATCGTATTAGGAATGATGCATTGCTGCAAGCGATCCGCAGGCGGAAGACCTTCTTCCTCTTCGTCACCACCGTTTTTGCAGTCGCGTCTAACATTTTTGTACCAGATAGTTCCAGGACCACGATTCAGCTGCCAGAAGTCAGGGTTGTAGCGTGTAAATTCGGTGAATCCATTTGTCCGAAGCCATGCTCGGATGCCTTCATCGCCACTGTCCCAAACCCAGTTTGTGATCCAACCTTTTTCGTCCGAATCGGTCGGGCAGAAGCATTGTGTAAATGCGGTCTGGTTGGCATTGCTGTCAACAGTGTCGATACCTTCTCCAATATCGCGGTAGCCGTCAGGCGCATTCTGATCTGGGATATACTGATGTCCCTCTGTGTTGAGAGACCACCCTCCGGCGCCACATGGCGGAATATTGGGGATTTCAACACCTGGTAAATCAGTAACCGTAACAACGACGGGTTCACAGTCGTTACTTTCTTCGCCGTTGAAGACTTTTAGCGTCACCGTGTAGGTGCCGCCCTTGGCATATGAGTGTTCAAACTCGAAATTTGTATACTCTCCGCTAGCGAGTGTTTCCTGGGTATCATCCCCAAAGAACACTTTCACCGGCTCGTTTTCGCTGGCTTTGTAACTGGCGGAAAACTTAACCCAGTTGTCTTTTTGTTCGACGACTGTCACCGAGTGACATTCCCATGCAGCGGCATCGCTGCGTTCAACGCTTTGCGGCACAATCCCTGAAAAGTTTATCTTCATGGGAAGAGCCAGCAGTGCAAGCAGCACCAGCATTGGCACTACCTGCCAAAACTTGAATTTGCGCATGTTGTCTCCTCTTCCTCCACATGTTGTTCGTACTCAATCTCTCTAAAGAGAGCGCCTTGCCCGCAATCATAGCTATTGTTTGCTTTCGTTTGATGAACGAATACATGGCCCAAGTCGAAAGTGGTCAAAGACTCACCGCGAACCCTGTGCAGTACTACATTCTCAAAGAGTGAAAGTTCCCAAGCCTGAGGCATGTCGGTAGGTGTCGTACAAACGTCTTGTGGTTTATCAAACGATGGGTATTAGGTATTACTTGCTATTCAGTTGTATGTGCTAAACACTTCACTTGTTAATGTTCACAAAAACTTCCGGGATTACTCCCGTTGGCGGTAGTATAAACCTATAGTTGGGGATTTTCAATGAAATTGTAGTACTAAAGAAATAAAAAAGGGAGGCTACCCTGCATAAAAAAATTGGGTTCCTCCCTTCGGTTTACGGCCGTGGCCGTGTAACGATAGTATGAGTAACGATTAATGCGCCACCCGGCTGTTGATATTTGGCGCTGTTAAAAGCATTCATCAGCTGGTTGCCAATGCTTGTTGCCTGGCTGTAACTGGTGTCAAAGAGTAAAGAGAGAAGACTTGCATGCCTGCTTGCATAGTCGCCATATCCTACGAGAACTTGGATTGTTGAGTTACTAACGACATTGACTCGTGAATGTGGCTCGCAGTAAGCGCAAGGTTTGTCTTCACTTCTGGCAGGAACGCCAAGCTTTGCAATCAGCTGAGCGTAGGTCATAACTTTACCATCAAGCTGAAAAACGCTCCCGTTGGAAACGTCATAAAAGGTGAGATAGCTTCCTCGTGCATTGCGGGCAAAGAACCCCGGGACAAACTCCTGGTTGTGTCCGCGGTACCGCGGGGCATTTTGTACCAGTAGACGACTTTCCAAGCCATCACCATAAAAAACAATCTCCTGCCGATATGCACCTATTTGTGGATCCCAATAGCTGGTACTGCTGACAGCAGTGATCTGGCTTTCAGGAGTAACCGTTGGGCTGGGTGTAAAGGTCGCCGATGGTGTCAGGTTGATAATCTTTGACGGTGTCATGGTCGGAGTTTCCGAATCACCTTCGGCAGTTGGTGTTGGTCCACTTGGTGTAAGCGTTGCTTCCTCGACAGAGTTACAGTCAAGGATCTTTTCCTGATGAACCTCGGTTGCAAAATTACCGACGATCATCTCCAAATGGAGAATAACTTCTCCCGTAAAGAGACCAATCTCGCTGTAATCGATAAAGCCAATCGAGCGAAATTCCCCGGCGGATATTGTCCCATGATCTTCGGCGACGCGATTGCCGTTGATATCAATATATCCTTCCCAGGCTCCATCTGTGGACTGGTTGTTATATACCCATGCAGCAGCGTTGCCGCAGAGAATCCATCCCAGTTTCAGTTCGGTCTGGAACGAAGTCGTTACGAAAAGTACGAGTACCACCAACAAGCGACCAATGCGCATAATCTCTCTCCCTTGTTAACGTCCGGATGAAAAAACTGGGAGTATTATAGCCCTATAGTGGGTGAGTATCAATTTCTTGGAGTAATTCCAACTTTGTTTTGAAGTTCCTCAATGTTTCCCTCGATTCTAGTGAATCGTTGGTTTGTAGCAGTTCTTTCTTGACGATTGGCAGAGACTTCTTTAAGCACTGGATCGATCTTGTCATAAAAGTCACTTTTAATGGCAGATGCAATCTCATCAAATTTTTCTGTTAGTTCTTCTTTAATGTTTTCTGCGATATGTTGAAATCGTATTTCGATTTCTTCGGTATTTTTAATAAATAGAGATTCAATTGCTTGGAGGTCTTTAGAGGTTAATGCCATGAGCCATTGTAGCATAGGGATTTTTGGACGTAGGAATGTCTTTTCAAGCCATAAAAAAACGGGAAGGTACTGGGCTTAAGACATTCAATTGGGTTAAAGGCATAGTCGCCAGTAACATGAATGCTTATACAAGCCGTTCTCTTCCCGTTTAGGGTAAAAATGTTAGAGCTCACCCGCCCTAGGACGACGCATTGTCGTCAGAGCAAGCAAGCTCAGGTGGAGTTATTTACGGATGTTAAAACTGGTTGTCCAGCATGCCGTCAGCGGCGATGTCACGGGTCGCGGAGCGACGGTGATACAAGAAAATCGCCACAACGGCCAGGATGACCAGAATCGGAAGGCCGATACCGCCCAGGTTAATCGCCTGATCCTGCACACCAGCGCGCTGCTGGATTTCCGGGGTCAGGTTTTCATCACCGACAACGAACGATTCGTCGTCCAACGCTGCCTGTGCGGCGAGCATCGGGTCGACGGCATCCGTCATCTGGTGTTCGTCAATCACGATCTGGGTGGTCAGGCGGACAGTCAGAACGCCGCGAAGCGAGTTCATGATTTCTTCAACTGCCGAGCAGTTCACAACGCCAACGGCGCGGAAACCGCCATTAATGGCAGAGAAGTTGTCATCGGATTTCTCCGAGAACTCAGTCCATGCATCGGACATCCACTCAGTGTTCAGCGTGACACCGTCAACATTTTCGAAGACCTTTTCCAGATCCCAGCGGCTGTTCTGCGGCAGAACACGGTATTCAATAATGCACGTGTCGCCGTTGCTGCGGAAGCGGAATTGCTCATACTGAGGTTCAGCCGAGCAAGGTTTCTCGAAACGTTCGGCATCGAGTGCTTCACCAACCCAGCGGTAGACATCAAGGCCGTCATTTGAAAACAGCAGTGAGAACTGCTCACGGTTCGGAGTCTGACCGGTGCGGGTATAGTAGGTACCGATATGGTCATCGGGTGACGAGCCACCGTAGACGTAGGCTTCGTCAAGCTCTTCAAGTCGAGCGTACCCTTCGCATTTCGCGCCATCACACTGTTCTTCTTCGACATCGGGTGTCGGCGTTGGGGTGACAGAAACGATCTGGCAGGTCGTGCCGTCACCTGCGATGAAAACGAGATCAAATCCGTTTTCCATAACCAGAGTGTGGCCGAATGTTACACCGAAGGGGTGACCTTTGATGGTTCCACCATCCCCGGCGATCCAGATTTCCTGCTTCGACTCAAATTCGCCCCAGCTGACGAGTTCCGGCGCGGGTCCATACGGATCCGCATAGACGTAAAACATCTGCCCAACAAAGTCGGCAAAACCTTCGGCGCGAGCCGCGCAGAAATACACCTCGACCTTGTCAGGTTCTTCGGTGACCACCACAATCGGGGTCTTTGTGATTTCCGGTTCATCAGTCGGTTCTTCCGTTACCACGGGGGTTTCGGAAGGTTCTTGGGTAGGCTCCTCGGTCTGATCTGGGGTGGGGGTCGGCGTGTTACATGCCGGTTTGTGGATAGTTCCACTGAAATCCCCTTGATCCAGAATCTGACCATTTTCACCGTACCACACGATGTGAGCTGACCAGCTAACGCTTGTCTGATCCGGCGCCCAACTGCCTGATAAATTGTTTGAACTGGTAACAGTCCCCGGATGACCCTCCCACGAGGCGTCAAGGTTGACGTTCCAGCCATCACAATTGCTCTGCGGGTTGGTGCTTGGGTGCCAAGCTTCGACGGATTGCTCCGCCACGGTAACCTGTCCATTGCTGGCCAGGTTCATCTGCTGCGTGACAAACAACGTCACGAACAGTGCGAACAAAATAACGATGATATTGCGTTTGGTAAACATTAGATTGCTTCCTCCACGAAAGCATATGGCCAGGATGGCCTCGATTAAAAAAAGCATTAGGCGTTCAATTGCCCAAGGGAGCTAAAAGCATCAAGCGGTAGGGTGGTGCCTGAGCTTTACGCCCCTTTGGGCAACTGAAGTGCCTTATCGGGAGGTAGCTTCAATCCGTTTAACTCCTGTTAAAGTTCGGCTCAAACTGGGTATTCAGTTGCTATAACTGAGCTCAGGTGAGCTTCGACTCGGGGCTTTCGCCTCGAGCGTGGAAGTGCTTAGATACAGTACTCCCGCGCTTGGGGCGAAAAACATGATCAACAATCAAGCTCAAAGCGAGGCTGTCTGAAGAGATGAGCGAAGTACTAAGTTCGAAGTTAAACCCTACCTTTATTTGGTCACATTAATAAATGTGTATTAGCAATATACCTCAAAGAGTGCTAGGCGTCAAGTATCAAATTTGAACCCTATGAAGTAATTGCGAACAGAATCATTATACCCCATAGTACACAAAAGTCAATGAGTCATTTTCGTAGTGAAGATATATGGAGAGCGAGCTTGTTGTCCAAGTTTGAGCTTGGGTAAGCTCGCTCCTCCTGTGAAAAGTGTGTGAAAATTATTGCAGGCCAGCTATAGCCTTGGCGAGACCTTCCCAAAAATTGACCAAGAAGGTCTTGAAATCTCCAACAGGGAGCGATCCGATAGCTACCGGTGCGAGCAATGCAACTAAAAGTAATATGATAGCTTGGCGAAATTTTGCCCTGCCAAATTTTTTGGCTGGCTCCCAGTCATTTTTCCAGGCTCCTGTGATTGCTCCTACCAACCCTGGTACAAAGTAGAGAACTAGAAAATGAACCACAAGTAAATGCTGGGTAAGGTGCAGTCGCGGAATGACAAACCAGAGATAAAGGGCAAAGATTGCAAGAACTGCCAGTACACGTCCTAGCGCCTGCGCCAAACCGATAATCATTGCGCGCGTAATTCCACCAGGCACTGCTGCCATTGGGTTTTTTCCTCCACACTATGTAAACGATCAAGATATAGCCTGTAGTATATTTCACAGGTTTCCCAACTGCAAGCTGATACACTGATATATATGGCTGATATTGCAGCATGCCTTTCCCATGAATCTGTTGTCCTGGTGCTTGCTTATGCAAGTGTCGGGCTAGGGCACCTGCGAGTAACTGACGCGTTGCTTGATGGACTTCCGGCAGCTGTAAATCCAGTGTTGCTTCGCGCATCTGATCAAACGGCAACCGAACTTCATCGGCTTAGTTCTATTCATCCGCGTATGCGCTCGTTTATGGAATGGAGCCAACATGGAAGTGCGGAACAGCTATTTACATCGCTTTATCGAAGGAGATTGAGAAGTCGGCCACATCTTCTTGAGGCGCAGATTGAAGGAATGTTGGCAGCGCGTCCAACTGCCCCGAAAACACTGTTGTTTATTTCAACCCATTTTGGGCTCGCACATCAAATGGCAAGCTTAGCGGCAAGAATTGAAAAACGCTATGACATAAATGTGCGCATTGTCGTTTCTGTAACTGATGATAGTCCTCAACATCTTTGGTACGTAGAGGGTGCTTCGTTAATTGTTGTTCCCAGTGAGCGGACAAAGCGTACGCTTGTTGAATATGCCCAGTGCAATCGCTTAACGCCAGTGCCAATTTCAGTTGTTCCGTATCCGATGAACCCAGAACTCTCTCGACAATTTACTCGGCATGAGTATGCGCTTCGTAAAGCACAGGCAGATGCGGGAAATCAGACAAAAATTCGTATAAGCCTTCCAGTGTCTGGAGCTGCTGTAGGGCTCACGTATTCATTTGATATTCTTGCGCGACTTTCATCTCGCTCGCCGCGATTTTCTTTTAATGTAACTTCACGAAATTCGACATTTACAGAGTCTTTTTTAAGTGCGGCTCGAAAAATCAAACACACAAAAGTGTATGCTTCCGCCCACGATCGTGAAGTCGTGGATCTCTATGATAGTGTCTTTAGCAAACAAGTTATCGGATATGAAATAACTAAGCCCAGTGAACAAGCCTTTAAAGCATTACTTTCACCAAGACAACGGGGGGGAGTGATTCTGCTTTTCACAGATCCGGTTGGGAGACAGGAATACGATAACTTATATTTTTTGGCACGGCATGGAATGATCCCCACAAATTCAGAGACTGATGAAATTTGGGAAAGAGGTATTACAGGAGCACCGGCTCCGCATGGGTGGGACATACCACAATCGGCAATTCACTGGAGAGGACTGCGGCTTCCCAATACTCCCGAGGATGCAACTAGGGTAATAGAATGGTGCTTGCACAATGGAGTCTTTGCGGCAATGATGAGCAGCCACGCTCGCCCGCATACAGATGACAGACATGCTCATGAGCTTGGTGACAATGGAGTCAGCCAGTTCTGGAAATTGGTTGCGGAGCTCTGTTGACGGGGGGCTCTTAGCTCATGTATACTATCCCCACTTAACTGAGTTCGGATAACTGGATGATAATAACTTTCTCAAAAACAGCCCAAAGACGCACCTAGTGCGTGCAAGAGAAACTACTTCAGGGTATCCGCCTCAGGGCGGTTTTTAATTTTTTAGGGCTTATTGCTAGAACTGGGCTGTAGACTTGCGGGCCCATAGCTCAGTTGGCTAGAGCGCTACATTTGCAATGTAGAGGTCGAGGGTTCGAGCCCCTCTGGGTCCACACAAAACGTACATAATAGTTTGTACATTGAAAACTGAAGGAAAAGGTCAAGCGTCTACTCATGCATACAGTGGATACCTTGGTCCTGCACACCGAAGAAGGACGCACATAGCGGCGAAACGCGTCGGGGAGGAGCTACGATCCTGTGATCCGGCGGTGTCCGAATGGGGAAACCCACATCGATTCATCTCGATGTATCTTCCATCCAAGTGTCACTTTTAGTGACTATTAAATGGTTGAAGGAGACCCCCCGAACTGAAACATCTCATTAGGGGGAGGAAACAAAATCAAACGAGATTGCCTTAGTAGCGGCGAGCGAAACGGCATTAGCCCAAACTACACTGTCCACCTTCGGGTGGATGGAGTGGGGTTGTAGGAGCCCAATATGGGAGTCTCAGCGGTAGCGGAATATTCTGGAATGAAAAACCGGAGAACGTGAAAGTCGTGTACGCGAAACTAATGAGACCCTTAGGGAATTCCTGAGTACCACGGTCACACTCTGTGGGAATCTGGGGGGACCATCCTCCAAGGCTAAATATGTGGCAGGAACCGATAGTGAACTAGTACCGCGAGGGAAAGGTGAAAAGAAGGCCGGGAAGGCCAGTGAAATAGTACATGAAACTGTATGCAGACAAACCGATAGAGTTCCGGTTTACCGGAATGATATCGTGCCTATTGAAGAATGAACCGGCGAGTTGACGTATATCGCAAGTCTAATGGCAGTAATGTCAGGAGGCGTAGGGAAACCGAGTGCAAATAGCGCGAAATACCAGCGGTGTATGTCAGACCCGAAACCAGGCGACCTAACCATGAGCAGGGTGAACTTCGAGGAAACTCGAAGGGAGGCCCGCACCCGTGTCAGTTACAATTGGCTGGGATGACTTGTGGTTAGCGGTAAAATGCCAACCGAGCTTGGAGATAGCTGGTTCTCCCCGAAAGGTGTTTAGGCACCGTGGCTATGAAAAATATAGAGGAGGTAGAGCTACTGGATGAGGCAACAAGGGAAACTGAGTTGTCTTAACCAAACTCCGAATTACTCTATATAACGCGTAGCTAGACAGTCTCAAGGGGCTAAGCTCTTGGGACGAAAGGGAAACAACCCAGACCGACGACTAAGGTCCCTAAATCTATACTCAGTGGTTAAGGAAGTGAAGTTCCAAGGACAGCCAGGAGGTTGGCTTAGAAGCAGCCACCCTTTAAAGATAGCGTAACAGCTCACTGGTCAAGGAATTTTGCGCCTAAAATAATCGGGGCTCAAGTATAGTACCGAAGTCACGGATCTCGTGCTTGCACGAGGTGGTAGGGGAGCGCTCCATCGACAGTGAAGTCATACCGTGAGGTGTGGTGGAGTTTATGGAGGTGAGAATGCCGGTATGAGTAGCGCACAAGAGAAGTGAGAATCTTCTCCGCCGAATACCCAAGGTTTCCCCGGAGACGTTCGTCGTCCGGGGGTTAGTCGGCTCCTAAGGCGAGGCCGCAAGGCGTAGTCGATGGATAACTGGTTAATATTCCAGTACTTGTTTTAAGCCGTTAATAACTGGGGAGTAACTGAATTGGATGCTTCAAGCTTCTTCGTGAAGTGAAGTGTAAGCCATTAGGTAGTTTCAGCTGGAAAATCCGCTGAAACGATTAATCGAGTGGCGATGCAGAGTCTGTGGAGACATGGGCTATTTGAATGCATTCAGTTTACAAGAAAAGCTTCGCAGTGAGGATTAAAGCGAGCCGTACCGCAAACCGACACAGGTGGGTTGGTCGAGTAGACTAAGGCGAGCGAGAGAAGGGTGCTTAAGGAACTCGGCAAATTAGCTGGACGTAACTTCGGGAGATGTCCTGCCTCCCTCTATTTATATAGGGAGGTCGCAGCTAACGATTGTCGATCGACTGTTTATCAAAAACACAGGTCCGTGCAAAACCGAAAGGTGAAGTATACGGGCTGACGCCTGCCCAGTGCTGGTAAGTTAAGTGGATGGGTGACTAAGTCTTCGGACTTTTTTGCTCTGAAATGAAGCTCCAGTAAACGGCAGCAGTAACTATAACTGTTCTACGGTAGCGAAGTTCCTTGTCAGGTAAGTTCTGACCCGCACGAAAGGCGTAACGAGTTGACAACTGTCTTGAGCACTCACTCGGCGAAATTGCGATGGCTGTGAAGACGCGGCCTAATTCCACCAGGACAAAAAGACCCCGTGAAGCTTTACTGTACTCTGGCATTGAATTGTGCATTTTAATTGTCTAGCGTAAGAGGGAGCCGCAAGGCGACAATGTAACACCTCTCTTTGAAATGTGGCAATTCTTACCTAAGGGCCCTGGAAACGGGTCCGGGAAAAGTGTCAGACTGGCAGTTTGTCTGGGGCGGATCCCTGCCAAAGTGTAACGCAGGGGCACAAAGGTATCCTTAGCGCGGATGGAAATCGCGCTGTAAGCGTAAAGGTATAAGGATGCTTGACTGCGACACCGACGGGTGGAGCAGGTGCGAAAGCAGGTCTTAGTGATCCTCCGATGCACCATGGGTGTGCACGGAGCTTAACGGATAAAAGCTACTCCGGGGATAACAGGTTAGTCGCCTCCGCGAGTCCATATCGACGAGGCGGTTCGACACCTCGATGTCGGCTCAGGGTATCCTGGGGGAGAAGTATCTCCCAAGGGTTGGTCTGTTCGCCCATTAAAACCCTACGTGAGCTGGGTTCAGAGCGTCGTAAGACAGCTCGGACTCTATCCGGTGGAATCGTTGAATCTTGAAGGGAGCTGATCTCAGTACGAGAGGACCAGATTGGGGGAATCCCTAGTGTGCCGATTGTCACGTCAGTGGCACCGTCGGGTAGCTACATTCCCAAGGGATAACCGCTGAAAGCATCTAAGCGGGAAGCCCACCCTAAGATTAGGATTCGTTTAGACCCCTGGAAGAACACCAGGTTGATCGGCTGGCTGTGGAAGCGCTGTGAGGCGTTAAGCATACCAGTACGAACAGGTCGATGACGTTTGAACTTTTTCCTTCAGTTTCAGTGTATAAACTATTAATATCTTGGCACGTTTCAGGGTATTATCCTGGTGATTCAAGCGCTGTGGCACCACCTGATCCATTCCGAACTCAGAAGTGAAACGCAGCAGCACCTACGATAGTTGTGGGGCAACCCACCGCGAAAATAGGTCGTCGCCAGGATAATGCTCTGAAACAAAATCTCCTAAACTTCGTATCACTACACCCCATAATATGCTACAATATGGTTCGTTTTTATATTGATCGCACATACTAAAGGAGATAACCATGAACTGGTTTAAATTGGCAAAGGTTCTGATTATCGTCGGTTTTGGCATGTTCGCATACGTATCATTTCGCAATGCGGCGATTACCCTTGGCTTGGAGGCGGCTGAGCCCACTCTTGGGTTTGCTGCAGTATTGGGTCTTGCGACTCTCTTTTATTGCATGAGCGCAAGAAAAGATGGAGTTTTTGTTGATGCAACTCTCAGGCTGATTGCAATTGTCGTCGGCATGTATGTTGGAGCGATAATCTACAAACTGGCTACTTATGGTGGCGATCTTAGCGCCTGGAGGTCTGTTGAGTCGCTTGGAGCCGAAGGTGCCATCTACGTCGTGTTGGTATTCAT
>Ga0209542_10018373_pt1 | contig 11328 bp, 17 predicted proteins | sample RifCSPhighO2_01_FD_184028 | JGI IMG/M metagenome (GOLD analysis project Ga0209542, IMG submission 184028) | Soil microbial communities from Rifle, Colorado - Rifle CSP2_plank highO2_0.1 (SPAdes) (version 2) | ecosystem: Environmental > Terrestrial > Deep subsurface > Rock core/Sediment ...
TGTACTAGGAAGAACTACGGTGACGGATTTGGGGGTAACAGGAAATATTGCTGCGGGATTGCTATCGATACACGGTTTGGATACTTCTCTTAACAATGGGGATGGGGGAGCATCGATAAATTCGGTGGGAGATCTTAATTTACAAAACAACGGATTGGGAGGAATAAATATACTTGCGGGCAAAGTAACGATTGATACAGACGGAAACATTAAGACCGAAGGCGAGATCACTGCTAAGAAAGTTAATATAGATACCACGTCAGACGTGGCTTCGCGCTCGCTTGGCTCAGGAATCCTTTCCGCAGGAAAGACGAGTGTAACAATTTCTACAACTGCAGTAACCAGTAAATCCAAAGTGTTCTTAACGCCGACCACGAGAACTGGCGGACAAGCCTTGTCAGTAACAAAAAAGACGGCGGAAACTGGATTCACCGTAGCGATCGATGCGGCAATAGCAAATGATATTAGATTCGATTGGTTTATTGTTGATGAGCGATAGCCCGCAATGAGATTTAAGATATAAGATTTAAGATTTATGAATAAGATTTACTAGATTTAAGAATTACGATTCACGGATTATGATTTATGAATAACACCAAGATTAAAACATTCACGGATTTAAAAGTTTGGCAGGAAGGACACAAACTTGTAGTTTTAGTTTATAAGATTACGGAAAAATTTCCCTCTAGAGAAACTTTTTCAATTACAGATCAGATGAGGAGAGCTGCGGCATCTATAACAGCAAATATAGCGGAAGGATTTGGAAGACAAGGTTACAAGGAGAAGCTTCAGTTTTATTTTCTTTCGCAAGGTTCTTTATTGGAACTTAAGAATTTTATTTTAATTGCTCGGGATGTAGGTTATTTAAGTCCGGAAGATTTTGATATTTTAGTTAAACAAGCAAATCTAACACACCAATTATTACAGGGATTTATTCAAAAAACAAAGTTAATTCTTAATTCGTAAATCATAAATCGTAAATCTTTTAAGGTATGAGTATAGAGGTTAGCCGTTACATAGAAAAGAGAATAATAAATCTTCTGCTTTTTGCCCTCGAGCTAAAGAAGGAGGTTCCTCTTACTAATGTTAATTTTGTTCTGATAAACCAGATAACAAGGACAATTAAATCGCTTGAACAAATTTACAAGAAGGCAACAAAAAAAGGAAAGGGAGAAGAATTTGTTTTGGTAATGACAGATGTTAAAAAAGAAGCTCAGGATGCAAGATATTGGCTAAGAGTTTTAAGAGAAATAAATACCGGAGAATCCTACAAGCTGATTAAAGAATTAGAGGACGAGAGCGAAGAATTAATTAGGATTTTCTCAAGAATTATAAGTATGTAGAAGTAATTGTTAGAGGACTTCACTTTTTTGTTGTATGCCCAAAAGCCAAAGGACTGCCTCTTTTTTGTAGCGTCTGTCTCCCCGGGAGTTGATTCTTATTGCAGGAAGCTTTCCGCGCTTGCCCCAGCGCTTGATTGTAAGAGGGGACACTCGTAAGATTTGAGCAACTTCCCTAACTGTTAGAAGGTCGGGAAGATTACTGATTGATAGAGTTTGATCTGCCATACGCCTGAAACTATATTTATGTTACTCAATATATGGGTTAACCATATACAAAATATCAAACCATAACACTAGTTGTCAAGTACTAAAACAAAGTATAGAGTATGAAGTACACAGTATATAGGGGAATTAAAATTTCCTCTTTATTGATTTTATTAAACCATTTAACAGCTTAGCTTCTTTCCACGCAACCAAATCCGTAAACGATTGAATTTTATCGGCCATCTCAATACTTACTTTAGTTCAACAGTTGCTCCGGCTGTTGTTAGTTTTTCTTTAGCCTCTTCTGCTGTTTTTTTGTTGACTTGAGTTATAACTTCTTTTGGAGCTGCATCTACCAAATCTTTTGCCTCTTTAAGTCCTAAAGTTGGAACCAGCTCTCTTAGCGCTTTAATGACCGAAATTTTATTTGCTCCTGAATTTGCAATTACAACATTGAAGACCGTCTGCTCTTCCGCAGGTTCCGCGTCAGACGTCGCCTCGGATACGACTGCCGCGTTTGACGGAGCAGACGCGACTTGTGCACTAACTCCGAACTTTTCCTCCAAAGCTTTTACAAAATCCGAGAGTTCCAAAACAGACATTTTCTCAACCGCCGTTAATAGTTCTTCAATTTTCGATGTTTTACTAGCCATTTTTATCACCACCTTTTAATATATTTAATAATTGATTTACGAATTAAGAAATCAAATATTCATAAATCTTAAATCTTAATTCTTTTTCTGCTGTATAGCAGAAAGTGTCATAATCAATTTATTAATATTCCAAGAGAGTGCCCTATGCAAACCAAAAATAGGAGATTTTAGTCCGCTTACTACTTGGGTAAGCAGGACTTCACGAGGAGGTAAAAAAGCCATTTTTAGCACTTGATCACCTGTAAGCGCTTGGTTATCTATAATGCCTAATTTAATCGTAGGAAGACCTAGTAATTTGAAGGTTTTGGCAATTTGTTTAAGAGGAGCAATTATATCATCATAAACAAAAAGCGCAGCTGTTGGATTAGACAACATGCTTTTCGCATTCTGACTACCGTCTACGGCTGTGGTCTGTAGTCCGAAAGCTGTAGACTTTTTTAGCGCTATCTTAAGCAGTGTATTCTTTGTAACTACAAGTTCGGCATTAAGATCTCTAAGGGCTTTCTTTAGTTCCTCAAGCTGTTTGTGGGTTAAGCCTTGATAATTTGTAAAAACAATTCCCTTTGCTTTTGCTATTTTCTCGCTTAGTTTGGCAACAGTTTGCTCTTTCTTTTGTCTATTTACTGAAATTTTATTCATTGTTTTATTGTTTGCTCCTTTCAGTCGCTTTATTGTTCTATTGTTAACAATTTAGCAATTTAATCATTTAGCAATCTTTAGGCTTTGCCCAAAATAAAAGCTCTCCTAAGGAGAGCCAATTAGATAATAAATACTAATGTTGCCTCGGCAAGATTTATTCGCCTAATGGCAAGACTTGCTGTCTTAGGTTTTGTAAGTTTAACAAAGACTTATAAATTCGTCAAGCCCTAAATTTTTACTTTAATTGCGGGGCTCCCCGCAAAATCTTACCGTTCGGCTTTATGTACTATTCGTACACGCCTCAAGGAGCGATTAAACGGGGCTAGGCATGATACTTTTATAACTTGAGTTTAATTGCTGGAGACATTGTAGATTTAAGTACTGCCTTTTGGATATTTTCCGGCTTTACAGCCTCTAAAATTGCATTTATATTGTCCGAAAGTTTTTTGTCTCCAAAAGAAAATTTTCCAACAGTTAAGTGAATTAAAGGTGATTTTGCTTCCGTCTTAAAAGACACTTGTCCTTCCTCGTATTTTTTGATTAAATCCTTCGGGTTTTGAGTAATAGTTCCGTTTTTCGGATTTGGCATAAGACCCTTCGGTCCTAATATTTTTGCGACACGCGCAAGCTTTGACATAATTGTAGGCTGGGCAAGAAGAATGTCAAAATTAATTTCTCCTTTTTCAATTTCTGAAATTATTTTATCATCTGCTACTGCAACTCTTGTTTTTTTGCCTGTTCCGTGGGGGAGAGTAAGGTTTGCGGAAATTCCCGTTTTGACTGTATTTAAATGAAGCTCGACTGTTTCGTCAAATTTTGCTTTTTGAAATTTACTCAATAGCTCAAGAGCCTCGTTTATCGAATAAGTCTTTGATTTATCAATCATTTGAACAATTGCCTGGTATCTTTTTGATCTCGCTTTTACTTTTGCAAATTTTTCTTTCTTCTTTGATTTTGCTTCTTTTGCATCAGATTCTGATTTAGCTTCGGTCTGAGGAGTCTGAGAATCAATTGCTTTTAGTTCTTCTTCGCTGGGGCCGACTGCCACGACTCTCTGCCCGCCTTTTAAACCTGGAGCTTTAACAGTCCGTTTGTCCTCGCGTACAAGACGAGACTTCTCCTTCTCTTTTTTTTCAATTTCTTCGATTCCTATTGTTTTTACTCTTACTTTTCCCATATCTATTCGCTTTCTGTCTACGGTCTACGGACTACAGCTGTAGACGGTAGTCTGTGGTCTATTAGCTTTCCGTCTGTACTCCCATCGATCTTGCTGCGCCTTCAACTATCTTTATTGCCTGCTCAAGACCTGCTGTATTTAAGTCGTCCATTTTGGCTTTTGCAATTTTCTCAACCTGTGATTTAGAGAGCTTTCCCGCAGATTCTCTTCCCGGTTTTTGAGAACCTTTTTCTTTTCCTAAAGCTTTTTTAATCATCTCTGAGACCGGCGGTTTTTTTATAATAAAAGAGAAAGTTCGATCTTCGTAGACAGTAATAACTGCAGGAATAATTGTGCCTTTCATTTCCGCTGTTTTATCGTTGAATGCCTTAACAAACTCCATAATGGGAAGACCGTGTTGCCCTAAGGCGGGACCAACCGGAGGCGCAGGAGTTGCTTGTCCGCCGGCTATATTGAGTTTAATTATGGTTTTTATTTTTTTCGCCATTTTTATTTAGTTAATAGTGATTAGCGTTTAGGGTTTAGTTAACTAATTTCTATACGCTATTTTCTATACGCTAGAGCTTGGCCACTTGCAGAAAATCTAACTCTACAGGAGTCTCTCTTCCGAAGATACTAACCAAAACCTTGAGTCTTCCTTTTGTTTCGTCAATTTCATCTATAGTTCCCAGAAAATCTGCAAAAGGCCCGTCAATTATTTTTACCGCCTCCCCTTTAACAAAAGCAGTTTTGTAAAGAGGTTCTTCCATTTCTATAAACTTCTGAATTGCCTCAACTTCTTTTTCGGAAATCGGAGTTGGTTTGTTTCCTGCTCCAATAAAAGAAGTTACTCCCTGTGTGGTTCTAACCAGAAGCCAGCTTTCATCATCCAAAAGCATCTTGATTAAGATGTAGCCCGGGAAAATCTTTTCTTTCACCGACTCTTTTTTTCCTCCCGAGACCTTTACCGTGTTTCTTTTTGGAACAATAATTTCGAAAATTCTATTTTCAAAGCCAAGACTTTGGACCCTTTGTCTTAAAGATTTAACCACGCGATCCTCATGGCCGGAATAGGTGTGAACTATATACCACTTGGCATTACCATCGCCTTTTGTTGCTATCTTTTTTTGCTCTGCCTCTTCTGTTTTTGTCGGTTCAACCACTTGATCCATAATTGCTTATAGCTTACAGCCTACGGACTACAGCCGTAGACGGTAATCTGTTGACTATTTGCTATTTAATTAATACTTGGGTTAGTTTAGTTAGTATGAAATCGATTCCACCGAGAAAAAGACCAACAACTAAACTTACCGCAACTACAACAAAAGTCAGCCGAATTACCTCATCTCTTGTCGGCCAGACTACTTTTTTAAGTTCATCTTGGACCTCTTTTAAAAAAACAACCGGAGTTGTTGCCATTTTGTTATTTTAGCAAAAGTTGGTTGACATGTAAAGAGTCGTAGACTTAGAATAAGTCTACGGACTACAGCCAACGGTCTACGGACTACAGCTGGAAAATATGAGTTTTAGATTTGAAAAACTAACAGTATGGCAGGATTCAAGAGTTTTCATTAATAAGATTTATAAAATTACGAAGCCCTTTCCTAAAGAGGAAAGGTTTGGATTGATAGACCAGCTTCGTCGAGCGTCCGTATCGATAGCTCTTAATATAGCAGAAGGCTCAGATAGAAAATCCGATGCTGAGTTTAAAAGATTTTTGAGAATGGCAATCGCATCATGCGAAGAAGTTGTGACTGCTTTATATGTCTCTAAAGATTTAGGATATATTAAAGGAAAGAATTTTGATATAATCTATAAGGATGCAAACCGACTTGTTGCGAAAATTAATGCGCTGGTTAATAGCTTAAAGTAAGCAGTAGCCGGTAGTCTGTAGCCGGTAAGCGTTTAAATTATGAAGAAGATACGAAAAGCTGTAATTCCTGCTGCAGGTTTTGGCACAAGATTTTTACCCCAGACCAAGGCAATGCCCAAGGAGATGCTTCCGATTGTAGATAAGCCGATAATCCAATATATAGTCGAGGAGCTTATTGATGTTGGAATTGAAGACATAATTATTGTTACAGGTTATCATAAAAGGACAATTGAGGATCATTTTGACAGGCCCAGTCTTGAACTAATCGAAAATCTTCGAAACGGAGGAGAGAGCAAACTTGCCTTTATCGAGCAGGTGGAAAAAATAGCAAACATGGCAAATTTTGTTTATATAAGACAAAAAGGTCCTTATGGAAACGGAACTCCGCTTTTAAATGTTGAGGCAATTATTGGGGATGAGTCATTCATTTATACCTGGAGCGATGACTTTATAAAAGCAAGTCCATCCCGATTTAAACAACTTACCGAGGTTTACGAGGAATACGGCTGCTCTGTCTTGGGAGGAGTTAGGGTGAAAAGCGAAGAGGACTACGATAAATATGGATTTGCAGGAGGAAAAAAGCTAAAAGACGGGCTGTTAGATGTTGATACGATACTTGAGAAACCCGGAAAGAAGAATTCACCGTCTGATCTCGCAACGGTTTCGGGATTTATTTTTACACCTGATATTTTTGAGTATATAGAAAAGGCGTCCTCCAACTTAAGAGAAGGAGATGAACTATATTATAACGATGGGTTAAAACTTATGTTATCAAAGGGGAAAAGAGTTTTGGCTAAAGAAATTAAAGGCGGAAAATATTATGATACGGGGAATAAGTTGGAGTATATGAAGACAGTCGTTGAGTTGGGTTTGGAACATAAAGATATTAATGGAGAATTCCGCAAGTTCCTCAAGGAATTAAAACTTTAATCATTTAATGAATAAATCCAGCACCTATTTTTATGGAGTATCTAGTCTGCATAGGAAAATTAACAAAGTAAATCAACACAATGAATAAGGAAGTTTTTAATAAGGTGCTGGATAAAAAAAATCTATTTGTCCTTGGAATTTTAGTGTTTTTGTCATTTGTATTTTTTTCCTACCTTGTTCACAAAGACTTATTTACTCAGTTTGATTTTGATAATACAGTCAAGCTTCAGGATCGTATAAGCAGAAGATTTGATACCCCTTTTTCAACGCTGAGTTTGTTAGGAAGCTTTGAGATTTCAACTTTATTTTTGATATTTATTGTAATCATAAGAAGAAAAATCAAAGCAATATTTGTCCTTATTTCATACGCAATGGCTATTCTCCTTGAGCTATATGGAAAGGTTTTTGTTGTCCATCCGGGACCTCCATATCTATTTTTCCGCTACGATATTCCTTTTAATTTTCCAAGCACTTATGTCCAGCCTGGATCATCTTATCCGTCAGGGCACAGTACCCGAACAACATTTATCTCTGTATTATTGCTTTATATTATCTGGAAGTCCAAAAGGCTATCGAGCCATCAGAAGATTTTGTTTTCTTCTCTGATCATATTGTTTGATATTGCAATGCTTTTAAGCCGTGTCTATCTGGGTGAACATTGGACTTCTGATGTTATCGGCGGAGGACTTCTTGGAGCAAGTCTTGGAATAATATCACTTATTGCGTTTTAAAAATTAGCCTATCTAGTTTTCAGAAACATTAATGGCCAGACATTTTGCAATTTTCATTGATTTTATAAATACCTTGGTTGACCCCGATTAAATCGGGGTTGACTTTTCACAGAAGAATTTTATATACTATTTGTGTTCTTTGATACAAGAGATAGTTGGAATTTTTCCTCTACAATTTCACCAGATATGAGGTACCACGTTCAGTTTACATGAACGTGGAACAAGGCGTTTTTCGGGTCAGGTGCGCTTGATTCGATAGCCTATCCAAATGTCATATACGGGGAAACACCAATTAGACTCGGTATCAAAGACAGAAATTATTTTAAGTATCATCCTCAAAAATTCCCTAGAAGCGGGGAAGTTTTCCATTATTGTTACACTGAGCCGGCGATGGGAATCGAACCCATGACCTAGTCATTACCCGCCTGCCTTGCCATTTGTGAGCCTGGAGCGGGAATCGAACCCGCGCTCAATTCATTACCAATGAATCGTTTTGCCACTAAACTATCCAGGCGAGTACGGCGGGCAGGCCAATGACTCGACTCGGACTCTATCCGCCTCTGGCGTAACTGAGCCACGCCGGCAGTGCTCGTTTTTGGAAAAATTCGAACGCATTTTAAGAAAATTGTTAAAGTGTTAGCTCGGCCGCCTGCGGCGGCCTCGCAACTCCAGCGCGATGCCCCCATCCGCCACGCTTCCGTTATTTTTTTCGCGCGCTATTTACTTTCTTAGTTCCAATACAAAACGCGGGCGTCTGTTAAAATACCAGTCTTTAAATTTTGAAGACGGTCTCCATTCTTTAGTATTGTCTACTGTAAAACCCTGTTCTTCTGCTAATTTTATCAAGCCTTCTTTAAAAGTTGGGTATTGATAACTTGCTACTCCTGTCTCCTCTGCTGAGCAGAGTAAAATTACCCCTCCAGGTTTCAAGACCCTGTTTAGCTCAAGAAGAAGTCTATTTCTAAATTTGGGAGGTATATAAGTTACCATATCTTTGGAGTGAACTCCATCAACTGAGTCATCGGAAAAAGGGAGTGCCCAACTCGAAGCTTGTACCGCATTCTCTTGCCCTGTTAAGCCAGAATTAGAAATATCAACTTTTACAGTCTTCATTCCTTTATCTTCCATATAAACACTCGTTTCTCCCTTCCCGGCACCCAAATCTAAAACAAGAGGAGTATTATTATTTCGTCTTAGCCTCTCCATAAAAGGTTCAAGCACTCGGGAGCCGTACGTAGGATCAAACTCCGATCTGTCGTAATTAAAGGATTGCCGCCAATGTTTTTCTTTTCCCATTCCATAAATTTTCCTTTGAGTTCCTGCTATTCGTCTTTCATAATCTTCTTTACTTTCATTCCCAAACCTTGACAATTTTTTTTGCACAGATCTTAAAACATTTACCAATTTTTGACCCACAGTTGATCTATAATCCGTTTCATGACCCACCGACAATTGTATCTCTGAGTTTTGACTTTCCATATTATTTTGCTAACCGAAATTTCCCTCCGATTTTTATCTTAAAAAGATTTTCAATAAAATCTGTTCAGGTATATCCAGCCACAAAAGGAAACTTGCCATTCAGTATCTGCCAGTGCTCCCGCTGCCATTTCCCAAATGGTGCTAGGTGAGGGACTCGAACCCCCGTAGGCCTTTCGGCCGCCTCGTCTACAGCGAGGTGCAATTGCCGCTATGCGAACCTAGCATTTGAATTCATTCCAACTCTTAATACCGACAGCAAGCTGAGATTTTCCCAATACCTTTTCTGATGGTATTAAATATTTGTCTCCATTGCTACAATATATGAATAGATAGTCGAACGCGTCTTTTAGATACTTTGTATGGTATGTTTTTTCTCTGTATCCCCCAAACGTTCGTAAGTCGATAATAAACGCTCCACTTTTTTCTCTATCGCTTGAGTACTTGCATTGAACTCGTTTAATAATGCCTTTTTCGTCAATTGCCAAATCATATTTATCACAATCAGAAATTGGAACCAATACTGTTATTCCGTCTTTGATGAAATATGCAACTGCTTCTCCAACAGCTAAACTTCCTTTTCTTTTTGAGTTCACACATTCATTATACATGGTTGAGCCCCATGTATCAATATTGTATTGAGCCGAAGGTGGGATTCGAACCCACGACTTGCTGTTTACAAAACAGCTACTCTGCCGCTGAGTTACTTCGGCGATCCACTGCAATTTTAGCAAACTTCTTTCCAATTTGAAAGTTTTCTGGTAGAATACTCTCTATGGCTAAAAAAAGTGAACATAGAATAACTGTAGGTTTAGTTTGCACAGTTTGCAAAAACAGAAATTATGTTACGACTAGAAATAAATTAAACACGGAGGAAAAATTAAAGCTTGTAAAATATTGCAGGCGCTGTAGAAAAAAGACAGATCACAAGGAAACAGATAGGCTGAAATAAATTCAGAATTTAGAGTTCAGAGTTCATAATTGTTAAAATTGCTTAATTGTTGTATTGTTAAATTGTTTTAGAGATTGGAAATAGGGGTGTCGGTTAACGGCAAACCAGCGGTCTCCAAAACCGCGACTGGGGGTTCGATTCCCTCCACCCCTGCCAATTCCCGTTTTGTGCCCGTGCGAAGACCACCTCGAACCCATTATGGGGCGTGGGGACAAGGTTTTCGCCATTTAATTTGAAGTTCGAAAATACAAAGTTGAGCAGCTCCCGTCTTTCATTATCAGTCGACTGTTTCTCGTACACTTCTCGTCCGACTTGAGCTAGTTCGAATATGCTTATTCCCAATTTAAGATAATTGATGTTAGCTTTATGGTGTTTTTGCTTTGATTCTAGAACGTCATTAAGCTGCTCCTCATACTGGTCTCGTTTGCGTTCATATTCTTGCTTGCTAATTAGGCCGTCTACTTTGTCGTCATAAAGAACATCAAGACGATCCTTAATTTTTAAGTATTGAGTATCCAACTCCTTAACAATATCTTCGTGATAATCGCTTTCATCCTGATGACTTTCTTTTAATGCTTTTCTAATCCAATCAAGCAGTCTTTTGTTTTCAACCTTGAACTTATCCAAAATCTCCAAGACCTGCCCAATGAGATTCTCTTCCCTGGCATATTTCCGTTGTGAACAATTCTCATCTCTGCCAGTACAATGGTAATAATTATGCCCTTTTTGAAGTTCGGCTGTTATGGAGTAACCGCACTCATCACAAACAAGCAGCCCACTTCCTAGTAAGAATGTGTGCTTTCGGTATTTACCTGTCTTTATTTTGCGTTGTAGGCGGTCTTGTACGCTATAAAAGAGCTCTTTGGGAACAAACGGTGCGTGCTTTGCTTAGCGTTTTTGTATGTTTTATCCTTCCAAACGAATTCTCCGCAAAAGAAATTATCAGTTAAGAGTTTATGCAGTTCGCTAATGGAAACTTGCTTGCTGTTTATCTTCCAACCTTGAGCAAAAAGTTCTTTGGCAAGAGTTCTTAATGTGTAATTGCCAGTATCGTAAAGCACAAAGGCCATCTCAATATACTTGGCATCAGGCTGGTCGCTATCAACCACCCATATTTTGTGCCCCATGTCCCCAATGGTTTTATATCCTCGCTTGCGACTGCCCGGATAATATCCTTGTTCTGCCTTCTCTAAGAGTCCCTTTTTGGTCTCCTCTGATAGATTGTTGCTGTATTGTCTGGCAACAGCAACATAGATATCCCACATAAACTTCTCATGGGATTTTGAATCCTTGTGAAGGACTAGGTTCTGTTTAACATTATGTATTCTAAGGTTAGAGTTCTCCATTTAACCAATCATCAAGTGTTGATGC
>Ga0209542_10018375_pt1 | contig 11326 bp, 11 predicted proteins | sample RifCSPhighO2_01_FD_184028 | JGI IMG/M metagenome (GOLD analysis project Ga0209542, IMG submission 184028) | Soil microbial communities from Rifle, Colorado - Rifle CSP2_plank highO2_0.1 (SPAdes) (version 2) | ecosystem: Environmental > Terrestrial > Deep subsurface > Rock core/Sediment ...
ACCCAGTATGAGAGAAATCTCTACTGGGCTTTTCTTTTTCGCCAGAGGCAGACAAGTCCAGTAGAGTGTAGAGAGGTGGCGCGGTATTGCCTACCCACACCCTGTCGCCGAGCTCTCGCTTTGCAAGAACTCGGAACGACTCACGAGGGATTGCACCGCGCTACCCCTGTGCATCAGCCATGAACCAATAGCGGATTGGTCGCTCTCGCAAGGGAATATGACTCTCGCATACTGGGATTTCTGCTGGCGCACGATAGTATCAACTAACTTTTTAATCATATGAACACATGCGAACGTTCCAAAACATTGTTTGTGGGCGTGGATGTCCACAAAGACACGCATACTGCCGTGGGACTTTCTCCTTTCGGCGAAAAAGTGTTTGAGATGACCATCGGCAATGAGACCGAGGACTTCATCTCATTGGTTGAGAAAACAAAGGTTGAAGCGGAAAAAGCCGGACTCGTTCCCTCTTTCGGCTTGGAAGATGTCCATAGCTGGGGCGAGCGGCTGTCATCATTCCTGGTTGAGGAACAATTGCCGGTGCGGGCGGTGGCTCCGGTTCTCGTGGATCACCGCCGCTCCAAAACAACACATCCAGAGAAAAATGATTCTCTGGATGCGCAAGGGGTAGCCGAAGTCATGATCCAAAGGATTGACACGCTACCTGTCTACAAATTAACAGAAGGAGCCAAAAAAGCCAAGCAAATACGGGAGTTGTCCCTTGAACGAGAGTGGCTGGTCAAAGAACGTTCACGGCTCAAGAATCAGCTCCACATCCTGCTCCATCGCATACACAACACCGCCTATCGCGTCAAGTTCAAAGACCCATTCTCCAAGAAAGCTCTGCGTTATTGGATGAGAAGCGCGCCAAAAGGCACAGACGCCATTCTCAAACAACGGATGAAACGAGCTGTGCGCCGCCTGCTTGATCTGCGAGAGGAAATTCAAGGTATTGAGGAAGAGTTGGAAACGATGATGAAAGACAACGGACAAACCCTTTCTACCGCCTCCGGCTGCGGCACAGTCATTGCCGCCGAGATGATCGGTGAGATTGGCGACGTTAATCGTTTTCATTCTCCGGGAGCGTTGGCCAAATACGCGGGCTGCGCTCCGAGAGAACATTCGTCTGGCAAGACCATACGCTGGAGAAAAACGAGGTCAGGCAACAGACGGCTCAATCGCGCTTTTCATAGAATGGCCCTGTCGCAAATATCAAGGTCGGGCAATGACGCGGCCAGAGGGTATTTCAAAAGAAAAATATCCGAGGGCAAAACAAAAGCGCAGGCCTTGGTCTGCCTGCGCCGTCAGTTGGTCAATGTTGTCTGGATGATGATGAAGCATAAAACCGAATACCGCTATCCACAGAAAAATGATTGACTTTCTCTCATAGCGGATCTCTCCTTTTCCATTTGCGACATCCGAATTCAAAAACAAATCAGCCGAAGTTTTGGCAAATCCTTTCCCCAAAAAATTGCTTTGCCAAAACTTCGTCCGCATTGTTCCGCCACCTGCCTGAATACTTGGAGGGCAGAACCCCAAAAAGAAAAAATGTTCCTTACTTTTCTTATTTTCGCGGGGGTGGATTTTTTCTAAAATGGAAAGGACTTTTTTCTTTTTTGGGGTTGCCGAGTGAAGCGAGGCGGTGGCGGGGCTTTCTCGGAGCGTACGATTTAGTTTCAAGCCACCACGCGCTCCGCGCGGGCGACATCATTTGTTTTGAAAATAGGTTCTAACTTGGTACAATAAAGACACAATAGATGAGAGAATCTTGCAATCTACGAAAGAGTGGGTTATCTTTTGTATAGAATTCACACACAGAAGGAGATTGTATTATGTCAGGATTTCTTACTCTTCCCTCCCGTGGCACAAAACCCCGTGATGTTGGCATTACGCACGTGATCGACAAAGGCATAGGCATCCGTCAGCTTAAAGACTTGCTGGAAACGTCGTCGGGTCATATCGATATCATCAAATTCGGCTGGGGCACGGCCTACCTGACAATGAATACGCTAGGCAAAATCCGCGCGTGCCACGAAGCAAAAGTGCCGGTATGCTTCGGAGGAACGTTTCTCGAGTTGGCGCTCCTGCAAGGGAAATTCGACGAATATCGGAACATGATGCACAGAGCCAAGATGACCCATGTCGAAATCTCGACCAGAGTCGTCAACTTTTCCCGCCAAGAAAAGGCCCAATATATTCGGGAACTCGCCAAAGAGTTTACCGTCCTCTCCAAGGTCGGCAGTAAAGATGCGGAGAAAATCGTCCCTCCGTATCTTTGGGTGAAGCAGATTGAATCTGACCTTGAAGCCGGCGCCTGGAAAGTCGTCTGCCATGGGGGTGAAAGTGGTATCGTCGGGCTCTATTTCGGAACCGGTGAAGTACGTTCTGGACTTGTAGAAGAAATCATCGAGAAGATCAATCAGGCCGACCTCATTTTCGAGGCACCGCTCAAAACCCAGCAAGTTTTGTTGGTGAACAAATTCGGCACCGAGGTCAATGTGGGCAATGTGTATCCGGAGGATGTCATTGCGCTTGAAACTTTCAGGCTTGGGCTTCATGCAAGCACCATGTCCCAGTTCCATAATGTGGCGGGCTAGAATGATAAAACCCAAAATCATAGTGACCCCGTGCTACTACACCCGAAGCGTAAAACTCCCATTTGAAACCAAAAGAGATACATCATCACGAAACACAGACAGGCAACAGACCTGTCTTTTTCTTGTTGTTTTATGGTGGCTCTTGTGAATTAATGTATGGTAAGATAGATTTAATAGAAGGTATTTTTGAAAGGACACACATATGACACGAGGTTTATTGCAGGCAAAGGTGTGTGCATTGGTGAAATCTTCCCATCCTGATAATGTGAGAAAGAAAGTGGAATCCATCCTGTATGTTCATGGAGCATATTTTTGTGACAGAGGAATCCTAGAAGAAAGCCTAGTCCAATTTTTCTGGAGTCCTGGGTTGGGGATAACAAACATCTCTTTTCCCCTAGGAAAACCTCTTACGAAACATGCATCATTGGCGCATTTTGAGTACGGTCTTTGGAAAGAGACAGAAGGTTTGGTCCGTTGGATACTAATGACTCCAGACACCAACACTGAAATTCAAACATGTTCGTTTTCAGGTGAACGTGCCATCGCCGCACGCTCTGTGCTCTATACACTGGTTTCACGCCTCCCGGAATCAGACCATCCTTGTCGGAGTGGTTGGGGAAGTACTCCCGATCTCCAGTGTGTTGGGTGCGGACGCGTGTACGCTGTTGGACTTGGATGGAGCGAACAAGGGTTTGATCTTTTGAAATCAACACCAAAGATAGCTTGCCGGTACTGTCATCCATTAACATCTTCCACTTAGGCCGTAAGGCCTTTTTTCTTTCCTGCAATCCGCGCCACATTTGCAAAGAGCATGGTTACGGAAAGCGGACCCATACCCCCTGGCACAGGGGTAAGTAATCGCGCCTTGTCGGCAACTCCATGTTCTACATCTCCACAGACACCGTCGTTTGTTTTTGAAAACCCGAAGTCAAAAATAATCGCCCCTGCCTTCACCATGTCTACCGTAATGAGCCCTCCCTTCCCAACACCCGATACAATAATATCAGCACGTTTTGCGTAGTACGCAACATCGCTTCCCTCCCGTAAACTATGTAATTCACGAACACCGTTCCGGACAGCCCAACGGTTTACCTGCTTCCCAATAACAAGCCCCTGACCAACCGCAACTACAACACTTGCGTCCAGATGCTTCAGCACATCCGGCGCTTCCCGTCTCAATATTTCTTCGAGCGCGCCGATAACCGGAGGAATCAAAGCAGTCTCGCTTCCCGCCTCATATCTACCAAAAGATTCAGCATGTAAAACGTCTGCGTCTTTTTTAGGTGGAATACTGTTTAACACCGCCTGCGTATTAACGAAAGCCTGTTCTCCATTTGGTCGTGTAATAGGTGGTAGCGGGAGTTGTACAATAACCGCGTCGTTTTCTTTTATTCGCGCAATCACGGATACCCGCTTTTCCAGCGCATGTTGGGAAATCAAAAACTCACTTACATCATATTCCCTTACCTCAATGCCAACCGCTTTTCCGCAGATACGTTTTTGTTTTAAAAATGCTTCTGTCTCGGCATCTTTTGTCGCGTCATGATGAGAAGCTTTTACAATGGCCAACCGAATTTTTTTACGTGACGTAACAACTCCTGTCTGAATCAGCGCGCGCATCTCATCTGATATCTTTTTGCAATCCACTATCATATTTTTTTCTCTTCTGTTTTTGATAATCTTGCTTTCTCTAAAACGGAATGTACACGCTCCGCAATACGATTCATGTCTTTTTCTTTCATTCCTTGTGTGGTTACCGCGGCGGTGCCAATCCGAATACCCGACGGATCCACGGGTGTACGCTCATCAAATGGAATGGTGTTCTTGTTTACAATAATGCCGTGCTTCTCAAGCGCGTCACTTGCTTCCCCGCCACTTATTCCTCTTGCCCACGTATCCACCAATAACAAATGATTATCCGTGCCGCCCGATACAACGCGCCATCCTTTTCTCGTAAGTTCTTCCGCCAATACACGAGCGTTTTTTATAATTTGCGCCGCGTATTTCTTAAACTCCGGTTGTATTGCTTCAAAAAGCGCCGTTGCAATTCCCGCAATCTGGTTTACATGCGGCCCGCCTTGCATCCCGGGAAATACTGCTTTATCTATCAATTCAGATATCATAAAACGAGCCGCTCCTTCGGAGCGAGCCTCGCCAAGTTTTACTTGGCGGGAAAAAATCATAGCAGAGCGCGGCCCACGCAATGTTTTATGCACGGTAGTCGTTACTACATCCGCGTGGGGGAACGGCGAGGCATGTGCCCCACCCGCTACAAGCCCCGCGATATGCGACATGTCTACCATCAACAACGCACCGCACGAATCGGCAACACGCCGAAACGCCGCCCAGTCAATACGCCGTGGATATGCCGTAAACCCTGCAACAATCAATTTGGGCTTTTCTTTTTTTGCAATTTCTTCGAGCTCTTTGTAATCGAGACGTTCCGTTTCTTTATTCACACCATAGGGTACTTGCTCCCATATTTTCCCCGACGCACTCACTTTGTGTCCGTGCGTTAAGTGCCCGCCCATATCAAGCCGCATACCCATAATTTTTTCTCCCAACGGCACAAGCGCAAGATATACCGCAATATTTGCGGGCGATCCAGAATAGGGCTGAACATTTACGCTCCACTTTTTTGGAGAAAGCTTAAACAATTTCAACGCCCGCTCCCGCGCAAGATTTTCCACTTCATCCACTACTATGTTTCCGCCATAGTACCGCTTCCCCGGGTATCCTTCCGCATATTTGTTGGTAAACACAGAACCAAGCGCATCAAGCACCGCCTGGGAAACATAGTTTTCAGAGGCAATTAAATTGATAACGCTTTTTTGGCGTTTTGCTTCTTTTTTGATGAGATTTTGAATTTGTGTATCTTTTTTCATAAAAATTTATCAAGTTAGCAGACTATTGCTATAGCGTATCTTTGCTAAGTTAAAGTACCATGTGTTTAACTATCTATCTTTCTTCCCCGAGTAATTGCATTAAAACTTCCTTTGGTAGAATACCCGTACGCAACAACATGGGTGGTTTTTTTGTAAAGTCAATTACAGCTGAGACCGGATTTTGTGGAAGGTCGCCCGCATCAATTATGATGTCGGGCTCCACACCCCCTTCAAATTCATCAATAACATCGCGTATTTTATAATGCGGTCCACGCCCCGAAATATTTGCGCTCGTACCTGTAATAGGCCCGCCGAACGCTTTTATAAGCCGCTCCACAAAGGGATGTGTGGAAACACGCACGCCAATTGAAAGCTTTCCGCCACGAAGCAAAAGCGGCACCCACCCGCGCGCAGGAAGCACGGCGGTAATAGATCCGCATGCACTAATATAATCCTTTAACTCATGGTTTGCCACAGCTACTTTATCAAGCATATCAAAGTCAGACACAAACACGGGAAGCGCCTGATCAGGCGCCCTCATTTTTATGGCAAACACCTTTTCTACCGCTTTTTCATTTAGAGCGTCGGCGGCAAGACCATACACCGTGTCTGTGGGTATCACCACCACCTCACCCAACTTTAAACACCGCACCGCTTCCAACGTCGCTCCTACCCCGTGGTCTGTACCTAATGGAACTATGCGCATGTCAGTGTAGTGATAATAGTAAAAAAATAATTATCCTTTTGTTGGACACAGTAATTGTTCCGCATTTTCTAAATCTTGCGGATAGCCAATGGGAATCCATCGCGTGGATCGTTCCGTATAAAATTTGTAGCCGTCTTGCATCATACGTGCCACGCGATCGGGAATATATTCTTCTCCATTCTCCCGCGCTGGCACATTGCAATCAAGAACTTCAATGGGTAACACAAAAAACCCGCTTGAGACCAGGTTTGATTTTGGATTCTCCGGCTTTTCTTCAAATGTGGTAATTTTTCCATTTGCATCCGTCTCAATAACACCGAATTTGCGCGGGTCTTCTACTTCTGCCACCATAAAGGCAGGCCGATGCTGGGCCACAAGGCGCGCAACTCCTTCGGCCCCATGAATGTCATCCGCGTAACAGGCGAGAAAAAATTTCTCACCTGCCAACACACCCTTTGCAAGCGAAATAGCATGCGCGGTTCCTTGCGGCTTTTCCTGCCAAACATACTGTACCTTTTTTCCATGCCACTCATCTCCTAAAAATGTTTGGATATCAGCGCCCTTATACCCTACCACTATAATTATTTCTGAAATTTCTGGCGGCAAAACTTCCAACACATATTCAAGAAGCGTTTTACCGCACACGCGTAAAAGTTGTTTCGGTGTTTGATACGTAAGGGGCCGCATACGCGTACCTTCGCCTGCCGCAATAATGACTACTTTCATGTTACGCTAAAAAGTTTGTAATTGAGTAAGACTTGTAATTTCGTAATCCACCTCCTTACCACTGGATTTATCTCTATGCTCTCCTTCTTCTCGCTTCATACGAACAGTAATAATATGGGGAGCATATCGCTTCACTGCCATAAGCGCAAGAGGATTATCATCTACAAATATTGTCGGCTCCACGCCTGAAATCGTGTATGCTTCTTTGTCTTTTGTTACATTCTCCGTAATAATTATGCGCGTAATATAAGGGATAATTCCCGAACCTGTTATCTTCATATTCTGAAACAGTTTATCACCAAATGTAAGCAAAAAAAATTCATGCTTTTTCTGCAGGGTACGTAAAAAAGGAACGACATCAGGATAGAGATACCTATCAATAGAACAACAAAAAGAATTAAATTCTTCTGCAAGCAGATTATACTGGTTGTGTGAATCCTTAGCAAGTGTACGCAAAAAATGAGATGGTCTGAATATATGTTTTTTATCATACGCACCCCTAAGCCCTCCATAAAAAGCATCCTTATTAATAGAATACGGAGAAAATTTTTGACACAGCGCATCTAAAAAGCGCGCTGTATGAAACAAGGTATAGTCAAAATCAAAAATTATTTTCATAGCATATTCATAAGTGCTTTCCCAAGCCTTACGGAATCGTGACGCGCGTAGTTACCATGACGCAAAAGTGAAGCTTTCACAAAATGTGGCTTTGTTTGTTTGTTCCGCGGGAGGTCTTTATATGACACCCATTCCGCCATCTCCTTTTTATACCGCCGGAGAATGTATTCCGGAGGGCGTGTGTGATTGATAAGAACTGCATCAAAAATATCCGCGCCAAGATATGTATGCAGTATACGTAAAAAATCACCGCCGGAAAAACCGTTTGTCTCTCCATGTTTCGTCATAAGATTCATAACATAAATTTTTTTTGCCTTACTTTTCCGAAGAGCAGTTTGGATACCGCTTATAAGAAAATTCGGAATAATACTTGTAAAAAGATCACCCGGGCCAACCACGATCATGTCGGCATCTTGAAGAGCCTGTATTGCCTTCGAATTAGCCTGACCTTCCGGTTCAAGCCATACGCGCGTAATGCGAAGCCGACCATCATGTTTTGGTATATCAATATTTGTCTCCCCTTTTATGACTTCTCCATTTTCAAGTTCAGCGAATAACCGTATGTTTGAAAACGTTACCGGCAACACGGTGCCCCGTACATCAAGCAAACGAGAAGCGGCAGCCACTGCATGTTCAAAACTGCCCGTCACGCGCTCAAGCGCAACCAAAATCAAATTACCAAAATTATGTCCATCAACTTCGCTATCTCGAAACCGATACGTAAACAAATCCGTCAAAAACTTCTCTGGGTAGGAAGAAAGAGCAACAAGCGCGCGGCGTATATCTCCCGCCGGAAGCATCCCAAACTCATCGCGCAATACACCTGTTGAACCACCATCATCAGCCATAGACACAATCGCCGTAAGTTCAACAGGATATTTTTTTAATCCTGATAAAACAGTGAAGGTTCCTGTTCCCCCACCAATAACAACAATTTTTTTTCTTTTGTGTATCATTCTACTGTTACACTTTTCGCAAGATTGCGAGGTTTATCAATATCACATCCCCGTTTCTTTGCAATGAAATAAGCAAATAATTGGAGAGGAATCACAGTAAGAATAGGAGAGAGTATTTCGAGCGTCTGCGGAATATACACCACGCGATCCGCGATGCTTGCGATCTCGGTATCTCCTTCGGTTGCCACCGCAAAAACGTTCCCTCCGCGTGCTTTTAATTCGTGAATAATTGAAACAGATTTTTCATACACGCTATCACGTGGAGCTATCACCACGGAAGGCATAGCCGACGTAATAAGGGCAATGGGACCATGTTTCATCTCGCCGGCCGCGTACCCCTCCGCGTGCGCGTATGATATTTCTTTTAATTTCAGCGCACCCTCTAACGCGACAGGCCAGTTATATTTTCTTCCCAAAAAGAAAAAATTATCGTAGGAAGCATATTCATCCGCGAGTGTATGAATATGAGGGGCGGCAGAAAGTATTTTTTCCGCTTTGTGCGGTAATTGCTGAAGTTCTTCCAAAATCTCTTTTCCGCGCGACATCGACAAGGCTCGCTGGCGACCAAACCAAACCGCTACAAGAGAAAGAACAGCTAACTGGGAAATAAACGCTTTGGTGGACGCAACCCCAATTTCGGGTCCCGCGTAATTATAAATCCCCATACCTGCTTCACGCGCGATACTCGACCCAACCACATTTACAATGGCAAGTGTGGGAACATGATGCCGTTTTGCTTCACGAATTGCCTCCAGTGTATCTGCTGTCTCTCCTGATTGAGAAATTGCCACCACAAGCGTTTGCTCATTCAACGGCGGCGGCGCGTAGCGAAACTCGGACGCATACAGTACTTCAGCGGGAATACCCGAAAGTTCTTCCATCATATATGTTCCCACAAGACCCGCGTAGTATGACGTGCCCTGCGACAAAAAAATAATACGGTTTATATGTGAGAGTTTTTCAACCGACGCATCAAGCGCGCTTAATTTTGCCGTTCCTTCTTCGTGAAGCATCCGCCCCCGCATGGCGTTACGAAGAACATCTGGTGCCTCATGGATTTCTTTTTCCATAAAATGTTCATACCCGCTTTTTTCTATGTCTTCGAGAGATCCTGTAAGAAATTCTATCTGCTTGATAATGGGTTTGCGTCGCATATTACACACTTCATAGCCATCGGGGGTCAAAACAGCAAGCTCGTTATCATCCAAATGCACGATACGGCGCGTGTGGCGTAAAAGTGCGGAACTGTCGGAAGCGGCGAAAAACTCCCCCTCTCCGATACCCAGAAGAAGCGGCGAGCTTTTACGTACCACCACCAAGCGCTCTGGATGCGACTTGCTTACTACCGCAATTCCGTAGGTCCCTTCCACATGACGCAATGCCTCTGAAACCGCATCCTCCAATGTGCCTGTTTTTCCTCCCGCAGTAAGGGAGCGCTCTATTAAGTGCGTAAGCACCTCACTGTCTGTTTCGGAAACAAATGTGTGCCCTTCCCGCTCCAGCGCGGAACGAAGATACCTGTGGTTTTCAATAATGCCATTGTGCGCCACAAACACACTATTTTTGCAGTCTGTGTGCGGATGAGCATTTGCCACAGAAGGCGCTCCATGTGTCGCCCAGCGCGTATGTGCAATACCAACAAAACCTAGTACTGGTTTTGTATTCAAAAGCGAGGACAATTCATCAACTTTGCCAACTGCCCGCACGTGCCCTACATTTCCATCAGCGCCAATAACCGCAACACCCGCCGAGTCGTATCCACGATACTCAAGCCGATACAGCCCATCAAGAAGAATAGGTAATGCCTCTTGTTTTCCTATATATGAAATAATCCCACACATGAAATTTTGAGCACCCCGCCACGACGAGGTTACATTGCCCTATACATCTACTATAACGCACATAATCGTGATTTTGGACAAATAAAAAACATGAACCAAACAATGAATTCATGTCTATGAAGCACGGGTAAGATAATGGAATAAACGCTTTAAAAGCATCTTTGTGCACACCTTACCCGTACCTCTTCCCAAAAAGAGCAAGTTCTTTCCCGCAATAGCAATAGAAATATCGCTCTTTCTGAAATAGTGCCCCGCAACATTCAGTTCGCGCTTGGCGCAATTCTAAAGTCGCGGGGCAGGCGAGAAAGACTTTAGAACACTTCTCTCGAAGTAAACCTCCGGTCTCTCGCCAATTTATGCCACTTCCTTATGCTCATGTATTTTGGGCGGCATGTTATTGGCTTCCAATTTGGTCCACTCTCTCCACAACCACTCCACAAAACGCGTAAGTGTTCTCCAGATAGCCATCTTGTGGATATGGATATTGGTGTATCGTTTTTTACCCTCCACCACAACAACTTCCGGATGCCACTCCCGCAGGCGGATTTTTGTCGCCCGCAGATACTTGCCCCACCTTCCGTTTGCCTGATACACACACTGATCGCCGAAAAGGTACAAGGATTGTCGCGCCACGTCGTTCCAATTGGCGACAACTCCTCGACGTTTCCGAGGAAATGTGCCATCTGGGAGCACATGTGCCCCGCAGTAAGCAACCAGTTTTGAAGCTTTAGAGAATCGTCTGATATCCACGACTGACGAAATAATACCAGCCGCAATCGTCTCACCCATTCCTTCAATGGGCTCGAATACTTCCTCCCATACACGCAGTCGTCGGACAGCTTGGCGAAGACGCTTATCAGCTTCTTTTTCTTCTTTGATGAGCGAGCTTACTATCGCGTCATTCACCCTTTGTTCCTTGAAAACGTCCTCGAGAGCGCCTTCCGGATACAAGCCTTCCTCTGAAAGAAAGATTTGTCGAGTTAATGGAAAAAACAAG
>Ga0209542_10018376_pt1 | contig 11326 bp, 16 predicted proteins | sample RifCSPhighO2_01_FD_184028 | JGI IMG/M metagenome (GOLD analysis project Ga0209542, IMG submission 184028) | Soil microbial communities from Rifle, Colorado - Rifle CSP2_plank highO2_0.1 (SPAdes) (version 2) | ecosystem: Environmental > Terrestrial > Deep subsurface > Rock core/Sediment ...
ATAAATATCTTCCAGTTTGTTTTATTGAATTATATATTGTCATTACTAACCAGTAAGATATTTAGTATTTAAGAGTTTTGGTATGTATTTTGTGCTACTAAAAGTGCACAACTCTTCCGAGGTTATCGGATTATTCATATTCTCGCCATTGATGACCACATTTAACACACTTAAAAAATCGAGTTTCTGGCTCATCACTAGCCCTTGTTTGCATCAACCAAAAATAAGCCTTTTTATGACCACATTTAACACAATCTGCCTCTATTTCTGGATTAACCCTTTCACCTTGTTTTAAATCAACAATTTCTAAAGGCTTCTCTTTCTTTCTCTTCTCACTTATAATCCCCCAATTTTGTTTATAACCACAACTACAAACCATCTTTCCATTTGAAGGCATCAATAAGGATCCACATTTAGGACAAAACATAAGCATTTCTAAAAAATAAGAGTATAAAAATTTAACTAATCTCTGAGATGTTAAGTAAACGTCTGGAATTTTGAGCAAAAAAATTAACTTTTCTTGACCACCAGCTTATTTTCCTTAATTTCAGCTTCTAATTCTTGCCCTTCTTTCCATTTTAGTTCTTCTACGATATTTGGGGGTATAACTAAAACCCACTTAGCATATTCTACATCTCCGACTTTTCTAGAAAGTTGTTTTTGCAGTTTCATAATCTAAAGTAGAATTGACTTATATTTAAACTTTTAGGTACCAACTTCAAAGTAGTTAATTAGGTACCGAAAGATATATAAAGAGTAGGTACCTAATATATTGTATGAAAATAGAGATTAAGTGTAAGCATTGTAAAAGTCGGAATTTCTGTAAGAAAGGATTTAGGAATACAGATTGTCGAGGGAAAATTCAAAAATATTATTGTAAAGATTGCCATAAATTCTTCACTAATGATGATGGTTTTTACAGAATGAGGAATAAGCCTGAAATTATTACAATGTCTATTGACATGTATGTTTCTAATCTTTCATCTAGAAAAATGAGAAATCAATTAAAGAGACAGATTAGCCACGTCTCTATTTTAGATTGGGTAAGAAGATATACATTGAAAGTTCACAAGTTTATAGAAAAACAAGGCTATAATTTAGGTAATAGTTTCTATGCTGATGAAACGATGATAAACAGAGAAGGAAGGTTAGATAGATTTTGGTGTTGTTTAGATTGGGATACTCGTTTAATCACAGGATTTCACTATAGCTTATCTTCTAATCCTATTGAAGCTCAAGAATTTCTAAAGAAAGCAATAAACAAAGGAAAACCAAAATACATTCAAACAGATGCGGGAGTTTTTTACCCAAAAGCATTTAGAAAACTCTTTTATTCTAATAAGATTGGTGGTTTAGCAGTTGAGCATAAAATACAAAACTATCAAACAACAAGAATACATAATTACAGAATTGAAACCGTCTTTATGAAAATTAAAGACAGAGTTCTTGATTTTAGAGGATTGAAAGCTCTTTGGTCTGCCCCTATTCTAATGACTGCGATAGTTATTCAACATAACTTTATAGAAAACCATTCAACAACTAATGAAGTTCCTTCTGAAAGAGCAGGAGTTAATTTAGAGCTAGGAGAGAATAGATGGTTAGATTTGATAAGATTAAGTAATTGATGCATGAATAGCATTAAAGCCTTATTTTAATTTTTCTCTAAAACCATCGAGAATTTTTTGCTGCCGCTCTATGTAATCTTTTGAATCTTTTAAGCATTCTTCAATAGGAAATCTCTCATCCCAATTTTTATTCGCCTTTTTTTGAATAATTTCATTCAAGTCAATGCCTTGAGCATTTGCAATTTTTACAAGAAAAATTATAGCATCTGCGAGTTCCTTCCCAAATTCTTCATCGTTAACTTCTCTTGATAAATCTCCAGTTTTATATCCATCTCTGAATAGTATGTGCCTTCCAATTTCTCCCATTTCTTCAATTAGATGCGTAAATGTTTGAGATAAAAAAGAAACATCCCAACCCCTATCTTTGTCTGCTTTTCTTATCTTTTCTTGAAGTTCTTTTATGTCCATTTTATCTGTGCGCTATTCCATAAACATCTAGCTTTCTTAATAGTTTTATTTCGTCGCTTGTAAAATCTTCTAACCTTTTTACATCGCTTTTTATGCTTAAATTAAAGCCCGTATTGCTTTTAACCTTTTCGGGTTCTGCATCACTTGCTAAAATCAGTGCTTCTACTCCGCTTTCTCCAATTTTAAAAACACCATAATTAGTAATGAGATTAATCTCTTTATCTGAACGAGTTTGTAATCCGGGAGATGTAATATAATCGACTTTATCCACCAATCGCCTTAGTTCATGAAACATAAAAATATACTCTTTTCTACCTAAGGAAGCAAAATCACAAGCTCCTCCACTTCCTGGCAATCTTTTTATTGTACTTTCAGCATTTATCAAAGTGGAGTTTATATTTCCTCTACTATCAACTTGTGCCCCGCTTAATCCAACTACATCGACCTCTCCCCTTTCAAGCATCGCAAATGCATCTGGCAAGTCTAATGGAAATTGCGAACTTGAGTAATTAATAATATCTGAGACTGAATGAGGTAGCCTTTCTGGATTTGAATAAATCGCTCCAGATTCAAAACAGATTTTTAGATTAGGGTTATATAATCTTTTTGCGAGAATGGCAGACAAAACAGGAAATCCGTGTCCTGCAAAAAAAGATTCTGTTTCTGCTAGTTGTCTCGCTCCAATTATACTAATCCTCTCTCCTTCTTTCAATTGCATTTTTTATTACCTCCTTGCAGTATTTCAAATCTTTTTCTCTTGAGCCTTGCCCATATAATTCCATTGCAATAGAATCAACATCATGCTGAGGATATAGCGATGTTGGTGCAGAGCCTCCCGGTAAATGTATTATGCCTGTCGTATATAATCCCGAAACAGTTGGATTCTCAACTTTATCTATAATTTTTTCAACGCTAACAAATGTTTTTTTAGAAGCTCTTGCAAGAAATTCATCTACTTTCGTTGCTGGCGGGCTTGTTATTCTAACATTTCCTTCTTCATCTGCTTCTTGAGCATGAATCAAAGCTATATCCGGATTGTACACTCTAATTGCTGTGAATTTTTTCCCGCTAAATTCAGATTCTATTATTTTAACAAGACAATTATTTTTAGCCATATCTGAATGAAGCATCGTCTTGGAAGGCAAATATTCAATTCCTAACGCTCCAGCCTGCAATGAAAGAATTGTCGCATAGGTGCTCATCTCAATTGATTCTACTCTTCTTTCTTCTACGCCTTCTCTAAAAAAATAACATTGCCCAAAATTCTCTAATCCAGTATAAGAGCTAATAATTCTTTTAGCTTTCTCAGAACCAATTAGGATATCTGCTTCCAAAGCCAGAGAAATTCCAAATAATTCTAAATCTCTTAATTCTGTATTTTCGGCTAACTTTAATATTAGAGACAGCGGTTTTCTATGTAAATCAAAACCGCCTATTCCTACTTTTGCTCCTTCTTTTACTTGCCTTGAAAATTCATCAAGAGAAATTACCTTGCCCATTTTAAAAACCTTGAAGCAACTATCTCATCTATCCCTGGAGAGTATGGCTCTCTTATTCTTGCTTCTGGTAAATACCCGTGTTTAGCAAAAAATAACTGGGACATTATTGAGCAAGAAGGAAAATGATGATATAATCTTCTGATGTTTAGCTCCTTTGCATGAGCTTCGATGTCTTCTATTAAAGCACTTCCAACGCCCATTGATTGAAATTGTGGTGCGACCAAGAAAGGGCTTAATTTAGCTGATCCTCCTCTTTTTGGAGCGAACAACCCAACTCCCACAACTTGAATCATCAATTTTTGCAACATGCATTATCCTTGGTTTTACTGAATATTTAAGCCCTTGCTCGGTAAACCTTTCATGAGCGGAAACCATCCTGCTTACAAAATCATCATTTATATCTCCATAGAAGTTTGGCATCATACCGAGAACTATCTGCCTAACCCCTGAAAAATCTTCTCTTTGAAACTCAGAAACTTTGATATCTAGTCCTTCATTTTTTGGCTTTCTTGGAGGAGTGATAGTTTTAGCGGGAATTCCCCTTTGGAACATTCTCCCAATTATAATCTCTGAAACTCCTTCTTTGTACGGCTCTCTTAATGAACCTTCAACTTCAAAACCGCCTTTAAGCAAATCATATTTTATTGTAGAATAATCAATAAATGCATCAGTCCCATAAACCTTTCTAGCACCACTTACTTCAAGTTGTCTCATAGCAAATTCATAAAGTTGAGATCCGATTCCCATGCCTCTGGCAGAAGGATTAACTATTAATGCTTTAATTTTACTTGAGCCTCCTCTCTTTTTAACTAATGATACGAAACCTTGCATTTGGCTATTATCTTCTCCTGCCCATAATTCGAAATCTTTGCTGTAAAGTCCATGTGGCTCTCCAAATCTATTAGCTTCTATCATCCCTATCCCAAAAGAATCATCTATCTGGTCATAATTAATACCAATAGAAGCATTGCACATTTCTATAAACTCTTTTAATGAATGTCTATCTTCATTAAATCTGCGCATTTCCATAATTCTCAAAGTAGATAGTGGTTTATATAATTTTCTATTGTAGTAACTTTATAGTGATTCTAACAGAGATATAAGTTCTTCTGAAGCCTTGCAATAGCTCATAGGCGGTCTAAAAAAAGGAATTTTATAAGAAGGGATAGCTTGTTGATATTTTTTAGGGTTAGCAACTCTAAATGCTATCGGAGAATCTCCAGATTCTAAGTAAGAAATAACTTCATTTTTTTTATAACAAACATCTTCTTTTGTTTTTTCCCATACTTCATCTGAATTACCAGTTATGATTTCTCCCACAAAAAACTCCCCGATTAATTCGCTATCTGGTGCAGTAGCATATAATATTATCCTATCGCCAATACTGATCCTGCTTTTTCTTCTTCTATATTCCCAAAGAGCTTTAAGTTCTAGCAGATTTATCCCATATTCTTTTTTTATACTCATTACATATGTTGCCATAAATATTTCCAAACCTCCCTTTCTTAAAAAATTTATCCTTCAGGTGACGTTAACTTTACAGCTCACTAATCTCTTCTCTTTGAATTAAATCACATTTATCAAAAGAAACTATCACAAAAATATTATTACGTTTCATAATCTCTAAATTAATCTTATCATCTATTTCTATATCCACACTATTTTTAATAGCATTAAACAAATCATTCTAAAAAAAATCATAAATTTCAATTGTTCCCAAAATATATTTAATATGATTATAAGCTAATTTTACTTCCTTCTTCTTAATTTATAATAAACCTCAGTTAAAACTAAAACAGAAGTACAATAGTATCTTCTAAAAGATCATCACATCTTCTAACAAAAATATTAGCATCAATAAACTTAGTCATCGTATAGATCATCCTTTATTGCCTCTTCCATAGTGAAAGAGATTTTCTTAGATCTAACTCCTCCCTCCATTCTTTAAGCAGAAATACATTTCCTATCTGAGTTACATGAGCAATTGGCATAATATATCCCATAAAGATTTCTATCCCTCAATCTATTTCCCATTTAAATGAATTGTCTATTATAAGAAAATAATAAATTAATATTACATACTAAAACCAAAAATTAAATTTAAAATATCAGTAAAAAATATTTTTATATAACCCAATAAAGGTATTCTAAAAACAGCCTCTCCATAAACTTTACTTACTTTTAATTCATCACTCCTAGAATCAGAATTATGATCTCCCTTAGTCCTATATGTTCCATCTCCATTTCTCTCAATCACTCTATGAATTATAGGTTTGTTTGCTGTCCCTTGAAAAACAATAACATCCCCAATATTAATCTCCGATCTGCCCCACAACACCATTATATCCCCTCTATTAAAGCCATTCTTAAATCTAAAATCCTTAAATTGTTCCTTACTAATATTTATCTGCTCATAATAATTTCCATTTTCTACCCACCATTTATCAAAACCCCTTTCATGAACCATACTCCCAGAAATTACTGCAACAACAGGAAAATCAGTATTAAAAACAAAACCCAGTCCTGGATAAATAACAAATTTAACTAAAATAATTGCAACTATAATATTTAATATCCAACCTAAAATAGAATCATCCTTCCAAAAAATATCCCATAATTTTTTTAAATAGTTATTCATTCTTAACATAAAAAAGAAAATAATTAATAAAAGTATTGAATTTCTATTTTAAAATCAGTCCTTTTAAAAAAGGAAAGAAAAGCCAAATCAGTCCTTTTAAAAAAGGAAAGATTTATAAATATAAAAAAGCAACTATTTTATATGAAAAAAGAACTTTTTAAACGCATAATAAAAGAATTTCAAGAAAAACCATTACCCCAATTAAAAGAAAGAGAATTAGAGCTCCCAGAAACAAAAAAAATAATAACACTTGTTGGACCAAGAAGATCAGGCAAAACATTTTATTTTTTCCAATTAATAAAAAAATTAAATAAAGAAAAAGTAGTATACATAAACTTTGAAGATGATCGATTATTCCCATTAGAGCTAAAAGATTTAGATGAAATACTTGAAGCATATGAAGAACTTTATCCTGAAAATAAAGATCAATTATATTTACTAATTGATGAAATACAAAATATTAAAAATTGGGAATTATATATAAGAAGAATAAATGATAATAAAAATATAAAAATTTTTATAACTGGTTCATCTTCAAAATTATTAAGTCAAGAAATAGCAACCTCATTAAGAGGTAGAACATTAACATTTAATTTATTTCCCCTAAGTTTTAAAGAATTTTTAAAATTTAATGAATTTGAATTAAAAAAAGATAGTTTTTATACAAATGATAGACACAAAATAAAAAAATTTTTAGAAAAATATACTAATTTAGGAGGCTTTCCTGAGATTGTTTTAGAAAAAAATAATCTAGAACAACAAATATTAACAAATTATTTCGAAGTTATGATTTACAGAGATATTATAGAAAGATTTTCAATAAGAAACATAAACCTATTAAAAACTTTAGCAAAATATCTTTTAACAAATATAGCCTCTTATTTTAGTACTAACTCTTATTATAAAATTCTAAAAGAAAAAGAAAATGTTAGTAAAGATAGTTTATTTCAATATATATCTTACTTAGAAGAAGCAAATATCATCTTTTTAATACCATTATTTAGTTATTCATTAAAAGTACAACAAACAAATAATAAAAAAATATACTGTATAGATAATGGTTTAAGAAATGCAATTTCATTCAAATTTTCTGAAGATGAAGGCAAACTATTAGAAAATCTAGTGTTCATAGAACTAAAAAGAAAGAATTATGAAATATTTTATTACAAAAAAAATAAAGAATGTGATTTTATTGTAAAAACAAATAAACAATTAGAAGCAATCCAAGTTTGTGTTGAAATTAATGAAGGTAATGAAAAAAGAGAAATTGATGGTTTACTAGAAGTATTAAAAGAATTCAAAATAGAAAAAGGTCTAATCTTAACTAAAAATCAAGAAGATTTAATGATTATTGAAGGAAAAAAGATTTATATTAAAAGAATAGATAAATGGTTATTAGAGTAATTAAATAGAAGTATTAATGAACAAACATTTTCATTTATAAAAAATAATAAAGATTTAGTTTAAGAGCTATTAATCACATTTTTGACCTTATCTGATCATGTATATTCATAATATTAAAAACAAACGAAAATTAATAAGGTTTTTGATTAAAAAATTTCGTGTAAATAACAAAAATTATCAAATAAGCTAAATATAAACAAAAAAGAAAGAATTAATAAAAGTAGCAGCTTCATAAATTCAAAAAATAGAAAAAGTAACTTATTAAACTAAACAATCTTTTTAATCTCTTTAAATACAATAGCAAAATCAGGGACTATAGAAATATAATCCTTCAATTCTTTTGACCATAAATTTTCCATATCCTTAATTTTTAACAAAAAAGATTAAAATCACTTTTAAATTAAACAAAATTATCAAAAATACAAAAGAGTTAATCTAGAAAAATATTACATTTATTCCATTATGAAAATGGTGATTATTAAAAGAATAAAACCTTAATAAACCAAAAAAATCTTCCATAATTTTGTAAATATTTATTCATCTTTTACTTTTTCCAAAAAACTTTTAGCATCTTTAATAGCCTCTTTTGCATCATCTTTATCAATATTAAAATCTAAAGAATAAACAACCAAATGCCTTAATTTTCGATATTTATCCAATAAATCAAAATAATGATTTAAATTAGGAAATTCTCTCTTTAAATATAGAATCATACAAATATGACTTTTTTCATTTATTCAATTTTCATATAAAGAAACCTAGCTGCATGAAACATTGCCGTGTAAGAACAAAATAAAATTAAGCTATAAGATTCCAAATCTAATAATTCTTCAGCTTTTTTTATAAAATTTCTAGAAACAATTAAAGATTTTTTAGCCTTTTCTTTATCAATTATTTCTTTCCTTAACATACCTTGTTCAAAACAATTTTCAGTATTCATATTAAAAACTCTCCATATAAAATAATATGATTTCTCATAATATTATCATAAAAAACCCTATCCTTCCTTTTTATATTTTTCCATTTTTCTATAGACAAAACATCTATATTTACTTCTTTTTCTAATTTTTGTTCAATTATCTGAGTTTCTTTTAAAAAATCTAGATTAGATATAATTAAAATATCTATATCACTCTCTTCAATATTTGTTCCATTTGCATAAGAACCATATAAAATTATAGAATAAACATCTTCTTTTTTTAATAAATTAATATATTTTTCCAATAAAAACAAATTATTAATTACTTTCATTTGTTTTACGATTAAACTATCATTATTCAACTTATATTTATGTAAATTACCTTCAATCTTTAATTTCAAATAATTTTGTTTCAAAAAATATTTCAAAATATTGCTTGCAGATCCAGAACTTATCTTTAATGTCCTTGATAACTCCTTAAGATATATCTCTCTAGTAGGATTTCTCAAAAAAAATTCTAAAATTTTTATAGGTACATACTTAGTAAACACAATAAAATGAATGATCGTTTAATTTATAAAACTATCGTTCAATAAAAAAATTACAGCAATCAATATACATTATACAAATGAAATAGAAGAAAGAGAAATAAAAGGTTTATTAAAATTTCAAAAACATAGAAGAATTGATATTAATAACTAAAAATCTAGAAAAAAAAGAAAATAATATTAAGTTTATCCCATTATGGAAATGGTTATTATTAGAAGAATATTTTTGAATTAAAATTATCAAAAAAATATCCCATAGTTTCTTTAAGTATTTATTCATAAAGAATTGAAACATACCTTATCCATCTTTAATTATTCTTCATTTATAAATAAGTTAAAACATAAAAATCAAAAATATATTGCATAGATAATGGCTTAAGGAAGGCAGTTTCATTCAAATTTTCAAAAGGTGAAAAATAGAAAATTTAATATTTATTAAATTAAAAAGAAAAAAATTAATAATATTTCAATTTAAAAAAAACATCATTCTACTACTCACACTGGTTACCAGAATCAGTATTAAAAGGAACTAAATACTTAGCGAAAGCAGTTGCTTTAATACCCCCCACTGAATTTGCATTTTCATCACAAAAATAAGTATATATATCATGCACATATTCTATATTTAACCCAACTTTCCCTTCAGCATTTCCATAATCACATCTTAAGTTTAATTTAATTGTCTCTTCATCTACATCTGGATGTACCTGATTCGCATCTATTCCCAAACCATCTAAAACATGAGATGTATCTAATATATATAAATAATAAACAATACTTGAAGTATATTCTCCTGGTTTATCTAGCTTATCATTAAGATCATCTTCTTTAGCAGGATAGAGATAAGCTGTACGTCTAGAATTACCCACAGTAAACACCATCCCATTCTCTATATTTTTAATCTCACAGGTAAAATCATTAAATTCATCATCTTCTATTAAAAAATTAGTAGCAAAGTATAAACCCATATTCTCCCCATCAGAAAAATATAAGGAAGCACTTTCAAAATCAAATTCAGATGTAAGATCATTACAACAAAAGTATATATCACCCTCCTCCTTTAAAATTTTCCCTTCTGGGCAATCATTTTCTCCTAATTTATTAACCCACTGATTAGTTAGACCTTTATAACCATAAACAGTACATAAACCAGCTGTATTAGCCTGGTCTGCACGATCTGCACGATCTGCACTATCTGCACTATCTGCACTATCTACATTTGAAACATATATTCCAGTATATGACTTAGTATAAAGTACACCCTCACTTAAACAAAAAGAGCTACCTGGATAAGCCAATGTTGCAACAAAACCCAAATTAGCACATGTATCACTATTAGCACCATCACTACCCAAAGAAACATAAGCACCCTCCGAAGTAAGACAATAAGTTATACATTGTGGAATATCTTCTCCAAACCCGCCAGCACCACCAGAAGTTTTCAATTCATCCAAAGCCTCTCTAACTGTATCTGAATCTGGAAACTCTTCACTATCTAATTTAACCTCTGAAGCAGTATGACTAACACCTGTAATTTTACCAGTAACAGAATAACCAATAAATGCAACTAAACCAACTAACAATAAAACAACACCTAAAAAAACCATAACATGTTTTGAGTCTACCTGAACTTTTTTATTTAAATGATCACCAATTTTTCTAATTACCATATATCTAAAAATTAAAACTTATATATAAAAGTTATCTTTAAAAACTTCAAATATTTAAAAATTATATGAGAAAAGAAATAGAAAATTGGTGGAAACAAGCTAAATACGACTTAGAAACAGCTAAAATTTTATTAAAAACAGAAAGATATGACGCTGCCTCATTCTACTGCCAACAAACTATAGAAAAAGCATTAAAAGCATACATTTTAGAAACAAAAAAAGAATCACCTGGACCAATACATTCATTAATAAAACTAGCAAACGAAGCAAAAATCCCAGAAAAATTTCACAAATTCTTAAAAAATCTCTCACCAGATTATTATTTAGCTAGATATCCTGATGCCAGTGAAGAACTACCTTATCTAATCTATAAAAAAACAGAAGTAGAAGAAAATATAAAAATGGCTCAAGAGGTTATAAAATGGTTAGAAACACGAATGAAGAAATAATTAAATTTCTAAAAATATTTAAAAAAAATGTCAATCAACTATTCAAAGTAGAAAAAATAATTCTCTTTGGATCAAGAGCCAGAAATGATCACTTACTTAGTTCAGATGTAGATTTAATCCTAATCTCGAAAGATTTTAAAAAATTAGAATTTAGAAAAAGAGCACC
>Ga0209542_10018377_pt1 | contig 11325 bp, 9 predicted proteins | sample RifCSPhighO2_01_FD_184028 | JGI IMG/M metagenome (GOLD analysis project Ga0209542, IMG submission 184028) | Soil microbial communities from Rifle, Colorado - Rifle CSP2_plank highO2_0.1 (SPAdes) (version 2) | ecosystem: Environmental > Terrestrial > Deep subsurface > Rock core/Sediment ...
TCCTGTAACAAAAACTTTCTTCCCCAACCAGAAATCCCTGCTAATCTGCCAAGCCATTTTTTACTCCAAGGACTTTATTTAATTCACCTTTATTAAACATTTCGTTTAAATCAATATGGTCTTTTAATGTATTCATGGATTTCCAGAAACCTCCATGTCTAAACGCTGCCAGTTGTTTGTCTTTTGCAAGCTTGTCAAAAACCTCGTTTTCCAGCTCATCTCCGTCTTTTATGTAGTCGAATATCCCCTTATCAAAAATAAAATACCCGCCGTTAATCCACTCGTTTATCAACGGCTTCTCTCTGAAAGTTGAAACAAGATGCGGCTCAAAGTCGTGCAATTCTAAAGTTCCGTAAGAACTCGGCAGCCTAACAGCCGTCAAAGTAGCAACTCTTTTCTCTTTATTATGAAAATCGATTAATTTTTTTATATCTACATTGCACAAGTCATCTCCATAAGAAACAAAGAATACATCCCCAAGAAGGTGTTTAACTTTTCTTAATCTCTCTGACTTTAACGAATTCTCTCCAGTGTCAACCATCTCGATGTTATAACCAGTACGATGATTTCTGAAATACTCTCTTATTTTATCGCCCAAATAACCCAAACACAAAACAAAATCCTTTATCTCATGTTTTGCGTAATGATCCATTATGCGTTCTATAACCGGCTTGTCGCCAATCTTCAAAAGCGGTTTTGGAATCTCTCTTGATAGCTCGTTCAATCTTACTCCCTTTCCACCGCAAAATATCACGCACTTCATAGCCTGCCTTATGTCCTCGGCTTTAAAAGTTTTATTGCACTTGCCTTTATTCCTTCACAACCTCCAGTGCAACCAGCACCTCCGAAGCAGGAAGCATCCAGCAGAAAAACCTCTCATAAATCGCAGGATTAATATTAATCAAAGGATTGAAAATATAATTCAAAGAAGTAAAAGCCATGCGGGTAAAATTCAATTTTCTGTGCAAAATTTTAAACTTCGGCAGTTCATAAAAACATTTGTCAGTAAAAACATCAAACGTAAAATATCCAAAGAAAATCTTATGAGTTGGATCATTGTAAGTCAATCCGCATGAAAAATGAGGAACCCTAATAATAACTTTGGAGCCATTCTTGCAGATTCTTTTCAATTCTTTCATAACCTTTGTTAAATCGTCAACATGCTCAAGAATGTGCGACGCATAAACCTCGTCAAACTCATTGTCCTTGAACGGGTAGGGAAATTTATTCAGATTGTGAACAACATCAACGCCGTCAAATTTGGAAAAATCAAGATTGACATATCCTTCTCTGGCGTCGCGTCCGCAACCAAGATTAAGTTTTCTCATAAAACTAATCCTTATCAATCCAATATAAACATTATTGTAATGAAATAACTGCGAATAAACCTGCGCAAATATCGTCGATTATCATTAAACAGAACCAACGATAATAGGGGGAATAATTTTTTGTATATAAAATATAATTAATACGACGCGCAATTGGACGCCGTGCGTGCGACTGCGTCTTATTAATTACAAATTTGCTTCGCAAATTTGTGCGCGTCGTATTAACTTGTCACCAATACCCTCATTTAGCCGTAATCTATCTGAATTAATTGAAAACACCGTCGGTAATATAGAATCGTATAGAATTTATATTAACTATGTTCTTTGCGGTGGGCAAGCATTTATGTCTTGTATCACATTCATCTTCTCCTCCCCCTCTTTATCCTGTTAAACACAAAATCATAAAACTTTGCCAAATCTCTCAAAGGAGAATTTATTAATCTTAACCTAATCACGCCAAGCGCCATCCACGGTCCAGCCTTCCAGAAATTAATTTTTGAATATTCCTTGTCAATCCAGACAGTTGGAAAAGATTTTATCTTATATCCAAGCTTTCTGACATTGTAAACCAAATCAACGTCAAACGCCCACTTGGAAAACTTCAATTTAGGCAGAACTCTCTCTATAACTTCTCTCTTGAAAACCTTTGCCCCGCACTGAGTATCCCTATAAGGCAGAAATAATAATCCCCGGATAAAAACATTGAAAACTCTGCTGACAATCAATCTTCTGAAAGTGTTCGGCGGATAAACCCTTGAACCTTTTATGTATCTGTCAGCTATAACGCAGTCATGTTTGTTAATATTCAGAACAAGTTTCCAGTATTCTTCAGGCGAAGTCGCCATGTCAACGTCAACAAACCCAATCAGATCATTTTCCCTTGTCAAGGCATTTCTGAATCCTTCAATAATTGCATAACCTTTCCCACCTTTAACCAAATCCAAAAATCCAATCCGAGGATTTTTTTTCTTGTATCCCTCAACAATCTCCCCCGTCCTATCAGTTGTCCCGTTAATCACAATCAGAATTTCATATTCAAAATGTTTTTTTCCTGCCAAGCGAATATTTTCAAAAAACTCAGAATATTTCTCCAGCGTCTTACCGATTCTCTTCTCTTCATTGTACGCCGGCATCACTACAGACATCTTCATAAAACTGACTGATAATCTTTCTATATTAAGTTTTATATTCTCCGCCAAGATAATGCAGCAGCACAAAGAATATCGCTCACCGCAAGAAAACATAATTAACATAAATTCGATTTGATTCTATGTTATCGAGGGCATTTTTTAATTAATTCATTTAGACATCACAATAATTCACTACTCTCAAAAACAAAAATCTCTAACAAAATTTAAATACCATTGATTTATCGCTTTATTATGAAAAAGCAGATATTTCTTGCTTTGTTTATTTTTGTCTTGGTTAGTTCTATTTATCTCGTTTCCGCCGAATGGACTGATAATCTGAATGATGGTTTGGTTTACTACTACAATCTGGATGATTCTTCAGAAGCTAGAGAAGGAGTCAACGGACAAGTCAATGGCGCCGTAGAGGGTGGAATTCAGGGAAACGACGGGAAACTAGGAAGTTCATATTACTTTGATGGGATAGACGACAGAGTAAACTTCGGCGACGTTACAGAAGTTGAAGGAATTAATCAATTGACTATTTCTCTTTGGATTAAAACAAATTCTCCAACTGGCAATGATGTAATCATCGCAAACGGCGAAGGGGCGGATGAAAGTTTCATTTTAACTTATCACAATGATGGTTCTGCAAAGTTTAGAGCTTGGATAACATTGGGAAGCTATTACGGCGAGACAGTGAATACTATCCCATTTAACGATGGAAATTGGCATCTATTAACTATTGTTTATAACGGTGCAGATAGCGATGCATATATATATCTAGATGGCGTTTTTGTTTCACCTCACGGAGCTGGGAGTTTTGCTACAATCAGATCAACAAACAATAACTTAGTTTTTGGAGCACATCCGTCAAATCAACTCTCAAGCAACTTTAATGGTAACTTAGACGAAGTATCTTTTTGGACTAGAGTACTAATGTATGAAGAGATACAACAACTCTATAATAATGGAAACGGCATAACATACCCATCAAATAAGCCACCAACTGTGCAACCCCAACCAGATATCTTCATTAACGACGGAGAGATAATCGCAGTAGAAGTAGAATCAACAGATCCAGAAGATGATACTTTAACTTATTCTATATCCCCCGAAGGATACTTCACACAAAACGGAAACATTTTTACTTGGGACACAACAGGATTTAGTCAGCCATTTGAACAAATATTTACAATAGAAGTAAGAGATAGCTACGGAAACTCAGCGCACGAAAGCTTTATTGTAAACATAAACAACGCGACCGACCTCACCTTCCACAATGCTGAAGAAGACATCATCTTCTCAGACGAAACCCCAATAAAAAACCAGGAAATTGCAATAACTTCATTATTCTATAACGAATTAGAAATAAATCCAGACACAATAGAAGTCGGATTTTACGACGACGGAAACCTAATCTCAATAGACACAATTAACACAAACTTAAAATCCCCACAAACTCTTGAAGACAGTTATTTCGCCCAAGCAGAATGGACGCCAACAACAGAAGGCACACACAATATCTGCGTTAGATTAGACCCTAATAACCAAATAGAAGAAGGAGACGAAGATAATAATGAAGCATGCAGAAGCATAGAAGTCCAGCTCCTTCCAGATTTAGTAATCACGTCAGATAACATCGGATTCACGAACCCATCACCATACCAAGGCCAGCAAATCCAAATCCTTGCAATGCTTAATAATATAGAGAACATTCCAACAGGACAATTCACCGTCTTATTTGCCTTAGATGATATAACAAACATCATTGAAGAAAGAACAATAAGCATGGACGCAGACAGCACAAAAACTTTAATGGTGCCTTGGACAGCACAGGCAGGCATCCACACAATTTACATAATTGTAGACTACTACAATGAAATACCTGAACTAGACAAATCAAACAATCAAGCATTAAAACAAATAATAGTCTCACAACTCTCAGACTTTCTTGCAGACTTCGACTCCGACGGCGACATAGACTCCGACGATAACTACCATATGCAAACCTGCCTTTGCAAAGGAGCCGACATAAACAACGACGGCTCAACAAACCTAATAGATATGGCGTTAGTAAAAAGCAAAGATGGGTGCAGCATGTCTGACCCAAATTGCGCAAAAGCAGATTACAACGGAGATGGCAGTGTAAACTTAATAGACATGTCAGCTGTTAAATCAAAAGACGGCTGCCTTCCTTACAATCCTCCAAGAGACTGCACAAACGCCGACTTAAACCTAAACGGTTATGTTAACCTTGCTGACAACAAGCTCTTCATGCAATGCCTCGGCCTTCCAAACGAACCGCCAACACAGCAATGCATCGACTTGTTTAGTTAAACTATTCTAAGCGAAAGAACATTATTATGCCACAACCAATCAGAATTAATGAAATACCATCGGTAATATAAAATCAAATCGAATTTATGTTAACTATGTTCTTTTGTGATGGGCAATTATTTACGTTTTTGACTATAACAGTCTAGGCAATAGACTTTGACTAAATGTCATGTTTGTTTTCTCATCCCCAGATTTTACTATTATTAACATAACTATTTCAAGCTCACCATAATTTTATATAACCGCCCCCCCACAAAAGAAAATGAACCAACCCAAGACACCCACCATCCAACCCAATACACCCACCCAACCCAATACACCCGTCTCCCAACCAAATACGCCCACCCCCCCGAAAAATAAAATAATAAATTCAATCTCAAGCATGAAAAAAACAACTATCTTCCTAATCTTAATTCTCATTTTAGCTTTCATCTTAAGACTAATCGCTGCAATCAACCTCCCTGTAACAGCCGACGACATGCACCACGTAACCTACGCAATCAATTTCTACGACGCAGACAGATTAATTACCTACGAGCAATCTTCAGGTTTATGGCACGCCTTCACAAGCATCATCTACAACTGGCTCGGCACAACGCAGTTAGCTTCAAGAATGGCTGCATTACTCTTCGGCTCTTTTTCAGTCTTAGTCATCTTTTTGTTAACAAAAGAATTCTTCTCAGAGAAAACATCACTAATCGCCGCCTTCCTTCTTGCAATCGCGCCGTTCCACATAAAAAACACAATCGCAGAAATGGACGTCATGGCAATGTTCTTCGTCCTAGTTTCAATGTTCCTTTTCGTCAGAGCAATAAAAACAGACAAAACAAGATTCTTCATGGCAAGTGGCATCTTCCTCGGCTTGGCAATCTACACAAAAGTCTACCCGCTTCTCTTCATCCCTTCTTATCTTGTCTACTTTGCATACGTCAAATCAAAAAACAATAACAAACTATTCTCAAAAAGCAATATAGCAAAAATCTTTATCCTTCTTTTCATAGCAGCAATTTTCGCGCTTCCAACTTTAACTCACAATTATCTCCTCTACAAAGACAAGGAAATGCTCGACTTGCATTTTACAAGAACTCTCAATTTAGGAAGAAACAACACAGAGCAATACTACGGGTTCGACGCCGCATTCAGCAGGGGAAGTTCATGGAAGGGACTAATCTTCGGCGACACGAACCACATAGTATCAGGCACACCTCTCTTGCTTGGAGCAGTCGGATTTATAGCAAACAGCGACCCAATAAACTTTTACCTCGGACTTCTAGGTATTATCTTAATTTTCTCAATAAGAAAAGAGAAAAAACCCTATGTAATATTCTTCCTTCTAAGCATTCTCTTCATTCTCCCATTTCTCTCAGCAAACATCCTCCTCGCAAAACACTATCTCTTCCTAGAACTCCTAATGGTTCCACTCGCGGCATTTTCACTAAGCAATATTGACTTAAAACTCTCAAAGAAATTCCCAGAAAATAGTTTAAAAATTATTATCATAACTCTTTTCGTCCTTTCATTGCTCCTCTTAGGTCTGACAAGTACAGGCGTCTCGCACTTTTACGGAAAAAGCCACATAGCTAAAATGATGGAATTCAAAGAAGAAAACATAAAGACAACCGACTTAGTAGTCGCAGACAGCAGAATGTACAGGGGCAGAATAAACTGGGCGTTTCAAGGCAGGCCTTATATCGAAGGAACAGACTTCCTGAATATTCTTTCCGACCAGGAGCAGCTTCAAAAAAACGCAGTTCCGATAACAATTTATTTCTTTGAGTGCGTCTCAGATGATTGCGGCTGGGGAACCGTAAAAGACCAGCCCGAGTTCAACGCCTCAATGGAATCTCTCGTAAGTTTCTTCTCTCAAAACGGAGAGAAAATAGAAACCTTTGACGAGCCAGACAGAAGCAAATCCTATTACCCTCTTTTCATTGGAGAAAAAAAAGAAGAAGCCGCAGTCTACAAAGCAACGATGGCTTTGAATCCGGCAATTATCCAATTCGCATCTCAGCCAAAATCTTGGTGGATTTACACAATCGGCTTCGAGCCCAAAGAACAGCAGTTCGATTACTATGAAATACATTCAACTCCAGACCAGATTCTAAACAATCTCGCCCACATGATTGTCACCCTCGCCCTGCTTCTTGCTTTCATTTCGCCTCTCTACGTAATCTATTTAGTTCGGAAATCAGGAAATCAATAAAATGGCGCCACAAACACTAATTTTTTATATTACCTACTCCCCACTTAAAAAATTAACAAATCAATAAAATGACAGCCCAAACACCAATTAACAAAAAATCAAATCAAGCGTCGCTAGTTAAACTTACTTCATCAGATTGTTTTTATATTAACAATTTCCCCCAATTAAACTTATTTGCCAAATTATTTTCAATCAGGAGGTTCCAACCCTATGAATAGCAAACTATCAATCGTAATCCCCGTCTACAACGAAGAAAAAACAATCACTAAAATATTAGAAATCGTCTCAAAAGTAAAACTAACAATAAGAAAAGAAATAGTAATAGTAAACGACGGCTCAACAGACAGCACATCAAATCTGATAAAAGAATTCGTCAGAGGATTCAGCTCAAAAGACACTGAAATAAATTTCATAGAAAAGCAAAACGGAGGCAAGGGCTCAGCAGTCAAGGCAGGAATAAAACACGCGACAGGCGATATAATCATCATTCAGGACGCAGATTTAGAATACAATCCAAACGAATATCAGGAAGTAATAAACCCAATCTTAAACAATAAAACAAAAGTTGTCTACGGCTCAAGAAGATTAAAAAAATCAAATAAGCAATATTCAGGAATAGCATTCTATATGGGCGGAATCCTCGTAACTTGGGTGACAAATTTCCTCTACGGCTCAAGACTCACCGATGAGCCAACCTGCTACAAAACATTCGACGCCAAATTAATAAAAAGTTTCGAAATAAAAGGAAACAAATTCGAATGGGAGCCCGAGATAACAGCCAAGATTCTAAAAAAAGGAATAAAAATCTATGAAGTTCCTATATCTTATCACCCCCGCCACAAGCAAGAAGGCAAAAAAATAAATTGGAAAGACGGCTTGCAGGCAATCTACACTTTGATTTATTGGAGATTCAAAAGTAAATAACTCAATTTTCAACCAACTCCCAGATTAATTTCACAGCCAGTTTCAATTAACAGAAAACGCTGTCAGTAATAAGTAATCGTCTCGAGTTTATGTTAATCATTTTTTGTAATGAAGATATATTTACGTCTTGTGCCGTAATCAAAAACACCCTCGATAATGTAACGCCCATCTCGAATCTAAATTAATCAGTCTTTTGTGCCGTGCAACTTAATATCTATTCATATCTCCCACCCAGAATCCTCATTCTTTTTATTAACAACATTATCAACATCTTCTTCTTTCAATGTCTTTCTTCCCTTTGTAATAACTTCTTCTTTCAATTTTTTTATAATCTTCTCAAGTTTTTCCTTCATAACCTTTTCAATTTTTAAAACACTCCCAGGGCTAACCCTATTTAGTCCAAATTCCTTCAACTTCATAACAAGATTATTTCTTTTTATTAACGAATTATCTTTTTTCTTGTTTTTTACCATATTTTGCTAATGTATTAATACATAAGATTTATTAAATTTAACTTTAAAATTCAGGAAGAATTTCTCAAAGATATTATCTGCCCCAATCGGCATGAGAAAAACCTGATTTGCCAGCCATTCGCCGTCATTTTCCAAAACAAGTCCTTTTTCTCCAGTACGTCCGCGTAAAACATTCACAATTTTGACTTTATCAGTTGGTTTTAATGACGTCAGTGAATAGCTGAATAAAACTCTGTTTGAAAATTTGTAAACCTCGGATAAAAATTTATTATTCCTTAAGCTGTATCCTTCTCTAAGCAGTGTATGAACAAGCGAAGGAACACGAACAAAAAAATCAGAAGGTTTTAAATTGCTGACATGAAATCCTTTAATGTCTATGCTCTCTTTTTTATCACTTATAACAGCAATATCAATATCTCTTGGTTCTGCTTTGCCTTTAACAAAAGAGCCAAATACAATTATATCTAAAACATCTTTGTCCTTCAGATATTTCTTTAACTTACCCTTTATTAACGACAAATCCTTTGAGTTCATTTGCATACTCCTTCAATTTAATTGCATCTTCTTTTCCAAGACGAAGATTATAAGAATTAGTATACGTCTGAAACAAATCAGAGACTTTTTCATAAATTTCCTTGAAATATCTCTCTAAAAGATTAAATCTATTATTGTGATTCTTCGGCATAATCTTAGTCTCTCTATAAATCAAGTAATCGCATAAAATTACAATCGTCTTAAAGAAATCCGAAACAGCAGCATTATATCTATTCTTCCTGATATTATCCTCTCCAGAGCTTAGAAATTCCTCGGCATTCTTCAAAAGTTCTTCCATTAACATATTAACAGAAAACGCAATTTTTAAACTTTTTGGTTAATGCGTTAGCCGAATAACAAAAGTCAAAAAAAAAACAAAAGATATTTAAAGAACCGCAATCTTTATCCAAAAGTAACATGACTTATAAAAGAGGTAAACAGTCTTTAGCATTCATTTTCTTACTTGTCGTCGTCTTATCTGCGGCATTTGTCTCAGCAGGTTTTTTCAGCGATTTGTGGAATAAAATTACCGGCAGCGAACCGCAGTTTTCTCCTTTCACTTGCGAAAACACAGGAACAAAAGCAGACGTAAACCGAGACGGCCAAGTTAACTTGATAGACATGTCGTTTGTAAAGTCAAAAGACGGCTGCAGTCCAATAAGCGACTATGAAAACTGCGGAAGATTTGACATTAATGGCGACGGAAATGTTAATTTAATTGATATGGCTTTGGTTAAGAGTTTAGATGGCTGTGTGCCATTACCATCCTGCCAGGATTTTGGTTACCAATACGGAAATGTAAGTTGCTGTGATTCAACATGCCAAGATTATAATTTATCAAACTGCAGAAACGAGACAAGAACCTGCACGAATAATGACGCAGGACCGAATGAATACTTTACTTTTTCAAATGTTTCTGCTGGAGTTTTTTTCATTAATGGACCAAGCTGTCCAGGCGAGCCAGGTTCTGGTGGCGGCGGAGGCGGGGGAATGGCTCTTGATTCCTGCAGCGATGGAAATCTCTTAAAAGAAAGAGTCTGCAATCCAGATAAAACAATAGGGACCTTAAATATTTCCTGTTCTTCTTTAGGTGATTACTCTTGTCAAAGTGGAGCCTGCATATCTAACCAAACAAATCAAACAACTCCCCCAGAATGTTCACACAATTATGAATGTACCTCTTATTGTGATGGGCTTCCAAATTGTAATGCAACTTGTGATTTAAATATCGGAGGAGGAACTTGTTTTGCATGTTCTGACAGTGATGGGGGATTTTATGAATTCATTCCAGGAAAAGTTGTAGAACGACTTATAAATTTGACTCAGATAGACGAAGATTTATGTTACACTTGGTCTGGTGGGAACTTTGCTGAGAATTATTGTGAAGGGTCCAGGCGCAGATATAGTTGGATAACTTGCGAGAATGGTTGTGTAGATGAAGTTGGAGGAGATTATTGCATCCCGACAAATCAAACAGCCTGTTCAGAGACAGACGGCGGAAAGAACTATCTAACAAAAGGAACAGCATCAAACGCAACGACAACAAAAGTAGATACATGTTACAGCAGTTTTTATTTGACTGAATATTATTGTAATCCAAATGTCGCTATCATATTCAATGAAACTACTGTATCCTGTGCAACTCAATTTGGCTCAGGCTACATCTGCCAAGACGGAGCCTGCATATCTAACCAAACAAATTCAACTTTGAAAGCGACAACTCAAACCGCAGTAAGTGACGATGTTTGCATCCGTGCAGATGTAAATCTTGATGGGCAAACTAACTTAATTGACATGTCTTTAGTTAAATCATTAAATGGCTGCACTCTGACAAATGACGAGGTTTGTCAAAGGGCAGATGTAAATCTTGATGGGCAAACTAACTTAATTGACATGTCTTTAGTTAAATCATTAAATGGCTGCACTCCAACGACTCAGGCTTCAATAGAATCACACTTACTAAGAGCAAGAATCTCTTATGATTCAGGTTCAATGAAAAACGAAATATCCATCGAAGAAATGGTTAACAGCAACTGGGAAATTGTTTGCGCGGATAAAACCGTTGGAGATTTATGTTACATAGACTCGGTAACCCTGAGGATTAACGAAATCATATACAATCCTGGCGGAGAAAGAAAAGTATTCTTGGAGGTTATGGGAAGAAGCACACTAGAAACAAGATACAGTGGAGCATGGTATATTGAGAGAGACACAAACGGAAACAACCCAGAACCAAATGAGTTTTTGGTAGCAAGTTACTTCGATGGTACTTCAATAGAATCACACTTACTAAGAGCAAGAATCTCTTATGATTCAGGTTCAATGAAAAACGAAATATCCATCGAAGAAATGGTTAACAGCAACTGGGAAATTGTTTGCGCGGATAAAACCGTTGG
>Ga0209542_10018380_pt1 | contig 11323 bp, 11 predicted proteins | sample RifCSPhighO2_01_FD_184028 | JGI IMG/M metagenome (GOLD analysis project Ga0209542, IMG submission 184028) | Soil microbial communities from Rifle, Colorado - Rifle CSP2_plank highO2_0.1 (SPAdes) (version 2) | ecosystem: Environmental > Terrestrial > Deep subsurface > Rock core/Sediment ...
CACCCACTCGAAAATATCCTTTGACTCTCGACAATAGCCTTAAATACGCCCCGCCTGAGAGTTTTGAACAAACATAAGGACAAAATACCTCCCATGAAAAACGCATGATAGGGTAACGCCCGGACCACGCTGGAGACACTTCTGTCCCAGTCAGGAATTATTTTTACGAGGGAAAATAAAAAAACAGCTTATAGAGTTCGTTTATTACTATCCGCTAGCAGTTTTTGCATTTCACTAAAGAAAGACTTAGCTCTTGCAAGAGAAGTCTTAGCTTTAGACTGCTTTTCAATATCGTCTGTTCTATACTGAATCATGCTTCTCTTATTCTTCTCTTGATCGAATGATTCAATTAACGAATCTGCTTTTATCCCGGCTAAATTAAGAGCTTGTTCTTTAGTATCTTCATAATCATCTATTAACGATCCTTTTAGCTTTCCTCTTGCGTAAACGATTAAAGCATCTGCAGTTACCTTATGAGCAATCTTCTCCCCAACCTTATAACCTAATGAGCGAAGAACAGCATTAGCAACGTAAAACATCGAATAATAAGAGCAGACAATCACCCAAAGATCAGATATCTTTTCTGAGTTTAACTTTTCTGCGGAAGCTATGCTTTCCTGTGCGTTCTTCAGTAAAACTCTAAGGGCTTCAGAATTTAATGGTTCCTTTTTGATTAAACCATCATTCAAGTAAGATCTAACATTGGATTCAGCCTCTTTTATTCTGTTTTTATCTAGCATTTTTTAATAGTCTGTAATAGTCCTCTATTCCAACAAGAATTATATTCTTTTTAATTGCTTCGCTTACGACTGTAAACTCTTTGCTTTTTGCCATACGAATAAAACTTTCGTAAGTTACAGGGGTTGCATGTATATTATAAGATAATAACCTTAGTTTCTGATCAACTTCTTTTGCTACTTCTTCATCTGAGACTATCAGTAGATCAATATCTGAATGCTTATTTGCAGTTCCCTTAGCTTGGCTTCCAAACAATAAAAGAATGAACTGCCTATTAAGCTCTTTAATATGATTATAGATTACAAGTAAATCTTTATTTTTTAGGATATTCTCTCTCCTTTGGGTTTCTGCGATATAAACATCTTCATTGAAGGCGTTATCAAAACTGCATCTTCTTGTGTTCCCAAACTCTTCTACTTTGATAGATTCATCTTCTAATAGCTTATTGACATTAGTGTGAACTAGTTTATAATCTATTTTTAGAGCTTTTGAAATCTCATTTATGCTAAATGTCTTTTCTTTGTTCTCTATTAAATATTTGAGTATCTTTTGTTTTATGCTTATCATGTTATTAATGACATAGTATTATGTTATATTTGACATATATAAATCTTTTGTTTATTATACTGCTACTTTCTAGCAGTTTTAGAAACAAGATTATTAGCCACTTTATACCATCATATTATGGCTAAAAGCCATATACCTATTTTTAGCTATCTAAAATTCCTAAATTTTTATCGAATATAAAATGCAGTTCTCGTTTCAAAAATAGGCATTTTTTGACTCTTTCTAGAAAACAGATTAAATATCGTTTACTTTTCTATACATATGTTTACTATTTTATACAGTAAAAAGGTCAGTTTTGGTCATTAACTATAATATATTTCTTAGCTTTTCACATCTGAAAAACGACTAAAAAGTCCCTTTTTAGCCCAGAGCTATATAAGTATTCTGGACTTTATCGTATGTAAGAATAAAAAAGATGGCTACAAACAAATCAACCGAAAAAGTACTGAATTACCTAAAAGAGCAAGAAAAGCCATCAACAAAAACGCAGATAATGCAAGAATGCGGGCTTTCTAACAAATCTATAACTGATTGCCTAACCACTTTAGTAAATTTTGGGCTTATTGAGCTTTGGACAAACGGCAGAACGGCATTGGTAAGAATAAAAGAGGGGCAAGCGCATGGTGCAGAGCAGTGAATCAACAAAAAGTCCCCTAGAAAATGAGGAAATACCAAAGCCCACGCTTGAGCGTACGCCTAGCGCTACGCTACAGCCTACGCTACTAGCGCCAGCGTCTATTTCTACACATCCACAGAATGCACAGATCACAGTAGAATATCCGGAAGAATTAGAAAAAGCGTGGACTGCACTGCGTGATTTCTGGTTAGATATAATAAAAGAAGTTGAAATTGAGGAAGAACTAAAGAAGAAATACAAAAGATCCCATGACAATCATAAAAAATCTTAAATTCCTTAGCCCTAGTTACGTACCTAAAGATCTGCCAGCAAGAGAGCAGTTAGTCAATGAAGTATATGAAAGACTATCAATTGGAAATTATAGGGTTCTTTTATCTGGGTTTACAGGCACGGGAAAAACAGTTTCAGTAATGAAAGCACTTGATCAACTAGGAAATAAGTATATTCAAGTTTATATCAATTGTTCAGAAAGTTCAAGCTACAGTTCAATAGCAGAAAAGATAATTGAGATCTTGAGCGGGAAGCCTTTTTTCTCTGCTGGAAAGACACGTTCAGCTCTGGCAGAGCAACTAAAGAAAAGATTAGAAGCCAGAAGAGTAAAACAAATAGTCTTTATTTTTGATGAGGTTGATAAGATTCTAGCTAAAAAAGAAAATCATCAAGAGGTTTTCTTTCCTTTATTGAATTACGGAGATGCTAATTTTATTCTTATATCAAACGATACGAATGTTTTAAGTAAGTTTGATCCGAGAATTGGAAGCAGATTAAGTATAGAAGTAAAAAATATTGAATCCTATAATCTTAATGAGATTTATCAGATATTAAGCCAAAGAGCTGAGCTAGGGCTCTTAGAGAACAGTTATAGCATCGAAATACTTGCAGAGATAGCGAAACATGGCTCAAACATTGGAGATATCAGATTTGCACTTAAAGCCCTAGAGCAGAGTGCAATCATAACCGACAAATTAGGCAAAACAGCGATAGATCAGGCAGTAGTTGAGTTAGTCCTTAAAGAAGTTGAAAAACTAGAGTTTGAAAGTATCTACAACTCTCTACCGCCACAGCTTAGAGTTGTCTTAGCATCTGTTGCAATTGATGCCAGAGAAAAGGGGGGTTTTGCAATAACTTATCCAAATTGCTATAACAAATACGTCGTTTTTTGTAAGGAAAAGCGCATGCTTTCCGTTGGAGAGAGAAGGTTTAGAGACTTCTTAATTCAGCTTCAAATGATGGATTTAATCATCTTACAGAATAAAACGAATCATAAACAGGGCGGAAGAGTAAGAATTGCTATCCCTAACTTTGATTATGCGAAGTTTGTAGACTCTAGAACTCGTCCCAAAGAAGATTTTGATGATCTTGGCGGAATGAACGGCAATGGTGCCGGGGGGTAGGGGTGGGTTCCCTTTCCGTTCGTTCCGTTCAAAAACTATCTGAGCAAAGGTTTATTTCTAGATAATTCCGATTTGCTTGAGAAATATTAAAAGATTAATCGTGTAATGTGCAGTCAAAGAGGGGACAAAGCTTTTACTGGCTAAATATAAAACTCCATAGAACAAGCCCATAACAATAAGCATTTTGGCGGCATAATCTCCATGCATTAAAACAAAGATCATTGTCTGAGAAAACAAAATTATCAAGTAATAAACAAATGACTTAAATTTATTATCCTTCTTGTAAATAAAAATTGCCAAAGATGGAAGAATTGAGAAAAACAAAATAAAAAACAAAAGAGAGAATTTACTAACATTGATAAATCCAATTAAATAAAGTAAAAGAGTTGGAATAATTAGAGATATACCTATTAAGAAACCTTTTAAAATATATTTTGATTCAAATTTATTTATATTAATAAAATGCTGAAATATAATTCTTCTATAAAGTATTTCTTCAAATAATGGAGTTATTAGCAAAGTAAATATAATTGTTTCAAAGATAGAAGTTTCAAGAACTGGGGGTTTTGAGAATAAGCTGATTATAAAATAAAGGATTATAGATGATATGAATGCTATGATCGACCAAAGATAAATTCTTTTTGTTTTTTGTTTATCTGGAAAACCAATTATTAATAATATTGCAACAAAACTAACCAGCAATCCAATGAAACCCAATATGTAAGACTGCATTTTTATTTTATAAGATTGTTTAGTTTGTCTAAGATCCAGATCATACCTTCAGTATCTTGACCACAATACTTATCTAAATCATTTCTAACTTTATTTATTTCCTCTTTTGTTGCTTTCTTCCCATCATAGGAACCATGAGTAATAAAAAGATATGAAAGAGAAGCGTCAGTACCATTACCGATATCCATTTCGTTATAACCCTTGCCCGTAAGTGCTGGTAGAACTTTCTTCAATGATGCTGAACCTTTTTGTGAAGGATGATAATAAGCAAAGTTCTTGAATGGATCATATAGATCTATCATTCTTTCTAAAACTTTATTTATCCATTCTGCATTTTCCGGAAAAAATTCTGCTATCTCCTTCAATCTACTCTTTTCAAAACTTTGATAGTACGCAAGAATAGTCCCTTCCGTTCCCAATGCATTTTTAAGTTCTTTAGCAAATTCAGCTCTAGGATCTTTATTGTCAGAAGCAATAAACGAATGATGCAGAGGTTTACTACCCAGTTTTTCAATAACATGAACAGAAAATTGGAAAGGGATGGGTTGATAAGGTTTTAATTTATCATATAGGGGGATAGCAGTTGCATACGTCTCAAAATCCATGAAGTAAAGAGGATATTTTAAAGTTTTAATAAATTCAATCAGTTCTTCTTTATTATGATGACATTGCCCAGTTGTGGTTACATTATATTGTATTTTTTGCTGTTTCTTCTGTGGTCTTTTAATAAAATGTTCTTCCTTCATATCTTTAATTGATAATATCCCCATCTTGAACAATTCTATCGCATGCTTTCCACCAAAATAAAGATCAAATATATCACATTCCGGATGATCTTTCCAAAACTCATCTTTGTCATGGACTTTGAAATCATCTTCATGATAATCTTCCCCTTTTGTATATTGAGGACATTCTGAGAGGGAAATTATCTTAAATAATTTAGTAATATTTTGCCCAACATTTTTAATTTCCTCTTCAATCTCGTCATTTATTGGAGCAGTTACAAAGAACTCTTTAACCTCTATCTTACCTTGCCGGACATATTCATTATTTATATGTAAAACAAAACAATTTCTTATTCTTAATCCAGCCGATTGATAAACATACTTTTGAAAGGCAACATCCCAGATATATTCTTCTTTTACTTCTGTAGCACCTTTTACCTCATAGATGTCCCACTCGTCTTTATTAACCGGAACAAGAATATCTGCTCTCGCAAAGCATTTTCCATCTGGACTGATAAAACCTGCTTCAAACAAGGGTTTTCTCTTTTTCAGAAGCTCTTTTGTTTTCTCATAATTCTTTGAAGTATCAATCTCTTCTATGTTAATTCCATCAGGAAAAAGACTTTTTGCAAACTCTCCAACTTGGTTTCCTTCATTGAATCGGTGTTGAGCTTCTTTACTAAACTCAGGTAGATCCTTAGGTCTATTAAATTCAAGCCAAAGCCACTTAGAACATTGTAATCCGTTAACAAAACGAGATTTAGTTAGCAACTTTTGTTTTTCCATTTTATTATTTTAAATCTTCAAGTTCCTCTTTGAAAAGAGCATAAGTAGCACCCATCGATCCTAATGCAAAACAAACAACGAGTATCGGATAGAAGACAAATGGATTTTTGGATACTGATTCTGCAATCGCTTCACTAAATACTCCACTAAGAGCTTCGCCCACAAACCATAAAAATAACTTCCCTATGAACTTCATTTCAAGCTTTCCTCAATGGTTTTCTGTTCTTCTTTTGTTAACCCATATAACTTATAGACTTCTTGATCAATTTCAAAGTCTATGTTGTTAATTTGTTGTAGTAGTCTTTCTTTTTCATTTCCAGATAATTTAGACTCGTATAACCTCTTTTGTAAAGGAGTAACTTCAATAACAAGATCAGCCATCTTTTGTTCCTGCTTCTTTTCTGGGGTAGAAATAATTATTCTCTCAGTTACTGGGCTATCAAAGTGCATAGTTCTTATTGCTTTACCAAAAATGAATCTATAAGCATACCAAGAAATTAATTTTGAATTAATTACAGATATTAATGCCTCTGAAGATATTTTCCCCCGATTAGATAATTGATTTATTGTATCTAGGATAATCAAACTATCTTTTTGAGATTTATCTACCAACGAAGAGATTATCTCGATATGATCTTTAGGGTTTTCTATATGTGCAACGAGGTTTTGAACTAATATTGAATTTTCCTTTAAATAAGCTTTATTATCAGTTACTTGTTTTTTTGAAATATATCCCTTTATATCTTCTTTAATGATGTATCTTCCGATTTGCTTACCGCCTAAAACTTTAAGATCTGAATTTTTTACAGTTACACCTCCTTGTAACATTGCCCCTCTTTGGTTTATAACAAATTCATTCAATGATTTTCCAGCAGACCTTATCTTTCTTCCAATTTCTAACTCTTTTTCAGAAATACCATTTAATAAGAATCCAAATTCCTTAAAAGTATCTTTACTAATCTCGCCTACAAACTCTAAATTTTTTTCTTTTCTAATACAAGATCTATAAGATTTAAGTTTAGTTCCCTTCTTGTAGAAATAAATTACTTGTTCAAGTTTTACTTCTTTCCAAACTTTACCACAATCTACTATTTCAAGCAGACCATCCAATAATAACTCTCTTATTTTTCCCCATGTAGAAGAATAGACAAATGGTTTTGGAACAATAAATCCATTTATTCCTCCGCTTTTCAATATTTTTGTTGCAAAATCCATAAATAAGCATGCGGTATCTGTATTTCCCAGCCCGTACTTTCCTTCTAGATATAATCTATCTTTCTCGTTCAAATCTGCTCCGTAAGGGGGATTGCCTATTACTATATCAAATCCGCCAGCGTTAAATGCCTCTCGGAATTGAGCTTCCCATCTGAATGCTTTATCTCCCGCTAGTTTAGAATCTTCAATCAAAGAGTTACCACATTTAATGTTCTCTCTTAAGTTAGGTAATAATCTCTTATGGCTTTCTGGCGTTTCTTCTTCTAATAACTTCAAGAGAAGATTTAATTGAGCCAATTCAACTGCCTTCTCATCTAAATCAATTCCATAAATACATTGTGTCAGAATACTTATTTTTTGACCGAAACTTAGTCTTTCTTTAAAGCTTTGGAAAGTAGCCATTTTTCCTTTTTCTCCCTTCTTTAATCTGTTTTCAATGGCATTACAAACTTCTTGAAATGCTCTAACAATAAAGCTACCAGAACCACAGGCAGGATCAACAATTTTAACTTCCAAAATCTCATCAATGTTCTTATTTTTTATATATTCACCAACTGTATTCCGCACAATATAATCTACAATGTAAGACGGAGTATAGTAGATGCCCATTTTCTTTCTCTTTCCGCTTTCTTCTTCCAATTTAACTCTCTTTTCTGTTCCTTGGAGAATGGTTCCCAGATACTGCTCATAAATATTACCTAATAAATCTCCCGGAATTTCATCAAACATGTATCTTGCCTGTTGTTCCTTAGTTCCGAAGTAAAGTCCTCTAATCACTTTAATCAGAGTTTGCTCGTCAAAGAATCCCTCTTCCTCCAAAAGCCCCTCTGCAAATAGTTTAGAATTATAGGATTTATCAAAAGTCTTGAACTGTTCTTTCAAAGAAGACCATAAAGTCTTATCCGTTCTACCAAGTCTTACATCATCAACCAATCCAAGAAGGAAATTAGCAGATTCTAATCCTCTGTCTTCGACAGACCTCATAAATATCAACCTGTCAATTAGCATCTGAACAACTTCATCAATTTGTTCCTTAGAAAGGTGCATTCTTGTTTTCTTTAAGTCTTTTGAAAGCCAATCTCTAAACTGTAATAAGTCATGAAGTATACTCTCATCGATTGGTTTGGATGCTTTCTCAACTTTCGAAGGAACTAGCTTATAGACTGATTTATTTTCAAAATTTTCTCTTGATAAGAACATTAACTTATCAATGTTTTCTAAAAATTGCTCGAAACTAAATCTGAAATAACCACCAGATTCAAACTTTATTAAGTTGTGATCTATATTTTTTATATTAGTCAGTGCATGATATACCTTTATTTCTCTAAAATTTGTCACCATTGCAAGTTTCACCTTTCTGTGATATGCATAAGATACTGCTTGTCTTCCTTCATCTTCACTTAAGTTCACACCCGCTTTTTTAGCTTCGACAACTAAAACCTCTTCATTTCCAAGTTTTAGCATATAATCTGCTCTACCCTTTAAAATCCTCTTTTCTTTCTCAATGTCTGATTTTTTCCAGCCTAAGACTTTCTCCAAAAGAGGTTCTAAGAAGTTCCATTTAATCCATTCTTCATTTTGTCCGTTAAGATAATCTTTATTTTTGCTTGCAGAAGAAAACTGTTCAACCAGCTCTTTAAGTGCCTCTTTTGCGTTCTCTTTATCAGCCATAAAAAATTTAGAAATACAATCTATAAAAATCTATTCTTTTAGCCTTCTTACACTCCGAACATATAATATTTATAGGTGTATTTATCTGATAATTTATGCTATTTTCAGAAAAGTTTGGAATAACCCTAAACGGGACAGAAGACTGGTTTGATCCAGTTTTAGATAATGATACTAGGCTTTTCATAGATCCTATGCTAGTTTTTCAAAATAGCTTAGAAGAATTTCAAGGTGCAAAAGAAAAGATAAGGAACTTCTTTCAAATAGCTTTTGAAAAAGTAATCTTGGCAAAAGGACATTTAGGACCTGAAAGAGAAGACGCCTTACAAATGTTACGCTTTAAAGAAGTTCCGGAGAATCTTTTAGGATATTCCAATTACGGCTCAAAGGGAAGCGGAATGGGTAAAGCATTCTCTCAAGAAGTGTTCAATGCTATGATCGAACTAATTGATATGGGCTTAGAAGACATTGGATCTTATTTGAGCACTTTTGAAATGTTTGTTGAAGGAATAGGTAGAGACAGGATTAGCGATATGATTTCTAATATACTTAAAGAAGATCTAATAACTTATACTAGAAAAATTTGTATAGAACATAAGATCCCCGTAACACACTTTCTTATCAATAACTATTCTTATGATAAGGTCTTAGGATGGACTCCTAAAAGAGTAGATTTGCCTAAAAATCCATATGAAAAGAATCAAGCTATTCTTTTAGTCCCGAAGGAATTTCTAAGAGCAGATTCAGTTATTGACATAAAAGATCTTGAGATGTATCTCTCCCAAGTAGACAATGCGGAGTTAAGAAAACAAGCAAGTAGGTTGTTTACACTAGATCTTGACAGGGCAAAACTGAGAGAAGCAGTTAGACAAGATCCTCAAACTGTAAAGAAGATACTTGAAGAATATATAAAAGCAAGAGAAAAAGAGAAAAATTTACCTTACGATTTTAGAAATGATCCGAATCTTTTTTACTGGTTTAACGAGGCAATTAATAAACTAAAAGATAAACTACCTAAAATTGAGACGGGTACTAAAGATATCTCTTCTTTGAAAAATTTTGTAGAGGGAGTTCTGAAACAGTTTAAGTTTATAGTAGAAGGAAGAGAAGGGTATAGGTTATTATTTAATGATGATGATAATCCTAAAGAAGAGAAAGCTTCACAGATACTTTTTTGGGGAATTGCAGAAACTATGTGTAAATTAAATGGATCTATCGTCTTATGCAGAGAAGGTTTAACTGGTAGAGGACCAGTAGACTTTAGATTTTCAGAAGGATATGATAAGAAAATTCATGTTGAAATAAAATTGGCAAAAAATAATGCTCTTTATACTGGATTGGAAGGTCAATTAATTACATACATGAAAGCTGATCAAGTTGAATTTGGATATTATGCCGTAATAAAGTTATTAGCTGGAGACAATGCAAGAACAATTAGATTGCAAGACAAATACGAGAAAATAGAAGAGCCTGTACGAAATAAATTGGGAATTTATATTATAGATGCCTATCCTGAAACAAAAGCATCCGCTTCAAAATATAAATCTCTTACAAGACCTATCCGAACATTTGTCTAAGCTGATCAAGATCTTCTTTAGCGATGTCTTTAGAGGCTTGCTTGTTCTTCTTGAGGACTTCAACCATTGAGATAAACTTCTCTGCAAGAAGCTTTTCTGCTTCTTTTCTTATCTTATTCTCTTGCATTTGCCTTTCTAGTTGTGCCTTGAGATCTCCGAGCTCTGTTTGAGTCATCTTCTCATCTATCTCTGAGTTTATCATTCCAGATCTTGAGATATAAGTGTCCGGCATTCTGGAAGAGAAAGCCCAGCCGTAACGGATGCAAAGCTGTTGTCTATTCAGTTTAGGGGCGTAATAAGTCGCCGAGCTGTGCCTAAATAGATGATAATGGATTGATCTGCTCAATATTTTCTTTCCTAGTCTTTGCAAGAATTTCCTCGAATTTTCATATCTATTGTTGAAAACTTGCTCATCTGCTCTTATCCCTTCCCTTTCTCTTTGTTTAATAAAATCGGCTACTGCCTCTAGAGAATATTTCCAATAAAGAGATATAACTCTTCCCTTTGTTTTTGAGTATTCTTCTTTTAATGTGAGTTTAACATAATTATCTTTTTCTTTTGGCAATTCAATATCTTCATATCTTATATTATGAAATTCCTCTGCTCTTGCTCCGCTATCAAATAGAACGGCAACAAGAAATCTTTCTTCTGCGCTCTTGCACGCTTTGAATAATCTAAGAATGTCTGCCTCTTTCAAATAATCCGGAGTTCTAACAACCTCTTTAGTATCAAACCAATCAGTTAGTTTATTTGATTTAGTTGCTCCTAATCTCCATCTTAGATAAACTTGAAGAGCTCTTCTCATATCTACCTGAGTCGCATGAGAATATGTTAGCTCTTTATTGCTTTTGATTTGCCCAGTACACAATGCACGCTCAAAATTCTCAACATCTTTTAATGTTATTTTCAAAGTTGATTTTTTAAAAAATTCTAGAGGTGCTCTAAGGACATCAAGATATTTACTTTGCCTAGATTCAGAGATCTTGTAACCCTTGTTTACTTTCCCAAGAGCAAGCTCATCAAGAAATTTTAATATTGCTTTCTTTTCTTCTTGAGGAATATTCCACAATTGTAAACTTTCTTTTCTCGGCGCAATGCTTCTATTATGTATATTTATTTTTATATTAGGCATGTCATCAGTTAGGATCTGTCGTATATAAACATTTCCTAACTGAGACACTTATGTCCCACGCCCGGACCAAGATTTGAACTTGGGAATCGCTTGCGCGAAACAAGGTTAGCAACCTTGCGCCGTAACCGCTGGGCCATCCGGGCATGGAAATG
>Ga0209542_10018382_pt1 | contig 11322 bp, 9 predicted proteins | sample RifCSPhighO2_01_FD_184028 | JGI IMG/M metagenome (GOLD analysis project Ga0209542, IMG submission 184028) | Soil microbial communities from Rifle, Colorado - Rifle CSP2_plank highO2_0.1 (SPAdes) (version 2) | ecosystem: Environmental > Terrestrial > Deep subsurface > Rock core/Sediment ...
GAGGCATCATCTACTACAAATATTTCTTGAACTTCTTTTTTTATTTGTTCAGGAATTCTATCTAGTAAAATTGGCAATGTTTTTGCAGCATTATATGTTGGAATAAATATTGCGATTTTTTGCATAAAAATAGCTTAATCGGAAAATATTTATAGCTTTTTATAAATAAAAAAAGAGAAAATTATCTTCTTTTGGAAGATTTATTGTTATTTGATTGGTTTTTGTTAACTCTATTACCCTTGTTATTGAAGTACATTAAACCTGCAACTAGAATTACTCCTAATATCAACCATCCAAAAATGCTATCATCAGATGATGTCCTTCTTACAGCATCTCCAGTTGATTTTCCCTTAAATATGTCAAAAATTTTCCATAAAAAGAATCTGCTTTTTAATTCTTCACCACCATATTGAGTTGTTGTAGCAACTTTCATAAATGAAGGAGAACTACTACATCTACCGAATTCGCATGACCTAAAACCTTGCGAAGGGCAATGCACTTGTTCAAATAAAACACTATTTAAATTGCCGCAATAGTATTCTTTTAATAATGTAGTGCTTTGACATAAATCTTGACCACTTTGGGTTCCATTTGTAGTAAATCCTCTATTAGGATAATCTCTACCATTATCTGTTTCTGTACAACCAACTTTAGGAATTCCCCATCCTGTGGGGGTTTGATTTACATTAGTAAAACAAGAAATTTGGCCACCTTGGGCACTTGCTCTATGTAGGATAGGTATTTGAATTTCTGGGTAATAACATAGTCTTGAAGCTGCTCCTGATACAAGACCTACTTTTACACCAGGATCATTTTGATTGCATTTAATTAGAGCTTCTTTAACTTCTGGAGGGACATTATAAAAACTTGCTCTTAATTTACTGTAAAATGCACCAATTCCGGAGTTAGGATCCGCTGTTAAAATACAATATTGGCTATTATTATTTTGCTTTGCTTGTTCTAACGATCTAGGTGGACTTTTAAAAATTGTGCCGTTTCCTTGCGGTCCTGTACTCCCTGTACATGCACCAAGTGAACAACTTCTATAACCTATAGATTGGCATTTTACATTTTTACTAGCTATTTGATTATTAGAACAGAAATATTCTGTTAAGACTTTATTACTCACACATGTATCTGTTCGAGACATATTTTGTGTACTAGCTGTACCTCTAACTGGGTAATTAACACCTCCATCAGTGTCAGTACAATTTGTAGTATGATTATTTGCATATACAAAAGCAACTTTATCATTTGCAGCAAAGAAAACAACTAAGAATAAACTAATTATTAAAGAACTAAAAATTATTTTTTTATTCACAATCTCACCTCTAGTTTTTTTTACTTATAATATATAGATATTTATAAATCTTTCTATATTTATTTGAAATTCCTAATTGACCAAGCAAATAAAGAAATTGCTCTTGCATCATATAATTTTCTTTTATTCATATCATATATGTCAAATAATTCATGATAAAGCATTCCGGCTAACAAGAAAAGGATTGGAGTTATTAATAAACCAACTATTAAAAATAAAATCCAGACTTCAATTGTATGAAAAATCATTAATTCATCATAGGGGTAATGCTCCTCTTTCCAATAATAATATGATCTCCTTAATGACAAATTCTTCTCTTTAAATACAAATGCTATGTAATGATCAGTGTCAATAAAAACTGATGCAAAAAAGAAAACAAAAGCATTAATTGATCCAGATATAAAATAAACAGCTATTGATGCTATTATTCCAAAGTAAACATGATGCTTAGGTAACATATTTATATTTGTTAATAGAAAAATATTAAAGGCTTTTTGCCGAAGTCGCCTAATCTGGTATGGCAACAGTCTCGAATTTAGGAAAGAAAACTGTGTCTTAACAGACTTCCAGGTTCAAATCCTGGCTTCGGCGCCATATAATCTGAGGTTGTTATTAAAAATAAAAGAATAAATTATCTTTTTTTCTTCAAAGCAGATAGTATATTTTCTTCCATTAACTCGATTTTACTTTCCAAGATATAAATCCTTCTTAGAGAATAAATTACTGCTGCTACAGCACCTAATAAGATATAGAGAATATACATTTCACTTGTTGTTGGCATATATTATCACCCCAAAATATACATCAGAATTATCATTTATAAACTTTTTGTTTCTTTAATTATCTTTATAATTAGTTCAGAAATACTATGAAGTTTTATATTGCTGCTCCGTTTAGCCAAAGAGAACAAGTTAAAGAGATTTATAGTATGCTTATATCTCTTGGACATGAAATTAGTGAAGTTTGGACAAATCACAAATACATTAAACCATACCATGCAAATCAACAATTAGCTAGGAAATATTCACAAGAAGATTTAGAAGGTGTGCTTAATTGTGATGTATTTGTATTATTGAGTGATGGTGAAAGTCAAGGAAGAAATACAGAATTAGGCATGGCAATTGCGCTTCATAGGATTTTTGGTAAACCTAGTATATATATTGTTGGAGATTCAAAGTTTGATTCGATGTTCTACTTTTCAATAGGTGTTAATAGGAAAGATAGTTTAGATCAAGTACTAGATGAATTAGATTTACTTTAGCCTTATTCCTCAATTAAAGTTTCAACTATGGCTGCAAATGCAGGCCTTGTTATAAATACACCTACGGAAATTCCTACAATGGTTGTGAAGGCAAATCCAGTTAGCAAACCTGCTCCCGCCCATAATAATGGGATCATAGAAGCAAATCCCACAGCCCAAGCAGCCATTATTATAAAGAATGCCCTTTTGATTCTTTCTTTTACACTTACTGCATATTCTACAGTTTTTGATCTAATTTCATCAATCATTACAATTTGATCATCTACACCAGTACCAACTGCAGCAATTATTCCTGCAATGCCTGCAAGATCTAAATTAACTTTAAAGAGCGAAGCAAATCCAAGCATTAATGTAATTTCTGAAATTTGAGTTATAAAAACAGGAATTGCAAGTTTTAAATTTTTATATCTAATTAACATTATTAAAGCTACTGCGGTAATTGCTATTATGCCTATGAGCCAGGCATTTTTTACAAATTGTGATCCTAGTGTAGGAGAAATATTATCTATTTTTACTATCTCAAGTTTAAATGGTAATGAACCTGTGATTAAAATAGTTTGAAGTTTATTCATTTGTTTTAGTGCTTCTGTTCCGGCAGTTGCTTTATCAACACCAAAACCCGGACCTGAGATTGCAATTTGTGTTGTTTCCTTTCCCTTCAAGTCAGCACTAATTTGTAAAGAATCCATTAAGTTTCCATCTAAGTAAAGATCTAATGTTTTTGATAAATATCTAGTTCCTTGGGCTGAGATGTTAACATCTAAGTTTTCAGTAACCTTAGCATGCTTGGCAGCAGCTTCTGAAGAAAGTGTAATTGCAAATTCAAATATACAAGTTTCGCCACCTTGTGAAGGTTGGCATTGTCTAATCCCAGAACAAGTGCCGTCATTTCTACAAACAAAAGTGATGTCTTTTTTGCCACCTTCAAATACGATGTCATCACCTATTTTAGCTTCAAATTTTCCTTGAGATGCTACTAATTCTTTAACTTCTGTTTTTGTAGCACCAGCGATTTCTACTAAAATATATTTATTGCCTTGATTAAGAGATAAATCCCCGGCTTTTTTTATTTTAATGTCACTTAGACCATATGTGTTTAGTCTGTTCTCTAGTATACTAATCATGTCGTCAAGAGCTTGATCCTCAACTTGTGTTTGTGGTTTTAGAAGAACTCTAGTACCCCCTTGCAATTCTAAACCTTTTTTTATATTTGTTCTTGGCATATTGTCTATTGTGATACCAAGAGATTCATTTGTTTTTAATAAAACATAATTGGCTTTATTTGTTGTGATTCTCAAGCCTTGATTTACTGGGGCTTGGGAAGTTAACGTAATGTAATCTTGAATTGTATTTACTTCTTTTCCATTAACAGCTAAGATTCTTTCATATTGTGTAGGTGCTGTGTTAGATGATGGGATTGTAATTCCACTATTTGTTGCTGTTGAATTGACATCTACACTTTTAATTATTACACCCTTTGCATTAAATTGTGGATTAATAGCAATAAGGCTAATTAAAAGAGCTACAATTAAAAGCAGGACTCTCCATTTCCTAAGTATTTTGCTTATTTTCATTTTTCTTTACATACCATAATAATATCGGACCATTACCTAAATATGTTGCTACCACGTCAATAAGTAATCCTATTATTGTAATAAGAAGAATCTGTTTAATTACAAGTGAGTTTGTGAAAATAAATCCTAAGATAAATGCACCTAATGCTGCTATTGTCATTGTTAATCCAGTTTTCATTGCATTATACATTGCAGAAATTACTGGAGTTTGAGTTTTATTTCTAATCATTTTAGTTGTTAATAACATGTCTGAGTCAATTGAATATCCAATTAAGAGCAAAAGTGCTGCAATACTCCCAGTTGATAACTTTATTCCAAAAAGATCTAGAACTGCAATTGTAGCAATAATATCTATTAAAGCTGTTAGAATAACTGTCAAAGAAGGTATAATTTTTCTATAAATAGCAAATACTACGATAGACATAAAAATAAACGCTAAAACTAATGCTTTTATTAAGTCTTTAAAGAATGTAGCTCCAAGAGAAGCGCCTATGTCTTCTATAGAGTAGTTTTCATTTGTTAATTTTATGGAAAAGAATTCTTCTAAGAATGGTTTTATGTCTTGTTCTTCAACTCCAGACACTTCTATATTAATACCAGTAGTTTGGCCAGTGCCAAAATCTGATAATTTTCTTACTACAGCATCAGAATTTGAAAATTTTGATAATATTTGGGTTTCTAAGGAAATTGGGTTAATGTCTTTATTTGTGTTTATAGTTATAGATAATCCCCCTTTTAATGAAATATCTCTATTTATGAAATCTCCAGTTTTTGCGAAATGTATGGCAATTATAATTATACTTAAGATAAGGATTACTAATGGGACCAAGATAAACTTCTTGTAGTTTTTATTAAAAGAGTTCTCTACTTTGCTTCTTAAGTCAATAGTCATTAGAGTATTTATGAAAGGAAATGATTTAAAAAGCTTTTTAATTATCAAATTTATGGCAGTTTATGTTCTAAAATTAGGTCACAGAATTCATAGAGACTATAGGTTAGACACTCATTTGGCTTTAGCAGCTAGAGCTTTATTAGCTGATAAATTATATTATAGTGGACAAAAGGATAGCAAATTTGAAGATAATATAAACAAGGTTACTAAGAAATTTGGTGGAAGTTTTTGCGTAGATTTCATTAGTAATCATTTGAATTTTATTAAGCATTTTAATGGAAAAAAAGTGCACCTAACTATGTATGGGATTGAAATCAAGAATAAAATCAAGGAGCTAAAACAGTTTGATGAATTATTAATTATTGTTGGTGGTGAAAAAGTTCCACCTAATATTTATCAAATTTCTGATTATAATATAAGTGTTACAAACCAACCACATAGTGAAGTTAGTGCGTTAGCATTGTTCTTAGACAAATATTTTGAAGACAAGAGAATTAACAATAATTTTGGAAATCCCAATATCTTAATTGTACCAAATGAAAAAGGTAAAACAGTTATTAAAAGTAAACAATAAGGTTTATAAACAAAAAATATCAATATTTAATTATGAAAAGAGGGGCATTAGTTTTTTTTCTAATTTTGATATATTCGTATAATGTAAGTGCTTTAGAATTAAATTTTGATTTATCTACAAGGAGTTATGGATTAAATCAATCGTTTCAAGGTAACTTGTCCGTAAACTTAGGGCAAAATGTAAGTAGCAGCTCTAATCTGATTGGTTTAGTAAATAATAATGAATTTTCAAGCATAAATATTGCTGAATTTTTTAATCTAAATGGATTAAATTATAGTGTATTAAATAGAAATTACCAAGTATATGGAAATGGTTTTGAAAGTGGTCCTGTTTTAATAAATGAAACTGCTTTATTTGGTTTTTCTATTCCTTCTAGTTTAAATACCTTAAATCAATTTTATATTAATTTAACAGCAACTAATGTAATTCTAAAAATTGATGTAGGTAATGACAATAATTTTGAATGGATGTCTAAAGGAACTGTTATAGGTTATGAAAATGAAAAATTTCCTATTGGTGTTAATGAGAATACTACAGCGGATTCCTCTATTGATTTAAGGGGAAATGATATTTATTGTGAAGATATAAACCTTGACTTAAATGAGTTATATGATTATACTGAAGTAATATTGTATACGCGGGCTAAAAAAATAAGCAGTGGTGGAGATTTATATTTGAAGTTAGATAATGAAGAATGTAATATCCCTGAAAATGATTTAGATAATATCAATTTTAAATTAAGCAGTTGCCTTGTTAATGTTACTAACATCAGAGATGGAAACTATAGATTATGTGCATTTTCTAAAACTGGAAACGCTGGTACTGTTTACTATGAATTACCAAAAAAGTTTGGTACTGTTTCTAATTATTATTTTTTGACTTTAAGACCAGCTAAATATTCAAACACTGTAAACGGATTTGTTTCTATTAATAATGAGAAAATTAGAAATAGTTTTACTAATTATTTAAATAGTTGCTCTGAAGATTTGTGTATAATACCGATAGCATTTTATTCTAATAGAAGTTCTAGTATTAATATTCAAAATATTTTAATAAAGCTTGATTTAGTTAATAGATTTACTAGACTGTATAATTTGAATTCTGCAGGAGATTCAATAATTTATAATGGCATAGCTAATTTAGATTTGAGTAAAGTCAATAAGTTAAGGACACCAAATGTTAGGGGAAATTTTAGCTTGAAGTTTCAAATGAACAACATTTATTCTAATTCTATAGACTTTATAGTCAAAGAATTACCTATTGCCAGAATAAAGGTTAATTCTCTAAGTCTAGGGGTAAATGAAGTATTTGTGTTTGATGCAAGACAATCAAATTCAACATTAGGAAATATAACTAATTATACTTGGCATTTTGGAGATAACATAACTAGATATGGCCTTTTAGTAAATTACTCTTTTAGTAGGATTGGAAATTATTCAATTTCTTTAGTTGTTTCTGATTCTTCTGGGGCGGTTAGCAATCCGGAAATAATTGATGTTAAAGTAGTTGCATATTCTATGTCTTTAGGCAGTTATATCAATGATACAAGAACAATTTTAGAAGAAACTGAGAGATATTTTGCTAATTCAAGTATTGAACTATTTGAATATTATGAAATCCTTGGGTTTAGGAGTATATTAGAAACTTCTAAAAATAATTTAGATCGATTAAATAATGAATATAACTCTTTGATTAGTAATAATATTACTAACCAGTCTAATTATGATGTTATATACCAATCTGTTAAAGATATAAGGAATGCATTGCCTAGAGATATATCTAGTGATTTAATTGAAGAAAATATCTACCCATTAAGAGAAGATATAAATGAGCATATTGTTGATAAGTATAGCAGCGATAGTGTAAACGAGGTTTATAATTATAATGGCCAACTGCAAGAAAATAATAAAATTTCTCTAGTGGATGTTACTTATTTAGAGGGCGCATCAGATACTTTTATTGTTGTGAAGAAAAAATTAGCTTTTAGTGGGGATTATATAGTTGTGGAAGATTTAAGTTTAGTATTAGATAGTGTTGAGCTTGTAAACATAGTAAATGATGACTACAAACTAGATAAAGAAAACATTGCAATTCTATTTGAAGGTTTAGAAACAAATGAGATTTCTTACTATTTTAAGGCAAGCGATATTAGTAAATATGGAAAAACATTTTTATTACGAAAAAATAAAACTCAACCTGTAGAAGAAGAGTCAGTTTGTGGTGATAATATTTGTAGTAAAGATGAAAATGAGATTAGTTGTTCTCATGACTGTGAGAAAGTTAAAATTAATTGGTTCTTATATTCCTTAATTGTAGGGGTTATTTTATTATTATACTATTTGTTTTTTACTAATGCTCCTGGGAATTTAAGAAAATATTTCAATATTACTACATCAGATAAAAAAGAAACTAAGTTGTTTGTTTCCAATCAAGATTTCTATAATTTAAGGAAATATGTTGATCAGAGTTTATCAAGAGGGCTTAGAAAAGATAAGGTTGTTTTAGTGTTATTGAAACAAGGTTGGACAAAAGAGCAAATAGATTTTGCATTTAAGAATAAAAAGGTTTAAATATAGGTAAGCAAGATTTATTATCAAAAATGAGGTATAATATTAATCTAACTAAAGAGCATATTATTTTTTTTAGTTTATTTATATTTATTGTAACAATTAGTGATGTTATTGCATTAGCACCTAACCCAGGTCATGGTTGGAATCAAGTGGAATGTGATAATCAATTATGTGTTAAAAACAATAAAATTGGAATTGGTACAACAAACCCATTAGTTAACCTGCATTTTATAGACACTATTGGATGGGGTCTTAGAATACAGGATTCCAGTGCTTTGTCTTTATATCTTGATTTAAGAGCAGGCAATGATGTTTCTAGACAAGCTGTGATACGTGCGCCTAATGATTTAGTTATAAGATCAACAGAAGACATTATTATGCATTCTGGGCCAGATAATCCTCCTGTGAATCCATTTGAGTTTACAGTTGCAACTATTGGTGCATTAAGAGAACCTGAGCTAAAGTCTGCTGGGAATTTGCATTTACGATCTGAAGCAGGAAATATAGATCTAGATATAGGCCCATTGCATAATCCGCCCTTTAGAATTACTTCTGCTAGAGACATAGAATTAGGACAGAGATTTGGTGAAGTCAAAGTGAGATTAAGAGGATCCCTTGTTGAGGAAAATAATAAGCCAGTTTATTTTGTAAGTGTTGACTCTGATGAGTGTGGTGGGGTTCATTCATACTTAGGATGTCCTATAGGGTTTAATAAAGCTGGAAAGTGGCGTGTAAATGGTGGAAGTTGTGATAGCGGAAGCCTTTCTGGGACTGGCTATGAAAATGGAAACATAATAAGGGGTTGGATGGTACTTTGTGTTGCTAGTTAATTATTTTGAGTGTGAGAGTATATGAAAATCAAATTAAATCTTGGAAAAAAGCAGATGTTCTTCATAATTTTATTAATTTTTATATCTGGGATTAGTGGTGTAATTGCGGTAGTGCCAAACCCCGGGCATGGTTGGACTCAAATTGAATGTGATAATAGTTTATGTATAACTAGTGGGAAAGTTGGAATTGGGACAGCAGTGCCGAGCGCTAAATTGCATGTTGTCGGCAATAATGGCATTAAGGTGACGTCCTCAACCGAGTCTTCAACGTATATTAACATTGATCCAACTGGCCTAGTTCCCAGAAGTTCTACAATAAGTGGATCCGGAGATATTTTCCTGCAAGTGGCGCCTGCGAATTCAGTATTTCTCTCCAATAATGACCCTTTTAATTTCCATAAGTTTGAATTTAGTGGTGCAAGTGGCAATGTTGAGATGGATGGTGGACTATTTGCGAATTCCGTAGTTGCTTCAAGTGTATTATACTCTGGAGGTACTGCCGAAGGTAATAAAGTTTGTAGAAAAGATGGAACAAATTGCCCGCCAGCCGTTAATCCGCAACTTTCTTGTACAACAAGAAGTGGTGGTAGGGCTTCTGGACCTAAATCTGTTTCTTGCCAAAGTGGTGAAACAATGACTGGCGGTGGTTGCGAGGTATTTGCAATTATTGGACAGAGCGCTTTAACTCAACACTCTTATCCTAGACTTCCAAACACATGGACATGTGATTATGGTGGATACGAATCTAAACCCTACGCAATTTGTTGTAGAATAGCATGATAAATCGGAGACACTTATGAATTTAAGATTATCTCGAAAAAAACTTATTTTTAGTATATTGGTTTTGATTCTTATGAGTTTTTTCATAATTAATTTTGTAGAAGCAGCAACTTTAACATCTGATTGTGTGGTTAAAAGTGGTCCTTGTCAGCCCGGAACTGAGGTAGCTTTATTTAAGGTTTCAGGAAACCAAAATGCGCATGCAGAGCTGATTAGCCAGGCAAATTATAATTCTTATGTTTGTTGTTCTGGTAATAATTTAGCCAATAGTTGTTCTGTAAGTTCTTCTTCAGTTTTGTTAAAATTATCTTCTACTACTAATGCGCATGTAGAACAAAATGATCAAGGAAATTATAATAACAATGTGTGTTTGTCAACTACAGATAATACTCCTGTAATTTGTGATTATGCAAATGATTGTGACGTATTAGGTAGTAGTTTCAAATGCATTGTAGAAATATCGGATGTTACTAATGCGCATGTTGGTGATTGTAGTAGTCCATATACAAAAAAAGTTTGTTGTAGTTTAGTTGCTACAGGGGGAAGTGTTCCTGCAAGAATGTTTATGCTATCAATGCCAACTACAATCCCAGCAAATGGAGTAAGTACTTCTACAATAACTGCAACCCTTCTAGATTCAAATAATAGGGCAGTTCAAGGTGCAACAATAGACTTTACAAAATCTATTATATTTGGTGGTGGCCAAGGTACTTTAGCACCTACAAGTGCTGTTACTAATAATTATGGTCAGGCTAGAGTAACATTTAGGTCTGCTGTTAGTGCAACTAATATATTTACATATATTGAAGGAAAATATAGAAATGATCCCTCAATTCAGTCAAGGACTATTGTTTGGATGACTGTTCCAGGTGGGGGAAGTCCTTGTGTTTTAAGTAATGCAAAAATAATGCATAAAATAGATCCTTACGAATATCCAATAGGCGCGACATTAAAGAAGAATGTTGATGTTAGATTTAAAGTTCATGGAGTAAACTGCCAAGGAAAGACTATCAATTTTGAGTTCTGGGATGTAAATGCTAATAATAATTTGCCTGTTGATAATATTAATGGTGAAATAAATAATAGACCAGTTCCAGAACCAGTTACCTTTACATCAAATGATGAAGATTTGTATTCAATTTGGAAAACCGAGTATCATACTAATGCATTAGAATTTACTGAAGATAGTAGTGAAGCATATGAATATAAATTTAAAGCTAAAACTAATAGCGAAGAACTATTTTCAGATAATTGGATTAGAGTTAATAATGAAGATGGTTCTGAATGTGGTGATGGAAATCTAGATCCAGGAGAAATTTGTGATACAACTATTCCAGGTGGTTTAATATGCCAGGATTTTGATGCTTATACTGGAGGTCAATTAAGATGTATTCCTAAGGGCTATCCAAATCAATGTCATTTGGATTTTAGTCAGTGTACTGGAGGAACTTCAGGTACTTGTGGGAATAATAATCAAGAGGCTAATGAAGAATGTGATGGGACTGATCTTGGAACTCTTC
>Ga0209542_10018383_pt1 | contig 11322 bp, 15 predicted proteins | sample RifCSPhighO2_01_FD_184028 | JGI IMG/M metagenome (GOLD analysis project Ga0209542, IMG submission 184028) | Soil microbial communities from Rifle, Colorado - Rifle CSP2_plank highO2_0.1 (SPAdes) (version 2) | ecosystem: Environmental > Terrestrial > Deep subsurface > Rock core/Sediment ...
AAAGAATGCTCCTTATACTCATGATTATCATGCTAGAAAACTGGTTGAGGAAGCCAGAGTAAGTGGGAAAGACCCCTTGGTATTATCTGGGCATTTCCATCACGCTGACGGGGGGAGAGAAAAAGGAATCTTCCAATTGAAACCAGGAATGTTTGTTTATGAATTGGTTATAAATGACAATAGCAAACAGCTAGATGAGATTGTTATTTACAAATATGTTCAAGAGGCTGCTGAGAAACAGGCTGCTTAATTATTCCTTCTTTAATTTTTCTAAAATTTCTTTTAATTGTGAATTTTCTTTTCGAAGTTCTTCAAATTCTGGAGTTCCTCTTTTTAATCTTGCTTGTTCTTCTAAACTGCCTTTCGGAACTCCTGGGATTTCCACAGGTTTTCCTGCTGCAGGCTTTTCTTCTTTTTTCTTCGGATTTCTAACTAAAAGATACAAAATTAAGATTACTATAATTGCTGCTATAGTGAATCCGTTTGTTAGGACTGAGGCGATGCCTTTATTTATTGTATCGTTGCTGAACTGCAAGAAGACAATGATTATGAATGCGAGGATTCCTATTAATGCTGTGAACTTGCTTTCTAAAGGGACTCCTAATAATCCTAAAAATAATGCAAGCCCTAGAAGAATGACTATTGCGAATCCTAGTTTTGTGATGTATTCTGTTAAGAGTATTGAGAACTGCAATGCTCCGATTGCGATTAAGGCTATTGCCAGGGCAACCATGATGTTGATGCGTTTTTTATCCTTGCCTAGAATCTCTGTTTTTTGCAGTAATCCAAAGATAATTGCGAAGATTAAGATAAATGGCAAGAATACTTCGTAGAATCCGTAATCGGCTAAGAATGAAACTATTGCAGGTTGTGGCATTGATTATTAGAAATCTTGGCAGTTAATATAATTTTCTTTTTCTTTATTTCCAACCTTCTGGATTTAAGGACATGATTGACGAGTATGAATTTGTCATAGCTCGAGAAGAAAAGAAGATAGTGTATTTTCCCTTTGTGTGATTAATGCTTCTCAATAAACTTTTTCATAGCCTGAATAAACTCCTCGGTTCTTTGCTTGTAATGGTCGTAATCTTTTCCAGAAACTTCTCTTAATTCATTATGAAGAATTTTCCTTGAGATTGTGTACATTTCATGCATTGTGCTTACGTGTTTTCTGTCAATGAGTTTTTTTGAAACCAATCTTTCCCTTAGCTTATCTGAAACGTGCTGTGGGCTTGGTGGAATCTCGCCTACTTTCATCAATGCTGCGTGGGCTGCATCGATACATGCCCAATAGAGGTCGAGCATTGCGTTTAAGAGATTTTTTCTTGAATTTACTAACGAACCATAACTCATTGAGAAGTATGTGTAAATTGCTTCTGCTGAGGGTCTGATTCTGCCTTGTTTTAACAACAATTGCAATGGGTCAAAGAATCCTGTATCGATTAATGCTAATCCTCCCCGTAGAATATTTATTGCAACTGGGTCTCCTGCTCGGACATATTCCCAGAAACTGGAAAGTTTCATGGTTTGAATATGTAATCTCTGGTCTGTGTTGAGAATTGCTTTTTCAACAATTATTTTGTAGGTTTCTAATATTTCCGGGCTGAGAATAATATGAACGTCATCTATTACCACAAGAATATCTATGTCTCCTTTCTTTTTTCTTGTTGGGTCAATTGTAGAACCGAAAACAACTAACGCTGCTATGAAATTACCAAACTCTTTATAGATTTGTGAAGCGAATTTTCTTGATATGATTAAATTTTCTCTTGAAATGTTTCCCTTTTCATTAGGATTTATGCTAAATTCCAAACTATCACCTCTTCTTTTTATTTATTTTTTACTTGTTTATTAATCTTCTTGTTCAAGCTGTGAAAGCATTTTCTCTAATTGTGGTTTTAATTTTGGTATTTCTGTTTTTATAGCAGACCAAACGAGAGTATAGTCGATTCCAAAATAAGCGTGAATTAATCTGTCTCTCATGCCCATCATTGATTTCCAAGGAATATCCTTATGCTGATATTTTATTTCTTTAGGCATATACTTTGCAGCTTCGCCAATTATTTCAAATTTTCTGATAACTGCACTTGATGTTTTTTCATCTTTCTTTAGTTTATCAAGAGTCTTATTTCCTACAAACCTTTCGATAGATTCCATAGCATCAATAATGTCCTTTACAAATAGCTTGTTATCTCTTTTCATATCTTCAGCACCTTTTTCATGATATTACTTCTTAATTCTGGTCTTATACCTCTCTCTGAAACAATGTCTACTTTCATTTTCAGCTTTTCCTCAAGATAACTCCCTAACCCTACAAAATCAAAAAGCGATGCTTTAGGGTTGAATTTCACGAGAACATCTATATCGCTTTTCTTTTTCTGCTCTCCTCTTGCATACGAACCGAATATGCCGAGTTCACTCACTTTATATTTCTTCTTTAACTCTGGCTTGCTTGAAACCAAGATATTTTGAATCTGCTTAATTTTTCTCATTGTCTTTACATCTTTAATAAAGGAATTCACTTCTTTTTAACCTTTACTTTTCTTTGAGAATCTTTTTTTAAATTCTTTTTTATTCTATAGGCAATCGAGACCAGAATCTCCAGTCGTTGTATTCTTCTGACAAAGTTGCTCCTGGGGTGACTCCACCGACCATGTATCTTGGAGAATTTGTTGCTCCAAAGTAACTGTTTTCTACATCTGTCCAGGTTGTTGTCCTGTTGTCTACTCTGTAAATGGGGGAATTGAAACTGCGCATTGCACCTGTCCAGGCTTTGACATCTTGATGTCCTGGCTCGATAATCATTTTCCCTTTGAAATCATTTTCCATGAGTTTCTTTATGAAACCTGCAATTGGTGCTGAGCCTTCTCCAGGGGTTACGTGCTCGTCAAAATAACCAAAATTATCTGTTATGTGGGCATGCCCAATCATTTTTTCTTTTGCCAATGATTCTACTTGCTTTCCAACCCAAGAATTAAATTCATCTGTACTTCCTTGAAAATATTTTCTCCATGTATTTAGATGGCCAATGTCAAAGGTTGCTTTGATGTGGTCTTGAGCTTTTTTTATTGCATCATCCTGAGAATGAACTCCTAGATTTGCCCCTTCTTTTGTTGGAGAGTGTTTTTTATCATCCCATAATTTTTCCTGCAGAACATTTCTTGATTTCTGGATTAATTCTTTTAATTCTTCTGGATGACTTCCATATCCCATTTCTGGGAAGATATTTTCCGGGGCGATGAATAAAGGATTTTTTCCATCTTTGTTTAATCCTTTTGCTTTTTCAGCATCTAATGCAAACATTGCTCCTCGAGCTAATGCATCTGCACTTCTCTCTACACCTATCTCTTCAATAGGCCTGACTCTGTTTAATTGATTTTGCTGGTCCTCTGCTCTTTTTGCAATAGCAACTGCTCCGTGTCTTAGGTTTTCTGCATGTCTTTTAGATGCATCTGTTCCTCTTTCTAATTCCTGGTCTGCCCATTGGAGATATCTGTCTACATCTCCTCTTGCCTGCAAGATTTCTCTTTCTGCATATTTATTGTAAAAATAAACTCCTGGATTGTCTTTGTATTTTTTAGTAAAATTTTCGTATTCTTGTTCTCCTCGTTTTTTGGCTTTTTCTTTTTCTTCAAAGAATTCTTTCTCAACTTCTGCATACTTTTTTTCTTTAAACATGATTTGACCTGCTTTATCTCCTGATTCGTGGAATTGTAATGTTTTTTGTCCGTTTTCATCTTTATAATCTGGTTCTAAAATTTTAATATCTCTCCTTAATTGGATAACTTGACCTGTGTCTGGGTCTGCTAGTAAAACTGGAGCGTGTAATTCTTCATCTTTGTATCCTTGGAATTTTTCATGCTGGTATTTGTAAATTGGTCTTGGGAATTCTCCTGTATGGACTACAATTGGACCTCCTTGAGCAACATCAGCTGCAAAATCTATTGTTCTTCTTAACTCGTGCAATCCTGATTCCTGGTCTTCTTTGTCAAATGCTCCTTTTCTTGCGTCAAAACCTGATAATGAGCCAACGCCCACTGTATTGTGTGTTGAGAGTTCTACTCTGTTAATTTTAGCTAATAATCTGATTTGCTCTCTCTCTTCTTTTGAGATTTGCTCTGGTGTAATGCTTCCTTGTCCTGCAGAACCTTTTCCTTTTCCTGTAAATCCAAGTTCAACCTGAGAAGCTCCCTGAAAAATTCTTGTTTTTAAAGATTCTAACTGGTCTTTAAATGGAGGGGTTGAGATTCCTACAATTGCAGGGCTTAAGCTGTATTTTTGTGCTGTTTCTTTATCCAGGGAATGCCAATAATCTGTGCTTAGTTTCATAGCAACCTTTTTTCTTTAAAAAAGAAAAAACTTTGCATCCATAAAAGAAATACAAAACTTTTCATTCTCAAATATTTCCTCCTCTTTTCATCTTTGATATAATCCTTTTTTGCCTTTATGATGAGCCTCGGTTTCTTCCTGCAATGATTTTCTTCCTAAATGATAACCTGAGGTTGCGAACTCTTCTTGTTTTTCCTTTACGCTTTCTTTTTGTTCGTATAATTGTGAAGATTTGGCTGCATATAAATTATCCCCTTTGTGCTTGCTGAAATATCCTTTTTCCATGTAACCTGATGATTCTTGAGAAGAGCCATATTTAACTCCTTGCTGTTCTTCCAATGGTTTTGGCTGAGTTTGGTGGATAATCTGTTCTATGTCTTGGGATTTGCTAAGTCTGGGTCTTTCAAATTGGTCGTCATTGTTTTTTGACATTAAGGTTGTCAGAATATCCCGCTTCCAGGAAGAATCATTGGAGAATTTTCCTTCTATTTCTTTTAATAGCTTATCTATCTCTTTTAACACTGCTGGATTTTTGTCTGTTTTTTCAATGTATTTCTGAAGCTGTAATAAATAAATATATTGGGTTTTTAGAGGATATTTTTCAAGTTCTTTCTTGATTAAATGGAATTGCTTGATATCTACCATCACAATCCCTTTTCTTCCAAGAAAAGGTCTTGTATCCCCAAAAGAACTGTGAGAGATTGTATCCTAAAAAACCTTTTCATTTTATTCCTTTCCATTTTCTTTTATATCCTTGGTTCTTTTGTCAAGAACAATTGTTCTTAAGCACACCAAGATTCATGGGAATCTTAGTATTTAAATACGACTTTTTTTCTATCCGTTTTCTTTTTTAAATACAATGTTTCACAAGTTGAACCTTGTTCAACGGTGCCCCGTTGAGGTTTCTCAACTAGGGTTTCTTTCTAAGGAAAAAAAATTGTTACCAAGCGAAGAGTCTGTTGCCTTTCTTAAAAATATCATAGACAAGATAGGTTGAGCTTTTTGCTCTTTTTTTTGCATCCCCTTCCTGGTCTTTGCTTTGCCATGATTTTAATTTTATCTTCTTCTCTTCTTTTTTCTCTTCTTTTTTTCCAGGCATCTTAAAAATATCTTTAAATCCAAATGTAAATCCTTCAAATGGATTAAAGGAGGGTTGTTTTGGCCCTTCTCTAATGAATTTTATTGCTTTTTCTGAATCGCCTTGTGTTTTTTCAAGGGCTTCTTTTGCTTTTGCCTCTGTTTCATTGGTTTCTTTCATTACTTTTTCAATATCTTCCTTGAATATTGGCTCTCCGGCTTCTTTTAGATATTTTTTTAATTCATCTTTTAAAGCATCCAATGAGCCTGTTACAGCTTCCAATAAATCCAGGTCTTGTTCTTCCAATGCCTGCTTGTATTCTTTTATTTTTGATTCTTCCAAAGAATAGCTTTTTATTTTGATTATTGATTTTCCTGTGTGGATTGCTCCTCTTTGATATTCCTGCTGATAAGCCATTTGAGGGATTGTAACGTAGAAGAATTCAATTCTTATGTATGCCTGATATTTTGCTTTTTCTTTTTTTTGTGAATCTTTCATTTCCCATTTGCCGATTAATTCCAGTTCCACTGTTGAGCTTTCAAATGCTGAAACTAAATATGGGCTCTCAGGGTCCTGCTTCATCTGCAATCTTTTTAGATTTCTTAGATACGGCCTTACCCAATCCATGTACATTTTTATTATATTGTAATGCTGTCTTAGATATTTTAGCATAAACCCTCGTCTTTGCCTTATTTCCTGCTCTGTTTTTACTTTCCAGATTAAGTATTGCGCGAGTTTTCTTCCAAGAACTTCCTCTATTTTCCTATTGAGAGTTGTTTTTCCTTTATCTTTAAAATTGTTTATTGCTTCTTTGATTGATGATTCTATTTCTTCTGCTTTCTTCGGGGCTGGATGGACTGAAAAGAATAAATCTGGCAGGATTGCAAAACCAACCTGGCTTCCCAAGCCAAGAACTGATGTTGGATTTTTTGCTCCCCCTTCAACCATGTCTATCCAGATGCTCTTCAATGCAACATCGTTGTTATCTCCTTCTTTGTAATATTCTGCCCTTTCATCCATGATTCTTAATTCCCTGACAATCTGGAATAAGTCCTTCACCATTTTTCCTATTGTTGCCATATACTGGGAAACTCTGTCCTGCTGAAGCCCTTTTCTCTGCTCTACAGAACCGAAATAGCTTGATGTTTCTGTTGCTCCGTAAACATCCTTGACTTTGATTACTTCGTCGCATTTTACGCCTGATGGCTGGCCTGATTTTAAGAAATTTAACAGCCAGAAATAATATCTTTCAACTCCTGCGCCAACCTCATCTACTTCTAAGTAATATTCCTGCATTGGTGTTCCAAGAACTTCCTCGGGTTTTTTATCTTCTGCCATATAAGGGCTCCCGGCGGCTCCCTTATGAACCCCCGGCATCCACTGCCCATTCACCTCTTAGTAAAGCTATTTATATTAGAACCTTATAAGCTTTTTTATGAAAGCCTTTTCTTTTTAAAAAGAAAACCCTTGGGAAAAGAAAACAATATGATACTAGCCTTTAGAAAAAACATCTATCTCCTGCTGATTCTTGGATTGGTGATTATTGATCAGATTACCAAATCTTATTTTGGATTTGTTAAAAATACAGGGGCTGCTTTTGGGATTTTGCAGGGATATAATTTATTGCTGATTGGGATTGGGATTATTGCCTTAGGTTTTTTTACCTATTCCTTCCACAGTCATAGACTTGCTTGCTCCTTGGTAATTTCTGGGATAATTGGAAATTTAATTGACAGAATATTCCTCGGATATGTTAGGGATTTTATTGATTTGAGGATTTGGCCTGTTTTTAATCTTGCTGACAGCTTTGCCGTTATTGGGATTGGGCTGTTGATTGTTGGGATGTTGAGAAAGAAATAAATAGCTGTTTATTCTATAATCTGTTATGCCTGAAGAAAACTTAAGAGCTGAATTGATAAATTCCCGCAGGTTGAGTAATCAAGCTGATTTATTAGATAGAGTTTGTTTCTTTATCTACGGAGCTTGTAGTGTGACGTTTTATCCTTTAATCGGGGGTTATTATGCTTTGCAAAGAGAACTTGCAAGAGCAAGATTCCCAGAAAACTTTGAGCATTACAGAATAAGCTTAGATGAAACAAACGAGTGTATTGTTTCAACATTTGAATCTATGAGAGAAGGTGATTACACTCCCATCTTGAAAAATCCTCTTGAGAATATTATAAAAATTTAAAGTTTCCTCGCAAAAACTTCTACCCATTCTTTTCCTTCGTCCTCGGAAATGATTGAATGAAGAATTTCAAATCCATTTTGCTTTAGAATATCCTCGAGCTCTATCTTTTCATAATACACATAGATTCTTGGCTGGTCATTATACTTATGCTTCTTTATTATTTCCTGACCTTCTCCTCTTTTAACCGCCAGATAAAGGATTCCTGATTTATCGAGAATCCTGGTAAATTCTTTGAAAACTTTTTCTGAATTTTCTCTTGGAATGTCTGCTAATGCGGCCATGCACCAGATTCCATGAAAACATTCCTTGTTGAATCTTGTCTTTGTGAAATCCATCACTTTGAATGCTCCTTCTGGCACTCTGCGTTTTGCCTCATCTATCATTCCCCGGGAGATGTCAATTCCAGTTATATCAAATCCTTCATCGAGGAAATATTCTACATCTCTTCCTGTGCCGCAGCCAGCGTCTAGGATCTTTTTTCCTTGAAGCAAAGAAATAAATTTGTTTAACTGATACTGGAGAAGCTTTTCTGATTTGTAATCGCCGTATAGTCTGGCGATTTTATCGTAAGCTTTTATTGCTTCTTTTATTTTTCCTTTTACAGCATCACCCATTGGAGATTATGTAGAAGGAGTAACTTAAAAGGCTTTTTATTTGCAGGAAGCTACAGCTTTTGCAACGGCATCTGCAACTCCAATGTCGAATGCTTCGGGGATTATTTTATCTTGGGATGGATTTTTTACTAGGGATGCCAGAGCTTCTGCTGCTTTTAATTTCATTTCATCTGTTATTTGTTTTTTTCCAGACGATAAAGCACCTTTGAAAACTCCTGGGAAGGCCAATACATTGTTGATTTGATTCGGATAATCTGACCTGCCGGTTGCGATGATTATTGCTCCGCCTGCTTTTGCCTGGTCGGGAAGAATTTCTGGGTCTGGGTTTGCCATTGCGAAGATTATTGCATGATTCATTGTTTTTACCATTTTAGATGACAGTAAGTTTTTAGAGCTTAAGCCTATGAAAACATCTCTTTGCTTCACTGCCTCTTCCAAATCTCCTGAAAGATTATCTTTATTTGTCAATTTTGAGATTTCTTTTTTTTCCTTGTTTAAATCCTGGCGTTTTTGATTTATGATTCCTTTGCTGTCCACCATTATTACATTTTTTATTCCGTATTTGAGAAGAAGTTTTGTTACTGCTATGCCTGCTGCTCCTGCACCGCAGATTGTTACTTTGATTTTTTTAATATCTTTGCCAGAAACTTTGCATGCGTTGATTAAGCCTGCTAAGACAACAATTGCTGTGCCGTGCTGGTCGTCGTGCATTACTGGGATTGACAATTCTTTTTTTAACCTCTCTTCGATTTCAAAGCATCTTGGTGAAGAGATATCTTCCAAGTTAATCCCTCCGAAGACAGGCTCGATTAATTTTATTGTTCGGATTATTTCTTCTGTGTCCTGAGAATTAATGCAAATTGGAAATGCGTCTAAACCTGCAAAGCGCTTGAATAGTATTGCTTTGCCTTCCATTACTGGGAGGGCTGCTTCTGGCCCTATGTTTCCTAAACCGAGAACAGCACTTCCATCTGTTATTACAGCAACCATGTTGCCTTTGGAAGTGTATTTGTAAACATCCTGCTTGTTTTTTGCTATATGAAGACAGGGTTCTGCAACCCCCGGGGTGTAAGCTGTTGATAAATCGTCTTTGTTATTTAATGGGACCTTTGATAGAATTGCTATTTTCCCTTTGTGCTTTTCATGCAATTTTAAAGCAAGTTCTTTATAATTTGGCATGTTGTTTGGATATTATGGCGGTATTTAAAATTAATTGGCTTGTAGTTGAGGAATCTGTGGGCTGTAAGGTGTTAAATGAAATGTGAATTTTTGTTTTGGCAATCTTAATGTATATTGCTCATTTTCAAATCCTTGTCCTAATGATGCTATTTCTCTAAGGTTTATTGCCATTCTTCTGTATGAGCTGCTTATTGAAGCTGGTTCTAATTCTTCTTGATAGTTATTAAGAAACCAGTTTGCTACTCTTGATATTCCCTGATCATGATTTACCATTAACACTTGTCTTCTTGGCTGATTTGATAATGTGTATAAATATGCCAGCAAGAACCGGGCATTTTTTGGTGAAACTATTCTCATTGCAACTTCTTGATTGGTATCTAAAACATCTCTTATTTCTCTTAATAATCTCCTGTCTTGATGAGTTATAACTCTGCTGTAAAAAGGATTGTAGGGCTCTTCTGAGTTGAAAACTCTTTTCATTTCCCTGCTGGTTTCTATAAAATCTTCTAAGCTTTTTCCGCGAAAGTCTAATGAACATGCATACTCTTCTAGCTCGGGTGTTTTATTATCCTGCTTGCCTATTTCTTCTCTTTTTAATTTTCCTAAATTTACTCCTCTTCCAAGTTCAAATAAAGCATTATTTGTTAAGTAAAAATCTATCTCTTTTTGTCTTAATGCGAATGCTAATGCCAGGTAAAACAAACCATCTATATAATTCGCATCTGTTAATCTTACATCCCCTTTTCTTTCACCTTCTCTTTCATTAAACCTTTGACTGCAAATTATTGCTGAAGTGTCCATAAGAAGTATTTTTCCTTGAGCTGTTTTTTCTTTTAATAACCCCAGGCGATAAGATACAAGTTCATTCCCCTTTAAATCTTGATTTGAGTTGTTCATTTTTATTCCTTTATCCTTATTCTGCGTTCTTTTCCTAGATAATTATGCAGGGTTCCTTGGGTTAGATTTCCGCAGCCAAGAAAATCTTCTTTGTGTTTGACCAGGACAAACCCTTGCAATTTTGATTCTGTTTTTATATCTTCTCCTGAAAACCATTGATTTGTTTGCTCTTTGTTGATTTCTAGAATATTTTTTGCTGCCTGCTTTCCAATTATTTGCGAGCCCTCAACTGATAATCTTAAACCTGGCTTATCCTGGTTAGCAAAATATAATCCTAGTGAATTAATCCTTATGCTATTTAAAGGGATTTTTTCTATGTCTCGGTTTGTTATGTAAATCCTTCCTTTTGGATTTTGAAGAAAGACGTAATCCAGCTTTAAATCTTTAATACCATAATATTCTTCCAGTTCTTCTAACAGCTTTTTTTTGTCTCTTGAATTGAATATTTTATAATTAAACATAAAAATTAAGAAGAAAAAGGGTTTAAAAACTATATCTTTATTGTGGTGAGCCTGGGATTTGTCTCAATTGTTCTGTAGAATAGATCTTTCACGTATGAATCTTGTCTTGTTCTTTCTAATATTTCTTTGTTTTTTAGCTGTTCTGACAACTCGTATCTTATGTAATCGCATGTTGAGTTTAATGCCAATACTGCTAAAGTGATGAGCAATATGTTTCTTACAGATGAGATCATACACTCTTCAGCCTCGGAAAGTCCTTCAAGAGTTTCTTCCATTTTAATATGGTCTTATTGTAAGTTCTTTAGTCTGTGGTATTTCTACCGGAGATGCTGCGAGGTTATAAGCTGTGGTTAAAATTGTTCCTGCTGCTACTGCTATAATAAAGTAGTCAACTGCCCTTCTTACAGGGTCTACATTTTCAGGTTTAACTCTTCCTCTAGGCTCTCTTTGATTTAATTTGTTTTCTAACATTTTATGCTACCCTCTCGTCTAATTTTTTCTTTTGCTGTGTTTTTGCTTTTTCTATTGATTGCTGAGCTTCTTTTTCCAAGTCTACTCCGAGGTCTTTTAAAG
>Ga0209542_10018384_pt1 | contig 11322 bp, 10 predicted proteins | sample RifCSPhighO2_01_FD_184028 | JGI IMG/M metagenome (GOLD analysis project Ga0209542, IMG submission 184028) | Soil microbial communities from Rifle, Colorado - Rifle CSP2_plank highO2_0.1 (SPAdes) (version 2) | ecosystem: Environmental > Terrestrial > Deep subsurface > Rock core/Sediment ...
ACAAAAATTTGAAGAAAAAAATGCGGATACCAAAAAAAGTGAAAAAATCACAACGCCGAACGAATTGTCGGGAATGTTGAACTTCGCTTTGGACGGATTAAACGAATTATTGAACGCCAAAGGGTTCGGCGCGGAGGTCGCGCAAACCCGCGAAATATACCTTCGAAAAACCGACCCCGTTTTGTGTTTCGTTATGGACTGCACGATTAAAGCGGATGATGAAAAAGAATTGAAGGATGATGTTTACTTCGCGTACCGCGATTATTGCGACGACCGCGAAATTGAATGTTTCGATGAAAACGATTTTTTCAAAAAATTGTACGCAAAGGCATCGTACACGCGGTCGATAAAAAAACGGATTGAAAAAAGTGAAAAACGTGTTCATTATGTTCGCGGAATTAAATTGAAAACCGCGAAAAAAGAAGAAAATGAAGATAACACGGAAGATAACCAAGCTAAGCTTTTCGAACAGTCAGAACAGGGGGAAAAAGAACGACCACGAACAAATGGGCAGGGCGGGCACGGTGGGGTGGCAGAAAATCACTCTCTTGACACACAGGGAAATGATAAAAATATAGTAAATAATGATAAAAATATAGTAAATAATGAAAAAGTAGACGATAATAGAAAATCACACTGCCCGCCCAGACCACCCAACCCAACTGGGCAGGGCGGGCAGGTCGAGCAGGGCGTTCCCTCACTTCTGTTCAATGCAGGTTTTGAAAAGACTGACATCACACACCACCCTTGTATTGGCTGTGCTGGGTCGCCTTGCTCGTACCAAAGGTCGGGAAAACCGTATTGTGAAGACTGCGCGTTATCTGAACTTGTGGGGGGTGTCGTTCGCCGTTTGGACTTGGGTGAGGGCGCAGAGTATGATGTCGTGGTGAAAGAGGTTGGTGAGGGCGCAGTATCCCTCGCGTTAATCAAAAACACGGTTGTTCAGGTTAATCCCCATAAGTTGAAGGTGCTCGAATGAATGCGACGTGTCCTGATGAGTTTTTGAAGTTCATCACGCTCCTGAAACAGGGAATGCCTGCGACATACGAACCGTTTTTGTTCCGCTTGTTGAAGAATGGCAAAGACCCATGCGTGAGTGGTTCGTGGAAAAAAGCGAGGCTGACAGTTCAGCAGGCAGTTCAACTTTTGAAGGTGGGATACAACATCGGAATAGCGGGGACTGACCTTGACGGGCTGGTCATCGTTGACGTTGATGACATCCAGAAAACACCGTTGGAAAAATTGAAGCCGACCTTGACGAGCCGTTCGAGTAAGCGCGTTGGTTTTCACGCATTCTATTTTCAGCCAGAAGGTAAGAAGATACCGAACATTCCAACAGGCGGGTCAGGGGAAGTCAGGTCGATTTGGCAGTACGTCGTCTGCGCTGGCAGTTACGTTCCGCGAAGCCAAGAACACATCAACACATTACCTGAAGAGCTGAAAGCGAGCGCGGGACGTTACACTGTTGAGGTCGCAACGATGCCTACAAACATCACCTTCGATGAACTCCCGCCCGTATTCCGCGAAAGACATCAGGAAAACATCGAGCTTGAGAGAACTGCGCCTGTTCCGCGAACTTATCAGAAGGGGGGTCGTAAAAGTGCATTTTATGAATTAACAATCAGGGACGTGTGCTCTGCGGGTTTGAAGGGTGGCAGAGTCCCGCACCCCTTACATGGAAGCGAAAACACGGGGAAAAACTGGAGCGTTAGTGGGGGCTTGGGGCATTGTTGGCGACACATTGTGTCATTGAACGCGCAACAATATCTTTGTGTTGAGAGTGGTTTTTTGGGTTGCGAAGACGCAGGCACGCCGCATAATGGCGGGCGAAGCCGTTACGAAGGTAACGATGAAGCACTTTATCACGCCGTCAAGCAGGCGTGGCATCGCGGTCTTTGCGGGAAAAAAGACAAAGTACCGTACCGCGTACTTCAGTTCATCGCAATGAGGGATAAATTATGAATACGGGTTTTAAACAGCGCAGTAGTGGTTTAAACCGCTTGTTCGTACAACTTGAAGCCGAGAACGCTACCGCGCTGTCTTCGTTGCACAGAGAGCTTACCAGAGCGCGACGTTTCATTCGTAAACAAAAAAGAGAGGTGTTTTGAAAATGAGTGGTTGTCCATGCGAGCGAGATTGCGCAAACCCGTACTGTATGAAGGGCGAACCGCCAGAGAATTGCGCGTGTTGCGGGCGGTTTATAAGAGCCGAACAATTAAGCGTTTTTGTAGTGATAGCGCGCATCATTGGGCTTGAAACGGCGTTTGACGGCTCGCGGTTCTTCCGCGTTCAAGTGGACTGCCCGTTCTGCAAAAGGCAGCACGTTCACGGCGCAGATATTGGCATGACTTCGGAAGAGACCAGCTTGCGAGGCTCGCACTGTCATAAGCAAAACTATAAATTCAAACTCTCACCTGAAGACATCGCCACATGGAGAAAGAGAATGAGTCTTTTTGAACGCGATGAAGTTAAGCCGAAAGAGCTTTGTTATTTCTGTGGTCTCATGGGGACGCAGTGGTTATTCTGCAAACGCCACAACGTTTGTCAGATGTGCGAGATATGGTTTCGCAAGCCCGAATTCCAGCCGAAAAACAAGTTCATCATTGGACCACCACTCGCAGACAACATGACATGGAACCGACTTATGGCGATGACCCCGCAGGACTTCATGGTGATGTTCGACTCTGCAACTGAACTTTCACCCGAAGAGCTTGAAGCGTCTTTCGCAAAACATCGCGGTCGTGTTTGAATGACTCGCGCAAAGTATGAACTCGTGCATCAAACTTCTCTTAGGCAGTGCCGTTTTTGCAACAAGCCAGTTCTGCGAAGCCGTTACGTTGACAAGCACAGGCACTGCGGAAAGGTTCCGCCGAAGAGTTACCACAAGAGCATCATTGTTTACGAAAGCCGTTGGGCTGGTTGTTTTTCTTGTATGAAAACTTTTGCGCTTCAGTGCGAGTGTGGTGGTGTTCGTTTGAGAATTCTTCCCAGAGGCGAGCGATGCGGTAAGGACGTGAATGGATATTTTACTCCTAAAAGAAAAGAAGAGGTGACGACAGATGAAAAAAATATCTTCAAAATACGCGGGCAAAATTCGCAAGATAAAAAAACAACTCGCCGAGGTTTGAGCTTCTCGTGAGTGCTGATTTTGGTATAAGCTCTTGGAATAGCGCGCAGGCAACGCTTCAAAGAATTGACAAGCTCCTACAGCTGTCAAACCAGTGTTCGACTGCGAGAAAGTTCCCCGAATGGCATCAAACGCTCACAAGCGTTCACCGCGAGTTATACCCCTTCTTGAACGTTGAAGAACGCCAGCGCGCAAGTGATAGTGAGACAGAAGCGCAACGCAAGACCAACGCTTATAATGGTGTCTTACGCTTACGTAACCCCGACCAGCGCAATCACGAAACTGGACTGAAAGGTTTTGAAGCGTACAAAGCCATTGATAGTTTTGAAAAACTCTTGCGGGACTTGATGCAAAAACATGGCTTGTTGATGAGTGAGCTGGAGAACCCGAGCGTTGCGATGCTGAAATGAAAACAAAATTACACAACGGGCAAGAGGTATACTGTTCAGGATACCTGTTCAGTAATCTTAACGCAGTTGTTGAGCTTGTCGCGGATAAGTTTGACGGCGTGCTTTTGTTCAGCGGTCGTGAGGGCGAAGGCAAAAGCACTCTGGCTTGTCAAGTGGGCACGTTGTGTGAAAGCATCGCTATCAGCAAAGGATACAAAAGAACGCCAACGTTCACGCTTGAAAGTTTATGTTATGACTTTGAAAGCTTGCAAAGATTAGTTTTGAAGGCTCCGCCGTTCACCGTGATACTATTTGATGAAGCGTACGCAACAGCATCAAGTCGTGGCTCGATGAGCACGGAAAACAAAAGGCTCGTTTGGCTTTTGACAACTTGCAGGAGCCGACAACTCATCTTGTTGTTTTGCATCGCAAACTTTTTCGAGGTTGACAAGTATCTCGCGGTGTATCGTAGTCGTTGTTTGATTGAAGTGTACACCAAACCAGCAGGGACACGTTTGCAACGTGGTTTCTTCAAGTTTTACTCGTATCCTCGAAAGCAAAGCTTGTACCTTGCGGGCAAAAAGGATTATTCGTCGCGCATTCAGCCCGACTTTCGAGATGCGTTCACAAAGTTCTTTCCTTTCGATGACGCAGAGTATGAACGGCGTAAGCTTGACGCGCTGGCGATGCTTGATAAGAAGCCTGACAAGTTTGCTCAGAAGCTTTTGAATCGTTTGGGAAGCTTGATGGTGGTTTTGAGTGAGAAAGGCTGGACTCAACCTCAGTTAGCATTGGCTTTGAGCAAGTTTTCTGGTGAAAAAGTGTCAAAAGACATGGTACAGGGTACAATATCACGTTTCAAAGACTCAATGGTTGGCGTTCATACTGTTAGTAACCTAGAATCAGAACGGGAAAAGTCAGGGATGACGGGCGGTGATACTGCTTGATTGTCGCGCTGTTTTTCTTATTAGCGATGTTTTCAGGCTTATTAGCGTTATTAGCGTGGCGTTACGCCTGCCAAAGATACGTTAAGAACAGGTGTAACCCGAAATGAAGGTTTGTTTGTATGCTCGCGTGAGTTTGGATGAGACAAACAAAGAAGACCGCAGGTATCAAGAGCCAGAGAACCAACTTGAACCGTTAAGGCAATGGGTAATTAACAAGCAATGGCAAATAGTGAACGAGTACGTTGATAGGGGAAGTGGTGCGGACCCAAACCGTCCACAGTTCAGACAGATGCTTCAAGACGCGATGTTGTTACGCTTCCAAGCCATTCTGGTATGGAAGTTCGACAGGTTCAGCCGTGAGCCTATGTTTGTCGCTGTTGGGCGCGTGCAGAAGCTCAGAGAGCGCGGCGTGGGCGTTAAGAGTCTTACGGAAAGCTGGCTTGATACTGGGAATGATAACCCGATAGGTGACGTGATTCTTTCTATCATGGCGTGGTCGGCGAGCGAGGAACGGCGCAAGATAAGCGAGCGTACTAAAGCAGGCATTCAGCGAAGACGCAACATTGGTCAATGGCGAGGTGGTCGTCCCAAGAAGGAAAAGGGGGGTGTGGTTTTGGACTCCTCAACCAGCACACCCTGATGTTAAAGGGACGTTTGTTTTGGTGTAAATGAAAATAAAGAAAAAAAACTGCCTTTGAATTTGTATTCAAGGTTTTATTCGTTGACAGGTTCCCAGTTGCTTTCCGCTACCCATCGCATTTCGCAATCCAAACACGTCACTTCTAGTGTCATGTTTTCATAGCTCTCACTGTCCGCATTGGATCCGTCAAAGCGGTGTCCGTTTCGTTTTTCGCACTCGTTTTGTTTTTTCGCCATGTTAAAACTCTGGCGATGGGTCTTTCTTTTTAGGTCTTTCGGTCGTTAAGAAAAAACGTTTTCTTATTAGTGCTATTAGAGCACTATTAAGGACTGTAAGGGCTGTTTTTCTCGAAAGGTTTTTAACTGCCTTATTTTGGTGTTCTTCTTATGAATATGGCACGAGTACGCCTCAAACACGATGTTGCGTCTTTGAGGCGCGAGTACAAGCGGAACTTGGCTGTTGGCTTGTTTGAAGTATCAATTCACCATAAATATTCCCGTTTCAAAGAACAAATCAGCGCGTTCAACAATCAATATTGTCAAATGAAGTGGTGGACGGACCCTTTGTGGATAAGACGTTTTCTTCTTTGGCGAAAAACGAGAAAAATAGCTGAAAAAGTTAGTTTGATGGAAGAATACCTGCCTGCGCACTTGTCAAAGTAAATTTTTCACCCAATATAGCTTGTTGTTTGTAGTTTGAGTTTTGCTTTGCTTAGTGGTTTGACGTTTTGAACGGCTGGCATTGGCTCATCGGTGTCTTCTTCAAAGCTAGACCAGTCCTCATCACCTACTGGTTGTGCGACGTTTTGCGCGCTGGCGTATTGTTCACTCGATATTTTGCTTAGACTGTGAACCGCAACGCCCTGTTTTGTGACGGCGAGTTGGATGACTAACACATCATCGCTGTCTTTTCCGCCTGATAGAAGTTCTCTTGTTTTTTTCAAATCATCCATTGATACGTCTTTCATCGTCGCCTCCTGTACCCAAACGTTCGCTTGTAAATTTTGATGCGTTCTAGGTCTTCAGCGTCCTTCTTATGCCTGAAAGCGAACTCTTTGCTTGATAACGCTTTGCGCTTGTCCTTTTCGACTGCTGACAAACAAGCGTACCTCACTCCGTCTATCGCTTGACTGCAAATTTTTCCAGTGCGAGAAAAATCTGCGATGCCAACGTCATCTTTCGTTTCTCGCTTGTTGTCCCAGCCTGCATAAATAACTTTGTGCGTTCCTTTATGAAACTCGCTCGGACGCGAAAAAAACAAGTCACCCTGAGCAATCCTGTCAAGCTGTTTTTCCAACAAGCGAGCTTCACGCTGTGGATGTCGTGCTGAAACATCATAGTCATAAGTTGGACGGCTCAAAAAACCCAAACGCTTTTGAATCGCTCTAGCACCATAAATTGTGAGCTTGTTTTTCTTAGCTTGCGCTAGGACAAGTTCATCTTTCGCAGCCACTGCAAGCATTCTGCTCAGCCAGCTAACACTCATCGTTTTTTCTTACCTCTCTTTCCTTTTTTAACTTTTGAGATACCCAAAGCTTTTTTCAAATTGCGTTCTAATATTCCAAAGTCAAGCCTGTCTCGCCCTTCAATTTCGAACTGTTTGCGCCGAACGCTTCTTGGTAAACCTCGAATTTCCAGCCCAGTGAGTTTTCCTTTCGGTATTCCTTTTTTGCCTAAAAACAAGCCCAACAAACTAGGAGCGCGACGAGTTGGTGCTCTAGGATAGCGTTGTTGTTGTCTTCTCTCTTCGCTACCGCCACCGCCTCCTAAAAAGAAAGGCGGAAAAAGTGGAAGTGTTGGCGGTTCGAAAGGTCGTTCTCTGAACTGGAAGCCTGTTCCTGTCTCGCCTCGTGGTCTGGGGGTTGTTCCTTCTTTTGGCGTTGTGGCTGGAGTGGTTCCTGTTCCTGCGCCTGTGACTGGCGTGGTTATTTCTATCGGTCGCGCTGTCGGTCCTGTTATCGTCTTAATTTTGATGCCTTCTATTGGCTTGGTTCCTGTCAAAGTTTTTTCCAAGCCTTGAACGATTGTTGCGATAGCGTTACCAGTTTGAGTTCCAACATCTTGAAGCGTTCGAGTTTGCAGTCTGGGAAGTTCAGCTAGTCTGGAAGGAGCTATTCTTTCAATTTGTGTTGGCGCGAGCGTGGTGAAACTAACATCTCTTTCGAACGCTAGTGAAAGAGCTTGTTTCGGGACTTGAAACGTTCGGAACGGCGAGAGTGCTCTATCAATGCTCACTTTCAACGATTCAGGTTCTATCGCAGGGCGTGGACTGATGCCTGTCGATATGCGACTCGGCTGTCCTAAAATGAACTGTCCTTTTTTGCCCCACGCTCTAGTTAATGCGTCTTTGAAAGCTCCTTTACTTGGGAGTTTAACAACGGCTCCTTTGAAACGTTTTTCTAATTGTCGTGCCGTTATTTCTCTTTTTCGCGCACGGAAAAAAACTCTTTCTTGAGGGAGTATTGATAATAGTTCTTCAACTGTTTTTTTGGACGGCTTGCGCGGCGGTGTCTCCTTCAATGTTAAAGTTCTTAGGCTCGCGTCAAGATTGTCTGCCAGTTCTCGAATGTTTGTTTCGAAAATGTCAGTAATTTTTTGACGGCTTGGCGGTTTGAACTTTTCAACCGCGCCAATTTCAAAGAAAGGCTGTTCTCGCCTGACTTTTCCTTTTATCGCTGGAAGCCTCGCAGTTCCAGTAACAACCCTAACCCCCCCTATCTCTGATGGTTGGATGTCCGCGATTTGTTCAAAAATGCTCTGCGTGAGTTTTCCTTTTCGCACTCGTCGAATTCTTAGTTGTCCTAACGCCTTCGCTCCCGACGGACCTGATGAGGTTATAACAGCTAATTGTTCTGCGAACTTTGCGAGTTCGCCTTTCAAGTTTTGCGAGAATATTTCCGCGCTGACTTTTGCTATTCGCAAGTTCTCACTTACGATTTTGCCACCTCCATACAAGTCAACTTTTTCTTCTCGAGCAATTTTGATTTCTCCTTTGAACTGTCGGACGATTTTGAACTCTTCTGTTTTTCCAACTTCGAGTTTGAACCGTAAGTCTGTCAACATTTTTTCTATCGGGCTGACTCTAGTTATTTTAGCAGGAGTGATAGCTGTTCCTCGGACTTGAACCAGTCCTTCGCTTGTTGGAATGGTTTGTTTTTCCAAAATTAAAGTCTCACCAACTTGAACCCTTGAAGGTTGTCGTGTGAGAAGTGTTTTCGTCGCTTGTGCTCCTGCGCCAAACGCGATGAGCTTGAATGGCAAGGCTCCGACTTCTTCAAAAGGCTTCTTGCTTGTCGCTATGCGTAAACCTTCAAGTCCTGCTGTTGCTCCAAGAAGTATTTTGTTAATGTTACTTATCGCTTTTTCGGCTTGTGTTGCGCCTTTGAAAATAGTCAGTCCAGCCAGCGCGCCTTTTTCTGCAAGTCCGAACGCTCCACCAGTAAGGGCGGTCAGTGCTATGTTGCTGGGTCTGCTCGCGTACTCTCTCGCTCCGAACTCAATATCTGCAAACGCTCGTTCTATCTTAGCAAGAGCAGGTGATAGTTTTTCTGTTTGCTCAATGTCTTTGAGAAGCTTTTGTCGAGTTTCTTCTGGTCGAGTTATTTTTTTGACGAGGGGGACGAGTTTGAACTCTTCAAAACTTATCGCCTTGCTTGGTATTGATGTTTTGATGCCTGCTTTCGCGAGGAGTTTTTCAAAATCAACGGCTTTATTTACTTCTTCGCTGATGCTTCGAATTTCACCACCGAACTCTTTTGCGTTGAAAAAATCAGTTTTACGAGTGAACTTGGTGAGTGGAGTGATGCCTTGTTCTTGCGCGGTTTGCTCAACAAGTCGAGGCAGGCTTGCAAGTATTTGTCTTTGAAAATCAAAACTCAACCCCACTTCTGGTGTTGGCTCTATGAAAGGGGATGGTCGTTGGGTTTCTGGTTGTGAAAGTTCTTCCACTCGTCGTTGGAGTAGTGGGCTTAGTATGCTCGCTTTGGTTTGGAATGCTGGCGCGAAGAGTGCGCGTTGTTCTGTTTCTGTTAAGACTCGTGCTGGAATGCGAGGTTCTTTTGTTATGTCTGCTTCGAACACTGCTCGGTTTGCCATCGGTACTTGTTCTCGGAGTTGTTTTTCTGTTTGGCTTTCGAAACGAGTTGTTGGGCGAGCGCGTAACTCGCCCTGTTCGGTTAAGGTGATACCTCTGGTGTCTGTGATGGTGGGGATGCCTTCAAGCTGTGCTTTTTGGCTGAATGCTAGGCTTGCTGGAATGCCGAATTGAAGTTTGCCGAACGGCAGGAGTGCTTGCGTTGCTTGTTCTCTTCGCGTGACTAGGACTGGTTCGCCGAATCGCTCTCCAACTTTGTATGTCACTTCTCGGGGGATGGTTTGGAATTGGATTTGTGACGGCGCACCGCCTAATTGTTGCAGTGCTGTTGGCTTTGCTAATATTGCTTGTCGTGTTAAGCTGGCGGGTCCGAATGCGCGTTCGTAAGGGCTTAGTGGTGCTTGCTTCGTACTCGCTTGTGTGCTGGACGCTCTAGCTTGTATCAAACCCGAAGCTTGAGCTTGAGAAATAATGCCTTCGTCCGCCTGTTGCTGAATCTGACGAGAAGTAAGTTCAAGTTGGAGAAGTTGAATTCCTTTTGACGCGCCCTCAATCCGTTTAGCTTGACCAGCACGACCTCGTAATTCACTGATAAGTTGCTGGTTCTGAGCGATTTCTTTATTCAAACGCTCAATAGAATAATTCTGGAGACTGGGAACAACCATGTATCAAACTGTTAAGGGCTTTGAAATATATACTTATGTCAGCGTTTTATTGCGAGCTACCCATACAAAGTTCAGAGTTTGTTCCTGCGCATCAATGTTTCGTATGTGAAAATTCGGAAAGTCTTTCCGAGCAGTCTCAAATTCAAAACAGGCATTTCTTTCTTCATACTAACCCCTCGTTAGTTGGTTGCTCGATAAAAACTTTCGCTTTCTTCTGCTTTGATGTGAACGCCTTGATTTCTTCAACACTCAACTCACCTGACATGATAGCTTCCAAAACTTTCGAAGCGTGCTTCTCACGCTCCTCATTCACCAAAGCCATTTTAACACTCAAAGGTCTAAAACAAGTGTTACAAGAAGAACTCTCAGACGCATTCATCCTACCACAAGCCTGACACCGCACGCTCTCAACCTGCGTTTCCATTGGTTGCAACCCGTTCATCTTCAACACGGTATCATCAACATCCTTACCAGACAAGTGAACGTACACGCTCGCCATATCACTACCCGCAGTCCACCCAAGATAAATCTTGAGTTGTTGCTCAGTCATAAACTTGGCAAGCCGAGTCGCGGCAGTATGTCTGAACAAGTGCGGGTGAACCTTTGTACGATAAACATCTCTAAGTTTATGACTCTTCTTATCTTCAACAGTTCGTACTTTGTATGTTCTAACTTGCGCGTCTATCGCTTTCTTAACAATCATCATGCGGATACACTCGTAATCCATTCTATCATAGAGCGCGCTTTTCTGGCTTGCGTTCAAGTTTATCCACAACCAATCCTCATCGTTATCTTTGTGTGGGTGGTCCATCAACCATTGACGCAAGTGACGCTCACACTGAACTACACGAATGCGCCTAGCTCCTGTCTTTCCAGAAGGAACTGTGATAACCGCGCCATGATTGTCAAAATTGACGTGTTTGATTTGAAGCGCGCCAAGCTCGCCTATTCTCATACCGCTTTCAGCAAGGAGAGAGATGATAGCCTTGTCACGGGTATTTTTGCAAGCAGTTATCATTCGCTCAACCTCTTCTAGAGTCAACATATCTCCCTCGTTGGGAACTGTCTTCTTGCTTTGCGGAATGCTTGTCTTGAAGAATTTGACAAGGTGCTCCTTATCGTTGCCCTTGTAGTATTTCTTGATGGCTTTCTTTATCTCGGCTTGTGTCTTGATGCTGTACTTTGATTTTTGGATGTTGATGATAAACTCGCGCAGTTCATCTACTGTTGCGCTCGCCATGTTGAAATTGGGCGGTGCGCACTTGTCGAGTCCGTTGTGGAATGTCGTTATGAACTTGGCGATGCTTGCGGGTGCGAGTCCTTCGCTTGACATCTTGCGAGCCATGTCTGCTATCTCTTTCTTGTTTTGTGGGCTGATGGCTTCGTTTTTTTGTAGGCTGGTGAGGTTTTGGGTGACTCGCTTGTTTTGGTCGATAAATGGTCTCATGGCGGGTCTGGGTCG
>Ga0209542_10018386_pt1 | contig 11320 bp, 11 predicted proteins | sample RifCSPhighO2_01_FD_184028 | JGI IMG/M metagenome (GOLD analysis project Ga0209542, IMG submission 184028) | Soil microbial communities from Rifle, Colorado - Rifle CSP2_plank highO2_0.1 (SPAdes) (version 2) | ecosystem: Environmental > Terrestrial > Deep subsurface > Rock core/Sediment ...
ATAAGATATTTATTACTGTCTTTTGATAAATCCATAAAATCATCAGCAACTTCAATAAGACGAGCTGATGACGAACGTTCAAAAGAAACAACTTCTACTTGCACACCACTATGCGCTTGTAGATAATTAACAAGTGGAATAAAATCCCCATCCCCTGTCATAAGAACAATAGCATCAAGCTTTGGGGCGAGAGTGATTGCGTCAACGGCAAGTCCAACATCCCAATCGGCCTTTTTGCTTCCGTCAATGAAGACCTGCAGGTCTTTAGTTTTTGTCTCAATACCAACTTTTGTTAGAGCGTCAAAGAACTTCCCCTCTTCACCCGATTCAGATGTTATTACATACGCAAGCGCTCGTATAAGTTGCCTATCACCAACAGCATCTTTCATAACTTCATTAAAATTTACACGCTTACCGTAAAGATTTTTTGCACTGTGATATAGGTTTTGCGCATCAATGAAAACACCGACGCGTTGGTTTTTGTGTTTTATAATCATATATTTATATTATAACATACCCCGCTAGCTAGGCGGGGTGTGTTTCTTATTTCTTTAATCCTAAATCTTTAACAACTTTATTATATCTTTTCGTATCTTTCTTCTGAAGATAATTAAGAAGTTTGCGTCGTTGCGCAACCATACCAATAAGACCACGACGGGAGTGATTATCTTTCTTGTGATTATTTAGGTGCGATGACAATTCATCAATACGCTTTGATAAAAGCGCAACTTGAACTTCTGGAGAACCAGTATCACTATCACCTGTCTTGAATTTCTCTATAACTTTCTTCTTAGTATTTGTATTTAACATACACTGGTCCGCATATCACAAACACGTGAAACGCAGATATTAATTTAATAACTTTATTATACTAGCATATTCTGTAAGAAAATCAAGATCAGTCAGATTAAATAGAACTTTAGATAAAAATATTAAAGAATCAATATTTCTCCCACATTAAATTAAAATTAAACTTCATCATATCAGTAAATTCTTTACTATGAACAATAAAACCATACAATTCTTTTCCTGCAGAAACAAATGCAACATTATCCGCATATATCCAATAAGACATCGAAAGGTCTATGCCTTTTGGAATAAATTTAAGTTCTCGCAAATCTTCTGGTTTAGAACCCAGAAATGGATATTTTATTATATCAACTCTGTCTATTTCCTTTCTGATAGATTTTAAACCAATATTATTTTCAACTCTCATTTTATTATGCCATTCTAGAAATTCTGGAGTCAAAACATCTATCATTTTATGCATGGGCCACAGTGTATATGTTTCTATATTTTTATACCATAGAATATCTCGCATCGTTTGCTGACACCCCTCTTTACCTGAAAACATTCGAATTTTGGGCTCAGTAATTCTAGGAGAATTTAAAAGTTCTGGAATGTATTTTAAAAAATCTTTTTTTGCTTCCTCTAATTTTAGGGATGATGAATCAATAAGTTGCAGAATCACATCAGGGTGCTTGGCTGAAAAAATACTTTTACCATTTTCTTCTTGAGAAACGATTAAAGCCCTTTTTTCTAAAGCATGAAGAGCGTCGTAAACACTTGGCCTTGGTAGGGCTAGTTTCTTTGCCAAAAATGTAGCGGTTTGGGGGCCCAAAGTCATAAGCTCCAAAAGAACCCTTTGCTGGCTACCAGATACTCCTATCAGTGTTAAAATTGTTTCTAAGTTCATAAATACTATTATAATATAATGATTGTCGGTTGTCGACGACTTATTAACAATAAGTATTATATACGATATAATGTAACTGAGGTCAATATTTTACACATTAAAATAATGAAAGTATGAAAAAAATTCATTTGATAGACTTGAGAAATAGGAGTGTTTTCCCTGATATGGAGTATCGCTTTTCAAAAATAACAAAGATGGATGAAACTGTTATCTTGGAAAGAGATTTTATCGGAGAAAACCCACTTCACTACTATTTAAATCCAAACACCAAAGAAACAGTTGTTGCAAATTCAATCAGAGAAATCAAACGCGACCTTGAAGATCGTGGAGTTAAATTTCTGTGGGAACATGTGAGGGCTGTATCTAATAATAAAAAGATTGCAATAATACCAGACACTTTTTATAATATGAGACCAGAAATTACAGAGTTGTCGGTGCCACTTCAAGAAATGACTGCACCCGATGTAGATTTATTAGATATCACTGCTTTGGGATTATATATCCGCAAATTACTTATTCAATCAATCAAAGAAAGAATTGCCACTATTAAAGAAAATGTGGTTGGACTTCTACTTTCCGGTGGTCTAGATAGTATTTCGATAGGATATTTTCTTAAACATGGTTGCCAAAACAAAAATATTCGTGCTTTCACATTAAAGGCAAATGACAATGATCCTGGTGTTGCTAAAGCAAGGGCTGTGGCCCAACAGCTTTGTATTGATCTAACAGAGGTAAGAATTAGTAGAAGAAAGAATGAGATTTATATTGATGTTGAGATTTATAACAAGGTTGGTATTCTTGAAAAAAAATACTCACTTCCGACAACGAGGGTTTCTCATGTTGTAGGACAATCCTTATTGATCGCAGAGAACCCAAAGCGGGATAATTTGTTTTGTTCGATTGCCATGTATCTTATCGGAATGGCTATTAGGAGCGAGGGGGTTAAAACTGTTTTCTGTGGCGAGGGGCCAAATGAGATGATTAATGATTATGGCTTCAACCCACCGAAAGAAGGTTACCCAGATATGGGAGTGAATAGTATTTATTTCAGACAAGCACTTACTTTCGGGTTGAAAGAAGCAGATGTGCAACTTGGTCGTGGCGGTCTTGCAAAACACGCCCTATCAAGAATGGGTAAAATGCTTTCGTTTTATGGAATTCGGCTCGAATCCCCATTCTTTGATCCTGATGTTGCTAATGTGCTAACAAGAATCCCCTATCCAAATGAAGATTACGGGGTTATTAAGCCAAAAATTATCCAATCAATACTTTGTGATGATGGCATGAACATTCTTGGGCCACTTGATGGGATTTCAAAAGAGAAGTTCCAAGATGAGTCTGGGGTAACAATGTTGTTCACGGAGTATGACCAGAACAAGTTGACTCGATTATTCAAAGAAATTTATGGGGTCAATAAGGAATCTTATTAACTAGTCTTTACCCTACCTAACTGAGTTGTAAATAAACTACGCTGGATTTTATCCGGCGTAGTTTTTTGTTATATATGATAATACCATATAATATATTCTATAATTCCAGAACTTTTATTTTCAAGAATATAGTTTGCTGTGTGTCCCTATCATAAATAAAACAACTGACTCGTGTCCGTTACTCTGTTTATATAGAATCCTTATGTCTCCAGTAACATTTATACTGCGGTAACCAACATATTTCCCTATAAGAGCGTGGTTATTTAGAATTGGATGAAAAGGCTCTTGAGAAAAAAGATAAATACGTTTATATATTTTATCTTTAAGTTGCAGAGACTGTCTTTTGAATTCTTTCTCAAATCGGGTATGTAACTGAATTATCATAAAGAACGCAAGTGAGAGATAGCATCCTCAGCATTTTTAAACTTTTTAGAAAGATTTCGTTGGCGTAGAATATCGTGTTCTACATCAGCAATAATATTTTCTGTGTATGGTGTCATGGTTTTTGCAAGTGCAAAATGTACTTCGCGGCGAAGCACGAATTGCTTAAGTGATGCATTAATAATAGAACTTAGGGAAAGACCAAGTTTATTAGCAAGTTTGTGTGCCTGCTCTTTAGTATTTCTATCAATTTTTATGTTGATTTGTGTTTTTGTGCTTGATTGCGCCATGTACCATAAGTATATACTTTGTATATATGGTGTCAAATAGTGTGTACTAAAAAATAACCCCCGTCCTAGTGTCGCACAATATTTTCTATAATGGGATATACTATAGCAGTGTTGTGGCAGTCGTGAAGTGGGTAGAAAAATATTTTTGCGCAAAGCGCAAAATAATCTATATACACACAAACAATATGACAAGAAACTCCATACAAGACTTAAAACAGCAATTTCTAGAGTATGTTGAAATAGAACGTGGACGTAGTTTGAAAACGGTTGAGAATTACGACCACTATCTTTCTAAATTTTTTGAATTTGCAAAAGTTAAATCGCCAAATGATATTACAGAAGAAGCATTGAGACAGTTTCGTCTTTTTCTTAATCGCCAACCCGGAATGAAAATTAAAGGACAAGCCAGCACCACAATGAAAAAGAAAACGCAAAATTATTATATGATCGCACTTAGAAGTTTTCTAAAATTTTTAATGAAACGTGGCATCACCGCGCTCGTGCCGGACAGAATAGAATTAGCAAAGATTGGCGATCGTGGGCTTGACCTAATATCATCTGACGAATTGGTGCGACTCCTACAAGCCCCAGACGGTGATAGTGAGAAAGCGCTTAGAGATCACGCGCTTTTAGAACTTTTCTTCTCTACTGGATTGCGTGTATCAGAATTATCGTCTCTCAACCGCGACATTGATTTATCAAAAGATGAGTTATCAGTAAGAGGAAAGGGTGATAAAATTCGTATTGTTTTTATTTCAACTGACGCACGCGAAGCAATTATAAAGTATTTGAAAAAAAGAAAAGATATGGACGAAGCGCTCTTCGTTCAATTATCCCCAATCGTAAATAAAAACGCGCGCGACTCATTACGCCTTACACCAAGATCAATTGAAAGAATTGTAAAATATTATGCGATTAAAGCCGGTATATCAAAAAAAGTCACACCTCATGTCATCCGCCACTCATTCGCAACAAGTCTTTTGGAGCACGGCGCCGACATTAGATCTGTCCAAATGATGCTCGGACATGCCAATATTGGTACAACGCAAATTTATACTCATATAACTGATAAACACCTAAAAGAAGTGCACAAGAAGTTTCATAGGAAGAAATAATAATTTGTTTCGCCTTCGGCGAAATAAGATATATACTATATTCATGCATGCAAATAAAAATATAACCATTGTTTCATGGAATGTGAATGGATTGCGCGCGCTTGCGCGTAAAGGTTATTTTGATGAAATGATGGATTTAAATGCTGATATATATTGTCTTCAAGAAACAAAAACACTTGACCATGAGCTAAAAGACGAGATTAAAAATCCAGAAGGATACTATTCTTATTTTTTCTCTTCAGAAGAAAGAAAAGGACACGCCGGAACGGCTGTTTATACAAAAGAAAAACCGGAAAATATCGTTTATGGACTTCCCCACCATCCAGACATGGATAAACAGGGGCGCACAATAACATTACACTTTAAAAATTTCACTATCGTAAATTGTTACTTCCCAAATGGCGGGAGCGAGACGAGTAATTTAAAATATAAATTAAAATTTTATGAAGTATTTCTCTCATACATTAACAAGCTCCGTGATGATGGGAAGAATATAATTATTGCCGGCGATTGGAATATTGCTCATACAGAAATTGATATCGCTCGCCCAAAAGAAAATGCTACTCATATTGGTTTCTTGCCCGAGGAACGCACATGGCTCGACCGTTATGAAAAAGAAAATTGGATTGATGTTTGGCGTAATTTTAATCCAGATTTACGTGATGTTTATACGTATTGGGACACAAAATCACGCGCTCGTGATCGTAATGTTGGTTGGCGTATTGATTACTTCTTCATAAACAAATCTCTTCTTAATAATATTAAACGCGCAGAAATATTGAATGATATATATGGTAGTGACCACTGCCCAATATTGATTAATATATCTATATAGTGTATTCTAAGTAGGGTGTTAACGTCCTCGTCTTCTTTTTGGCTCTTTCGCGAAAAGAGCGGGTTCTTTGACAAAAAGACGAGGAATTTCTTTTGAATTTTCAGAAAATGAAAACCACCCCATGCTGGTGGTTTTCTTTTTTATTTTAATTTTAAATATTTCTCTTACCTCTTACTTTTCTTGCCTTCAAACTTAACAGTGTGCTTCGTGCGTAACTGTTTCACGGCCTCTGTATCTGCCTTTTGTTGCATTTTCTTACCTTTCTCACCAAGCGTTTGCAGTGTTTCTATATCAAGCTCCAAAAGATCTTTCGTACGTTCAATAAGATGTTCTTTTGTATTATTTTTTGGATTCTCAAGAACCTCTTCAAGCAACACATGAAGAATCCATCCGATTTCTTTACTGGGTTGCATACCTAATTCTTTTATCATCACTTCCCCATCAATAGCTAACATACTAACATCAATTGGGTCGCGTGTGGCTTCGTCTATCATGGATTCATACATTCTAAGGCGATATGGCGCCGCCATTGGACGTCCCATACCAATGCGATCACTACGGCGAACATTCATAAGATCCCATATGTGTTCCCTTCCAACGTTTCTAATCATACGACGCACGGCGCTTAGCGATACTTTTTCTGTATCACTAAAAAACATGTGATAACGTACTAGTTTCACGATGATTTCCGATAGTTTTTTAGGAAAGTGAAGACGCTCAAGAAATTTTTCTACCATCCGCGCGCCCACAACCTCGTGACCATAAAATGTATAGATGTTGTGTTGTTTATCATGACGACGTGTGCGCGGTTTTCCTACATCGTGGAAAAGCGCGGCAATGCGAACATGTATTGGCCACGCTTGTTTTGTCGCATTATCACATGCGCGGGCACAGTGCTCCCAAACATCATATATATGACTGCGACTTTGGCTTACACCTATTCCCTCTTCTAATTCTGGACTTATAAATTGCAAAAGATTGTGTTCACGTAAAAGCTCTAAACCAAGCATTGGTTTTTCAGACATTATAATTTTTTCAAATTCATCACGAATACGCTCATGCGAAACGTGTTCTATGAGATTGGCGTTAATCGTAAGAGCTTCTTTTGTTTTTTCTTCAATATTAAAATCTAATTGTGCAGAAAAACGTATTGCTCTAATCATACGCAGGGCGTCTTCTTGAAAACGAACAGATGGATCTCCGGTAGCACGAATAATTTTATTAGAAATGTCAGAGAGCCCCCCAAAAATATCAACTATTTCATTTGTAACAGGATGTAAAGCAAGCGCATTCATCGTAAAATCACGACGCTCAAGGTCTTCGCTGAGTGTTTTTGCAAAATTTACAATATCTGGGTGCCTGCGATCGCTATATGAACTTTCAGTACGATATGGAGTAACTTCGATTGTGCGCACTTGTGATGTAATTTCTTCTTTTTCAAATATAATAGCTACGGTGCCGAATGTATTTTCATAAACAACCCTCTCCCCTTCTTTTTCAAATATCTCAATAATTTTTTCTGGAGTGGCGTTCGTTGTAACATCCCAATCCTTCGGATCTTTTTTTAATACAAGATCGCGCACACATCCCCCAACAAGGTATGCTTCATACCCCGCTTGTATTAGTAGCGATGTTACACGTGAAACATTTGTTGGTATTACGTATTTCATTATTGAGTGGAAGTACACATTAAATTATATTGTGCGCCCGCCAGGATTCGAACCCGGAATACGTGGTCCGAAGCCACGCGTGATATCCATTTCACCACAGGCGCCTAAAGGCACACTCTATTTTTAACATTGAAAACACAATAAATCAATATTTTTGTTGTTTTATAAAAAAACTTTGCTATAATCGCTATGATTACATTTTGTTTATATATTGTATTAAATAAATGGTTACTTCTCGCCAATGACGAGAAATATAAGAATTTATGGTTTTATTATTTAGTGGCAACTAACAAATAATGTTGTAATTGTGGATAACATTCGCGGGTATGGTTTAGTGGTAGAATGCATCCTTGCCATGGATGAGACGGGAGTTCGATTCTCCCTACCCGCACCCAATAGACGTGGGGCACGACAAAAGACACCTTACACGAACACATAGACATATCACATACGGAACAGCCAGTGATATATTTTCTAACGGACATTATAAACGACATTCTAAAGGACATGTCCTTTAGAAAATGTCCTTTATGAACAGTATCAACATATTTATCCACATATTGCAATACCTATAAAGGACATGTCCTTTAGAAATGTCCTTGAGGGTGTCCTTTATGGGTAATTTTACTAGTTTATGGCCAAAATGTTTCACGTGAAACACTTTTACTCCTAAAACCAGCGTATTTTGTAAAAATCATCCTCTAGATGTTTCACGTGAAACACCCAACTCACGTAAATACGTCATTTTGTTATTCTATATATGTTTCACGTGAAACACTTTTTGGGCAAAATGACTGTTTGAGACGTTTCACGGAAAGCGTGAAACACTTTTTAGGCTAGTTTTTGCCAAAATTGCCTCCGAAATGTTTCACGTGAAACATTTTGACATAAAAATTGGATATATTTGATAAAAATTATAAAAGTACATGTTTCACGTGAAACACTCCATAAAGGACATCTATTACATATGATACGGATATTTACATCTGAAACACAGAAAATAGGAGAACTGGGAGAGAAAATAGCCCTAAAATTCTTAAAGGACAGGGGTTTTGTTTCACGTGAAACAAATTTCTATACAAAATATGGAGAAATAGATATTATATGTGAGAAAGAGGGAATTATTCATTTTGTTGAGGTAAAGACCGTTTCACGTGAAACATACAGTGATAGCAACGGATATGACCCCGAATTTAATATTTCAAAGAATAAAATAAAGAAAATGGAATTTGTAATACAACAATATATAGAAAAAAGACGCGCCCCACGTGAAACGCACTTTCAAATTGATGTTATTGGCGTATTTTTAAATGTCCTTGAGAAAAAAGCATATGTCCGTTATACAGACAATGTCTTTTATGAATATTGGTAATGTCCGTTAGAAATGTCCTTTAGAATGTCCTTTAGAATTTTCTAAAGATACCAATGTCCGTTAGAAATGTCCTTTAGAATTCTATAACGGACACGTCCTTTAGAATGTCCTTTAGGGCTCTGCTATGAACATACGCAAGCGGGGTATTGGGTGGGCGAGATAGGCGGGGTGATTCTTTAGAAGTATTCGTGTGCGTTGCATACGAATTTATCTATGTTGTCATCTGGTAATTAAGATAACACTTAAAACTCGCTGAATTATAATTGATGTGATATGATAGTTTAATTCGGGGTGTGGTGTAACGGCTAACATGCTTGTTTTGGGTACAAGTGACTCCGGGTTCGAATCCCGGCACCCCGACCAATTAAAACATTTTATAGTATAATAGATGTGTCTTTTATATAATCTCTCATGCAAACATTTAACACACAAACAAATAATAATACCAAGGATAATGATCTACCTGATAATCACAAGGATTCATATGTACCGTTCATTCCAAATGGCAATGTAGTATCTAACAACTCACTTGGAACGCCAGAAAGCAACACAATTATGAAACCAGAAAGCACGACAAGTAATGATGGGGCGGGTGAGTATGCAACATATAATTACAAACCAGAATACGCTTATTTTTCTCAATCACATATTGGATCACAGAATGAGTATATGGGAATGAGTAGTGGGAAGTTTCGTAAAATGTTAATTGGATTAATGGCTGTTACTTTAATTATTTTTCTAATTATAATATTCGCGTTTAGTAGAAGAGCATCTTATCCAAGACCAAATTTCCCAGATATTTATGTTGCATTACCACGTCCCGGTGCCAAACTATCGTTACCAATAACAATTTCTGGTCAGGCACAACCATTTTGGTTCTTTAATGAAGTATTCCCTATAACTATGTATGATAAGGATAAAATTCCTGTGGGACACGGATTCGTCCGTGCCGTTGAACAAGAAGAACCAAATGCTCTTGGTTTTATACCTTTCAAAGGAATTATTAGTCAATTTGATTTTCCACCACAAACAAAGAAGGGTTTGCTAATTCTGCAACGCGGGACAGGAGAAACAACCCCAGAACAAGTTGGATATATTGAAATTCCTATTTTATTTAGTAGGGAAGCAATGCAAGGACTCCCAACATCCGGTGACACGCCGGAGCAGGGAAGTGACACAAGCATAGATACAAACAATTATGATGATAACTCTAATAATGGGAATGATTCTGATAATGAGAGTCCTGAAAATAATTCCGATCCCCAAGAATCACCAAACACATCTGTAGCTGGTTTTTCGGGAACACATTCTGGTAATGTTACTCTTTATTTCCCTAATCAATCAAATAATCCTTGGGACCCAAGTTGTAGCCAGTTATTTGCTCTACAACGCAATGTTTCTGGAAATGATTTAGGATCTGTTGTGTATGATACTCTAGATATTCTTATTTCTGGACCTTCTGGAATGGAGTCAGGGCAAGGATATGTTTCTGGAATTAAGTCCGGCTTACGTATAAATCGTATACAGCTATCTAACGGCACATTATCAATTTACTTAAATAGTAGTTCTCTTGTTGGTTCTATAGATTGGTGCACAAAAAGTGACATAAAAAATCAAATAACAAAAACAATGAGGCAGTTTGCTGGCGTTGAAAACGTAAAAATATATGCGGGTGGTTCACTACAATAATAAAATTAAAGAACCCCCAAAACACGCACCACTGGTGCGTGTTTTGGGTGGTGCTTATATAATGTAAATATTATTGCACCTGAATAACTTTACCCCAATATTTTGAATATGCCTCGTCTCCGGTTGGATTATCATTAATAACACGGAAAATTATTCTGTGGCCAGAAAGTGAGGCCGGGAGCACAAACGACGCGGATGCCGGCATATAATTTACTGTCATTTCTGGACTATCAATCAAAGAAACTGTCCCCGTCTTAATCAATCTACCAGTTTCACCGTCGTGTATAGTGAAATGCGCCACTCCTTCAAAAAACATATAACCTCGTACCCAAAGCTGAATGGTGTGTTGCCCAACCGATAATGTGGCAGGGAGCCCATCTGCAACAGCATTTGCGTCCCACACCCCTGGTGCTGGTGGGTGTATCACGTCACCACTTGAAATAACGGTTGCCGACAGCGATGGTGGTGTCTGAACATCTGATATCTGCGCTGATCCTGGCACGAGTGATATAGCGGTAGTATTGTTGTTATCAAGGGTTGGCGCCACAGCGGTTTGTGAGCGAGTCAATTTAATAATAACAATAATCAAAATAATGATAATAAGAATACAAATAATACCGTAAAGCACGCGTGAAAATAGTGTTTTCATATAGTGTGAGTATAGCACGGGATATCTTATTTACCAAAATAAAATGATATACTAGAAATGTATGTTAATACCTGAAACTAGATTCATTATAGGTAACTGGAAAACAAACCCAGACACACTAAAAGAGTCATCATTATTAGCAAAAAAAATTAGTGGTAGTTCAGATAATGTTTCTGTTGTTGTGTGTCCTCCG
>Ga0209542_10018388_pt1 | contig 11318 bp, 7 predicted proteins | sample RifCSPhighO2_01_FD_184028 | JGI IMG/M metagenome (GOLD analysis project Ga0209542, IMG submission 184028) | Soil microbial communities from Rifle, Colorado - Rifle CSP2_plank highO2_0.1 (SPAdes) (version 2) | ecosystem: Environmental > Terrestrial > Deep subsurface > Rock core/Sediment ...
CTGGGAATGTCTTAGAGAATGTCAATTCTGTTTATAGTTCTAAGGAGAGCATAAAAGCAAGGTCACCCGGAGGAAAGATTAAGATTTTAGACAAGGCAGAGGTTGATGCTCTCTTGTTGGCTGATCAACTGAAAGGTGTTTATGTTGTTGATGAAAGGACTTTAAGAATGTTTGTTGAAGAGCCCGAGAATTTAAGAAGGTTATTGGAGAACAAGTTGCATACTAAGATCAGCATGGATTCTGATATTTTAAAAAGATTTAGATACAAGGTTGATATAATAAGAAGCACTGAGTTGATGACTGTTGCCCTTGAAAATGGTTTGTTGGATCATTTTGTCAAGAATGGAAACAAGAAGGATATATTAGATGGTTTATTATGGGGTTTGAGATTAAGAGGGTGTGCTATATCTACGGAAGAGATTAATGATATGATCAAACTTGTTAAATAGTATAGAAATCTTTATATATAAAATATATTTGTGGAATTTCTATGGATAAATTTGTTTATAAATTTCCTGAAGTGGAGATTAGAAGGTATAATGTGCATGGGATTGCACACGCAAGAATTAAAAAGATGATGCCGGTTCCTTTATCAGGGTGTTACATTGATCTAGAAGAGATCCTTAAGATTTTTCCACCAAAATATGCGTGGATGAAATGTGCTTCAGATTTACCACATGTTATAATCTCTTCTGGAAAACAAGGCAGTATCCCTGAATCAGCTTTTATTATTAAGCGTCATAAGAATCTTATTTCTCTGGAATTGAAGCTTTGGCATAATTCAGATCAGGATTATAGTAATGTAAAACTTATTCCTGTTTATAAGAATAGAAGGGTTTAAATATATAATTTCTTGTGGTTTTATTAAGGGGACGTAGTATAAACCATTTTAATATGGGTACATCCTGGCTATTATTAGCGGCTCCAGTTATGTTGGAGCGATGAGCTGAAAAGCTATGACTTGACATAGGCTATACCGCTGGATTGGAGTTCAAATCTCCACGTCCCCATTTAGAATTATCTAAAAATTACTGATACAATCTTTCCCATATAATTAGTTAAGATAATCACGATTACTGCAATTGTAAGATGTTCTAGAATTACTTTACGAGGTTTTATTTTTTCTCTTTTAGCTACATAATAACTAAATCCCGGATGTCAGGCCAAATCCAAAACCCTTTCTCATAGATAATTTCATAATTATTATTTGATTTGTCTGCTTAAACAGGCTTTGTGTATATGTTACTTTTCTTAAATGGTTACAATAGGAAGATTTAAATATAAGTTCTCACCACTTTAGAGTTAACAATAATTACTGTACAGGTAAAAATGAGATTAATTAATATAATAATTGCATTGTTGGTTTTAACTAGCACAGTATATGCTTTAGGTGTAGAGATAAATCCTGTTAATCCTAACACAGATGATAATCTGATTTGCAATTACAATGGTTTTACAAGCGGTTTTATCTTTAATTGGTTTATTAACGGAGTTTATGAAAAAAGCGGGAATCCTTTAGAATCTTTTAGAACTGGTGTTGGTGATAATATTAGCTGTGATGCATGGATGGTTATGCCTGGACAGGATGTTCCTCTTGGCACTGTAACAACGATTATTGTAAACAGGGATCCTGTTGTTTCAAATATTCCTGATATTAATATTAATGAGGATAGTATTTATACTTTTGATTTGAGCAGTTATGTAACTGACCTTGATAATGATCCTATAACTTGGAGTGTTTCTGGAAATACAAATATTAATGTTAATATTGTTGGAAGTATTGTTACTATAACACCAAATGCTGATTGGAATGGTGTAGAAAACTTATTATTTACAGCAAGAGACCCAAGCAATGCTGCTGACAGTGATAATGTTGTTGTTACTGTAAATCCTGTTAATGATGCCCCTGTTATTACAAGTTTTAATCCTGTAAATTCACCTGTAAATGTTAACGAAGGAAGTTCACAATTATTTAGCATTGTTGCGAATGATGTTGATGGAGATCCTTTAACTTATGATTGGAGATTAGATGGTGTTCAGGTTAGCACTGCTGCTAGTTATAATTTTAATTCAGTAGACGGTCCTGATGCACACATATTGACTGTAACTGTTAGTGATGGTTCTCTGGTTGCTCAAAATACATGGAATATAAATGAAATAAATGTTAATCCTACTGTTGCTGTTGTTAATAATGGACCGATTAGTGAAGGACAGGCTATTACAGTTAGTGTTGGTGTAACTGATCCAGGTGTTTTAGATACTTTTACTTATTCTTTTGATTGGGATAATGATGGTATTTATGATATTGTTGATCAGGTTAGTAATAGCGCTAGTTTTACTTTTGTTGATAGCGGTGTTTATACTGTTGGCGTAAGAGTAAGAGATGATGATAATGGTTTGGGTTATGGAATTACTAATGTTGTTGTTAATAATGTTTTACCTGTTGCTGATGCTGATGGTCCTTATGCGTGTCAATTAGGAAATAGCATTAATGTGATTGGGAGTAATCTTGGTTATGCTGGTGATAGTGTGGCTTATTCATGGGACCTGGATAATGACAGTGCATATGATGACAGTGTTTTACAAAATCCTATTTATAATTGTGCTAGTTTAGGTGTATTTACTATAGGTTTAAGAATTGTTGATGATGAAGGCGGTGTTAGCACTGATACAAGCACTGTTACAGTTACTGTTTTACCTGTTAATAATCCTCCTGTTGTTACAATTACAAATCCTGCTAATGGAAGTACTTATGTTGTAGGCAGTAATATTATATTTACTGGAACAGCTGTTGATCCTGAAGATGGGGTTATAAGTAATTTAATACAGTGGAGTTCAAGCATTGATGGTGCTTTAGGCATTGGTGCATCGATAAATATTAATACATTATCTCTTGGAACACATATTATTACTGCAATTGTTACTGATTCTGGTGGTTTACAAGATACTGATAATGTTAATGTAATTATTGTTACTGGAGCTACCCAATGCAGTGATAGTGTGGATAATGATGGAGATGGATTGATTGATTTATTAGACCCTGGATGTGTTGATAGTTTTGATAATGACGAAACTAATGTTGGTGTTACACAATGTTCTGATAGTATTGATAACGATGGTGATAGTTTGATTGATTATCCTAGTGATCCTGGGTGTGTTGCTGCTGGTGATAATGATGAAACTAATGTAGGTGTTACTCAATGCAGCAATGGTATTGATGATGATGGGGATGGTTTAATAGATTTATTAGATCCAGGTTGCATTGATGTTAATGACAATGATGAGACTAATGTAGGTGTTACTCAATGCAGTGATAGTGTAGATAATGACGGTGATGGGTTTATTGATTTACTTGATTCTGGATGTATTGCAGCTGGTGATACAAGTGAGCAAGAGAATCCTGTTGCTAGTTTTACTGCTTCAAGCACTAATATTAATGAGTTACAAAGTGTTAGCTTTAATGCCTCAGGAAGTTCTGATGTAGATGGAAACATTGTAAGTTATTTATGGGATTTTGGTGATAGCACAACTGGCAGTGGTGTATTTGTTAATCATATTTATAATAATGCTGGAATTTACAATGTTACTTTAACTGTAACTGATAATGATGGCTTGACTGATACAGATTCTATTATGATTACTGTTAATAATGTAATTCCTAGTGTCAGCGGTTCTAGCGGTAGTGTTGGAGAAGTTAAACATGACTTTGGTGTGAAGAATTTAAAATTAGTTAAAGGCAGTGATAGATTATTTGTTATATTTGATTTATTTAATAATGGGAATGTTAAAGAGGATTTGAATGTTGAGATTATTGTCAGGGATTTAAGTCTGGTGAATAGTTTGGGGAGTTATAGCTTAGCTAAGGATTCTGAAAGAATGATTACTGGCGAAGTTGTTTTAGACTTGAACAAGGATTATAATATTGAAGTAAGGGTGTATAATAATAAAGGTGATGTTAGCGAGAGTATTGGATATGGTGTTAGTAATATATATAAAGATGAAGCAAAGTATGTTGGACTTAATAATATATCAAGCAAGATTAAAGAGGAAAGCATATTAAGTTTAATTATCTGGGGGTTATTGGTTTTACTGATGTTGGTATTGGTTATCCTTGGTTTTGATTATGCTTTAAGATGAAAATGTTATTACCAAAAGGTTTAAATATAAGTAATAACTTTCAAAAGATAACAAAAGAGTGTAGGTGCAAAAAACTATAAATGGGGGTTAAAGGCAATATGAAATTTAAATCAGTATTATTTATGTTTGTGTTTTTAATTAGCTTGATAAGCGTCAACGCACTTGTCATGAGCGAGGTTAAGGTTGATGGCACTGCAATAAGCCAGAATGCAATTGTTTCTGCTATCAAAGGAAATACTCTTGATATAAGGGTAGAATTATTTGGTGACTTGAATTTCACTGAGAATGATGTTAGGGTAAAGGCTTGGATAGGCGGTTACGAATATGATGATATAGAAACAACTAGCGACTTATTCAATGTTCAATCCAATGTAATATATGTTAAGAATTTGGAATTAGAATTGCCAGAGGATATGGATGCTACTGAAGCTTATACATTACATGTTGATGCTTATTCACAAAGCGGTAATGAGGTTGAATATACTAATGTATTTACATTAATGGTTTCACCTGAAAGGCATTTAATAAGATTTATAGATACTATATTTAATCCAGGATTAAGTGTTGAAGCTGGCCAGCCTTTGTTTACTACTGTAAGGCTTGAAAATCTAGGTGATAAGAAAGAAGAAGATATAAAAGTAAAGGTAAGCATACCTGCTTTAGGTGTTTCAGCTGTTAAATATTTAGATGAATTAACTTCTGATGAACTTGATAATGAGGATGAAGAAGACTCTGGAGAGGTTGGAGATATTTATTTAGTTATACCTAAGGATGCTGAGACAGGAATATATGATGTTGTTGTTGATGCTGAATACAATAGAGGGCATGATGTTGAGAGCAAGAGATATCTGATAAATATTAAAGGAAAGGTAGAAGCACCTGTGGATGCTTTACCTGGAACTGTTACTCCAACAGGTCTTGTTACTGCTGTTATAAGCGTTGATAGCGAGACTAAACAGGTTCAAAGCGGAGAAAGCATTGTTTACAAGATCATGTTTGCTAATCTTGGACAGGATGCTAAAACTTATACTATAGAATTAAGCAATGTTGACTTTGGAGTTACAAGGGTTGATCCTGCTGTATTGACGATTAATCCTGACCAAACTGCAGAGGCATATGTTTATTTAAGTGTTGACAAGAATGCTCGTGAAGGAATGCATTTATTCAATGTGAATGTCAAGAGCGGCAACCAATTAGTTAAGGAATTTAACTTGGGAAGCGATGTTAATGCTGGAGCAGATGTTGATGCTAAGAATGTTTTAGAGGTAGTGTTTGTTGTATTATTAGTTGTATTGATAATCCTAGGCATTGTAGTGATTGTTAAGAGATTAGGAAAAGGCAGAGAACCAGAAGAATCTACTGGTGGACAGAGTTATTATTAATTTTTTATAATAATCTTTATATACTTTTTCTTTATTGTTTTTAATTATGATTCAAGATAAAGATTTATTAAGATTAGAAGAATTATTGAAGAAAATTCCAAATCTGACAAATAATGAAGGATATGAATATATTGGAATTGTGAATAGATTAGATGATGAAAAGAGGAATGAATATCTGAAAAGATATATAGAAGGATTTAAGGTAGTAGAGGCATCTTATTAAATCATATTCTTTACAACCATAAACTTTAAAAACTATTGTGTATTCTCTAAATAATGGTTAAAGGTGGTTTTGAATGAATAGTAATAAAATTTTATTTATATTGTTATTTTTTGTATTAATGAATAGTGTATATGCTTTTGAATTAATACCCAGCAAATCTACAATAGATCAATTATGCCCTAGAAGCACTGGATTATTTACAGATGTTATCATAAGTGATAAAGATTCATTTTATACTGTTAATGTAGAAGGTGATGGCGCTAAATGGAGCACTGCTGTTCCTTCTGGCTTTATTTTAAAAGCTGGAGAGGAAAAAACAATCTACACCTATGTTACTCCTAATATTGATGTTTCTTCTGGGAATTATTTTGTTAATACTGTTGTTTCTACAGAGGATGGAACCAAGAAGGTTAGTCATGGTTTTACAATAAAGAATTGTTATCTTTCTGATTTATCTTTTAAGCAGAATTCAAGAACAGCATGCCCTGGTGATAAAGGGATATTATATGAGTTGTTATTAAGAAATTCCGGTGAATACAGGGAGAATTATGAATTAAGTGCTAAAGGAGATGGAATTACTTTAAGTAATAATGTTGTTGCTTTAAATCCTGATGAAAGCAAGGCTATTTATGCTTATGTTGATGCTGGTGAGCATGATGAAGGTGTAAATCAATTCAATGTTGTTGCAAAGACTTCCAGCGGTAATACAATAGAGGCTGGAGGGGCTGTTTTAAATATAAATCCTTGTTATGACTTTGATGTTATTGCTGATAGAAATACATTTAGCATATGTGATGGTGAAAAGGATTCAGCACAATTGACAGTAACTAATCTTGGAAGCACTGATAATACATATTCATTTGTCTTAGATGCACCTGAATGGGTTAATGTAAATAAAAATAGCGTTGAATTAATGAAAGGTTCTAATGGTGTTATAAATCTCGAGATGAGTCCTAGTTATGGCGTTGAAGGCAGTTTTAATATTGTTGTTAAAACAATTCCTAAGTATGGCTATGAAGTCATTGAAGATAGTTACAGTGTTGATGTGAAAAAATGCAATAATGTCGATGTTGATATTGTCAAGATTGATGAGACTATGTGCAGGGATGAAAAATTAAGTTTTGATGCTGTTGTTTATAATAATGGACTGGTTGCCAAGGATTATGATATTAGTATAAATGCTCCTGACTGGATTAGCTTAAGTGACGATGTTGTTAATTTGAATGCTGGTGAGAAAAAAACCGTCTTATTAAATGTTGATAATGCTAGTGTTGGAAGTTATGGTGTTAGTGTTAGAGCTGATGCTGTTGATGGAAGTGTATCTTCTGAGGATAGGTTTATATTAAATGTTAAATCCTTGGAGGAATGCTATGATGCTGAATTAACGATGAGTGATAGAGAGGTTGTTTATTATGATGATAGTGTCAGCATTCCTGTGACTGTTAAGAATCTTGGAAGCAGAACTGCTAGTTATGAGTTAAGTTTAAGCGGAGAAGGTGTAAATTTTGTTCAATTGAATCCTTCCAGTTTGAGCGTTGAATCTGACAAGGCAGAGGTTGTTTCTCTTTATATTGCACCATCTGCACAGGTCTTAGGAGAATATAAGATTGATGTTAATGTTGTTGCTGATGGAACTACTATTTTGGATAGCAAGACCTTAAGCTTGAAGATTACTAACAATAAAGATGAAGCTACAGTAAAAGAGGATTTCCTTGTAAGAATGTTTAAAAGAGCAGTATCATATTTTAGTGGAGTTATTGATAGAATAAGGAATAAGAATGTTGAAACACCTGTAAATGATGAAAGATTGCCTCTTGAAGAATTAATTAATGAGAGTGCTGTGGAAATTCCTGAAGAACCTGTTGAGATTTCAGAGCCTGTAGAGCTTAAAAATGATACAACTATTGTGAAAGTTCCTGAGGTTATTAATCTTGAAGAGCCAGAATCTTTAGAATTCGTGACTATTGCAAATAAATTAATGGGTGTTGGTGATAAGGTTATATTTAGGATTGATAATCTTGAGCATAGTGCTGAGTTAACTGATTTAAATAGTAAAGGAATTACATTAAGATTTAGTTCTGAGCCTTTTGATGTTGAGCTTGCTTTAGGCGAGGCAAAGATTGTTGATCTGGATGGGGATGGTATCTTTGACATAAAAGTTACATTTAATGATATTAAGGATGGAAGAGCTGATCTTACTTATGAAAAAATACCTAAAAGCCAATTAAGCTTGGTTTACAACAAGATTAAGGAGAATAAGATGTATGTCATTGCTGGAGCTGTATTATTGATTTTAATAATATTATTCATTGCATTAAAGATTCCAAGAAAGATTGTTGATTTCTTTGAAGAGGATATTGATGAAGATGGCATTAAAGAGATTAAGGAAGAAGTGAAAGAGAAAAAGAAGAAAAAAAATTAAAAATTGAATTTAACAATCCAGGAACTATTTTTGTTGATGCAGATGTTTTTGAATGTCCAAATTGTAAAAGCAGATATTCTGATGAAGAAGGTGCAGAAGAATTATTCAATAAAATAGAAGAAGAATATAACAACCAAATAAAAAAGAAAAGAGATAAATATAATCTATTTTTGCTTAATTGTATCAATTCTAACCATTTATTTAGAATTAAATTTTTATAAGAATTAACACCTGTTAACTCCCAATATAGTTAAACCAAAAGACTTAAATATAAGTTTATTCTTTCTTTCTAAAAGGTGAATATGTTAATGAAAAGAGGTTCAAAAATATCAATAATTTATATTTCTTAATAAAAACAAAGCCAATCATTCAGGCGTCTGCGCAACATTGGCCTAACCTCTGTTGTCATGACTGATCTTATTTGGTTTGCTATCACCAACTATTTTTATCTCGAAACATTACTACCACTATAGTTAGTATTGATGTCTCTGCTTTGAGACCTGAATGATCATGATTTTCTTCTGTGCCATATTTTATTTTTTCCTTTAATTGATAAGTTAATTTTTTATTTTCAGTTCTTCTATATTGAATTTTCATTGTTATTGGTAAAGTTATAGAGAAAAAGTTCATGTTTTCTTTATTCTCTCTCTTTATTTGAATCGCGACTCAAAGGCGAGATTATGCTCGCCTTAGAGCAGAGTGGATTAACTCTTATTTCAATAATGCATAAGTCAGAATTAATATTTAAATATATCGTTTCATGTTTTTTGACTTTATAATGATAAAATTATAGGTTAAATTAGAATTATGAACCTAATTTAATATATCTAAACCTTCAAGCTAATGACTTTAGATATTCCTTCCTGCATTGACACGCCATAAATGTTTTCTGCTCCGGTTATTATCGCGTCGTTGTGGCTTATTACAATGTATTGGGCTTTTTCAGAATACTTTTCTATTAATCTAGCCAGCATTTCAGAATTTCTCTTGTCCAATGCCGCATCCACTTCATCTAATAGATAAAATGAGGATGGTTGATGCTCCTGCACTGCAAAGATGAAGGCTAAAGCAGTCAATGTTTTTTCTCCGCCTGACAAACTTTTAAGATCAAGTATTTTGTTTCCAGGAAGCTTTACCAATATATCCATCCCGCCTTCCAATGGATTTTCAATATTTTCTAATGAGAGTGTTGCTTCTGCTTTTGTTGTTAGGTGAGAGAATATTTTTTGGAAGTTTCTATCAATTTCTTTATAGCATTTCATGAAGATATCTTTCTTTTTTGACTCTATTTCCTGCATCATTAGGATAACATCTTGTTTTTCTGATAATAATTTATCTCTTTTTTCAACTAATTGCTTATATTCTGTTTCTATGTTTTCATAGACTTCCAAAGCCCTTAGATTAACATTTCCTATTGAAGATAGATCTTTTTCAAGTTCTCTTATTTTATCCTTTAGTTCATCTGGATTGATATTTCTTTTTATTACACCGTTTTTATATTGCTCAAATTCCTTGTTTGCAGCTTCTATTTCAGCCACTATTTTTGCCCTGTCAATTGATACAGAATTATTCCTTTGTTCTGCTGCTCTTCCTTTTTCTTCATTTCTTATTATATCTGTTTCTATCTTTTGTATATTCTCATTTAATTTGTTTCTTTTTACTGCCAGATTCTTTTTCTTTTCTTTCTTTTTGCTTTAATTCATCTGTCCTTGATTTTATCATCTCAATTAAATTATTAAATTCATTTAAGAATTTTTCATTATCTATATCTTGCTGCTTGATTATCTTATTTATCTTTTCGTTTTCTGGAATATATATTGTTTTGATCTGAGCATCTATGTTGTTTATTTCTCCTCTTAGCTCTATTGTTTTTTCCTTAATTTTTGTTTTTTTGTCTTCCAAATCTTCAAATTCTCTGGATACAGTAGGATCTTTTAATTTCTCTTTTAATTTCAACTTATTTTCCTTTATCTTACTGATTTCTTTCTGCTTATTCAGTATATGAGATTCTATTTCTTTTAGATTTATATTCTTTAATTCAGAATTCAGTGATTTTTGGCTTTCAAGCAATTCAGTTGTGTCAATCCTTATTCCTATTGTTTTTTCCAGCTTTATAACTTCAAATTCGATGTTTGCTTTTGTTTCTTTTAAAGATAACAGTTCATTTTCTGTTTTTGACCTTTTTTCCTCTAAATGGACTATTAAACTTTTTAATTTATTTATCTCATTTTCTTTTGACTGGATGTCCTTTTCCGTGTCTTTTTCCATGAAATGCTGCAATCTTCTCTCCCTGTATCCTCCAATCATTGCTCCTGATTGATCCAATAAATCTCCTTCGATTGTAACCATTCTTTGAGAGCCTATGCCTAATTTTCTTGCTGATTGGATGTCTTTTACTATTAATGTCGAGCCAAAGAGATATAGAAATGCATTCTTGTATTTTTGATTGAATTCTATTAAATTAACTGCCAGATCTTCTATACCTTCCTTTCTTGAATATGTTATTGTTCTTGGCTTTATCTTGTTTAATGGAAGGAATGTAGCGATTCCAAGCTTGTTTTCCTTAAGGTATTTTATGCAATCAGATGCCACTTGATCATCATCCACGATTATAGAATTAATTCTTGGACCTGCTGTTACTTCCAAGGCCAGAGCATATTTTTGGTTAACTTTTCCTAATTGTGATATTGTGCCGTGCACTCCTTTTAGCTTTAGATTTAATACTTTTTTAATTGCATTGTCTAGCGATTTATTTTCGATTGCGTTATTATATTTTACTTTTATTGAATACAATTCATTGTTAATATTTACAATATCCTGCCTTGCTTTTGATAATTGAATGTTGTGAGAATTATTTTCAGCTGTTAATTTTTCTACGGAATCTGTTATCTTCTTTAAATCATCCTTTCTTTGTTTTAGAGCTTGAAGTTCTTTGTTGTTTTTTATCACTTCAAATTTGTTTTCTATTTCTTTTAATTGGAATTCTATCTTATCCTTTTCTCTTATCAATGATTGTTTTTTCTCCTGCAGTTGAAGTATTTGATTATTAATATCGTCTATATCTCTATCTAACTTATCTATGCCTGAGAAATCCTCTATGTTATATTTTTCTTTAAGCTTGTTTAGCTCCTTAATTATCAGGTTTTCTTCTTCA
>Ga0209542_10018389_pt1 | contig 11317 bp, 14 predicted proteins | sample RifCSPhighO2_01_FD_184028 | JGI IMG/M metagenome (GOLD analysis project Ga0209542, IMG submission 184028) | Soil microbial communities from Rifle, Colorado - Rifle CSP2_plank highO2_0.1 (SPAdes) (version 2) | ecosystem: Environmental > Terrestrial > Deep subsurface > Rock core/Sediment ...
CTCCTAATGTTCTAAATTTCTTGAAAGCAGATTCAAAATCTCCGGGCTTTGCCCAAATTCCCATAAGTATCATCAAAACCAAAAACACAACTATTCCTACTGAAAGAAAAACGCTAAGCTGTATAATAATTCCGACGGCTTGTCCAAATGCAATAGTAATCAACCCAACTGCAAAAGCAACCATTGCATCAACTTGCTTTTTATCTTTTCCAAGAACTTCAGATTTCTGCAAGACTGCAAACACAATAGCAAAAACCAATATGAAAGGTAAAATAAATTCTATAAACAAAGGACTCTGTAAAACAGTCCCACCACCATAAACATATTCAGCCATAAACAAAAATCATTACAGAAATATATAAATCTTCCTCTTTTACTATTTAAAGAATTTAGAGGATCTATTTAAAAAGTTTATTTTCATAGCCTTTTTATGGATTACCAACCAAGAAAGAAAAAAGAAGAAACATTAAAGCCAGCAAGAAAATACTCTATAAAAGAAATTACATTAAATGATGGAACCATAATAGGGGTTTTTGAAGGAGATAGAGGTTTCATTAAAGATCATGACATTATAATAAAATACAAGGAAATCGGAAAACAAATCAGAACACCAAAACACATTCATTGGGTTATTGACTTACTTATAAAAAAACAACATAAACCAGAACTCACGCTAAAATTTATGAAATACCTTAGAGAAATGTATGACAAAGTAGAAGGTTTTAAAAGTAAAGAGGATAGAATTAATTTAATTTTGAAAGAAACAAGCAAAGAAAAATTAAGACTTTTTGAAGAACTTAATAAATATGGAGAATATAAAGTAGAATTTATAGGACATCTTATAGAATTGATGATAAAAATGGAGAAAAATACTTCTCCAGAAAAACCAGCAAGAGTTTTTAAAGAATTAATAGAAGCCATGATTCAAGAGAAAGAGATTTTTGTTATTGTGAGCAAAGCAACACAAATAGGAAGATAATTTATCATAGTATATTACTATAGTAATATATTTAAAGTAAGATAAGTAATAATTTCAATGAAAAAAGAGGTAAATGTCTACGAATGTAAATGTGAAAGATGTAAACATTCTTGGATAACAAGAAAAGATATTTTACCTATAGTATGTCCCAAATGCAAATCACCCTATTGGAATAAGCCAACAGAGAGGAAATAAAATGAAAAATAAAATACCTGCTTTTATAAAATGGGCTGGCGGAAAAAAACAGCTATTAGAGCAATTTAAGCCCTTCTTTCCAAAAGAGATAAAAAGATACTTTGAGCCTTTCGTAGGAGGTGGAGCTGTTGCTTTCTATTTGTTAAAAACCCACCCAGAAATAAAAAAGATATTCCTCTCAGATATAAATGAAGAATTGGTAATAACTTATCAAGTTATTAAAAATAACAATGAAAAATTAATAGGTTTATTAAAAGAATATAAGAGAAAGCATAGTAAGGATTTCTATTATAAAATTAGATCGCAGAATACTAAGGAATTAACTAAAATTCAAATTGCAACTCGTTTTATTTATCTTAATAAGACTTGCTTTAATGGTTTATACAGAGTAAATTCAAAGGGCCAATTTAATGTCCCTATTGGAAGCTCTAAAGATCCATTAATTTGCCCAGAAACAGATTTGAGAGAAATTTCTAAATTTTTACAGAAAGATGACATATATCACAAACAATTTTACGAAGCAATAAAAGAAGCTAAAGAAGGAGATTTTGTTTATCTTGATCCCCCCTATTATCCTTTAAATAGAACAAGCTTTACAAAATATACTAAAGACAATTTTTTAGAAAAAGAACAAGAACATTTAGCCATAGTATTTAATGAATTAGATAAAAAGGGTTGTAAAGTGATGCTTTCTAATAGCGATACTAAGTTTATAAAAGACTTATATAAACAACATAACATAAACATCGTAAAAGCATCAAGAATGATAAACTGCGATTCTACTAAAAGAGGAAAAATAAACGAGATAGTTATAACCAACTATCCTATCAGAAAGATTGAACAGCTCAAACTTTAATCAGGCACTCTCTTGCACATCCAAAGGAGCAGAATCAAAATTCATATTCTCCTCTCTAGCTGGAAGAGAAGTCTTATTCACAATAATCACATCTCCAACCGCCTTAACAAACTGATGAGGAATCACAACGCCTTTAGCTCCTCCAAGGATTCCAGAAAAAGAACTTCCAACTCTAATTTTCCACCCATCCACCTTGTTATCAACAAGATTAACCTCTTCTATCTGTCCAAAATAATCTCCTTCAGAAGTATAAACATTCTTTCCAAGGATTTCACTGACTTTTTTTATTCTAAGCATTAATATCATAAAAAATACTAGTTTTTATACTTTATGCTTCCCTAAAACATATAGTAAACCACTCAAATCAGCCAAAAAATGAAATAGAAAAGCTTTATATAAAAAGAATAATAAAATCTGATATGGAAAAAAGAGAGTTTTATAATATCATAGCATCTATAATAGTCCTCACAGTTGTTTTTGGATTTAGTCACATACTAAAAAGAAAATCTTACTTAATGGGTCAAACCTTTCTTTTTTCAATAATAATCATCTTTGTCGTTGTTTACGCAAGAAAATTGGTCGCCCACCTTCTTGACATGAGTGTTGAACATGAAATAATAAAAATGGAAAGATACTCTTGGAAACCAAGCTGGCGCCTAGAAAAACCAATCCCTGGAGGAATAATTCTTCCATTAGTTTTCTCACTAATATCTCTAGGATTCATAAAAATTGCATCAGTCTTATCTTACGAAACAAAAGCAAAAAAATATAGGGCATCAAGAAGATTTGGATTCTACAGCTATACTGAAATAACAGACTGGCACAACGCACTTGTAGGAGCAGGAGGAATAATTGCCGCACTTCTACTCTCTTTAGTATCTTATTTCCTCCCATTCACAGGAGCAGAATATCTAGCTAAATTTTCAGCATATTATGCTTTTTGGAACATGATTCCATTCTGGAAAATGGATGGAACTCAAATCTTTGCAGGAGCAAGGGTAATTTGGGTATCTCTATTTTTGATAAGCTCCCTATTTGCTATCTACGCGATCCTATCTAAAGCGGCAATTTTCTAAAATGATAAATCTTTCTCCAAGAGATTATCAACAAAAGATATTTGAAACAGCAAAAAACAAGAACACTCTAGTAGTCCTACCAACAGGATTAGGAAAAACTCTAATAGCTTTAATGCTTTCAATAGAAAGAATAAAGAAATATCCATCCAAGAAGATTCTAATACTCGCCCCAACCAGACCTTTAATAGAACAGCATTTTAATTACTTCACAAAAAACCTTCCAGAGCTATTTGCCGAGATGACCTTATTCACTGGAGAAGTTAATGCAGAAAAAAGAAAAGAATTTTTCCAAACAGCAGAAATAATTTTTTCCACACCACAATGTATAGCAAATGACCTTTCAAATAAATTATACGATATGAATGAAGTAGTACTATTAGTTATAGACGAAGCTCATAGATGTTTAAAAAATTACGACTATACAAACGTAGTCAACTTTTATAAGCAACAAGCAAAAAATCAAAGAATACTCGGATTAACTGCATCCCCAGGTTCAGATTTATCAAAGGTAGAAGAAATTTGCAGGCACTTAGAAATAGAAGAAATTGAAATGCGAACCAGAGACTCGGAAGATGTAAAAAACTACTTACAAGAGATAGAATTCAATAAAATAGAAGTCCCATTTCCTCCAGAATTTATAGAAATAAAAATTCTTCTAAAAAGAATATACGACTCAAAGGTAGAACAACTAAGAAGCAGAAACCTCCTCTTTGATAGCGCAAATAAAATAACTCTTCTTAAACTACAATCCAATCTAGCAAAAAGAGCCAACATGAAAGATTTTAACGCAATGATTGGAATGTCGTTAACTGCACAAGCAATAAAAATTTCACACGCAATAGAACTTTTAGAAACTCAAACTCTTTCAGGTCTAGAAGACTATCTAAATTCTTTAAAAAAACAAGCAGATGAAAAAAAATCAAAAGGAGTTCAGACATTAGTAAACTCTACAGAATTTCAAGCAGCATTGCTCTCCTTAAAACTTCTTCGTTCAAAAAAAATAGAACACCCTAAAATAGAAGAACTAGCCGTTATCGTTGAATCAGAATTTAAAGAGAATAAAAATGCCAAGATAATTGTCTTTTCTCAATTTAGAGAAACCGCCTCATCCATACTAAAAAGATTATCTGAAATTCCAAATGTAAAACCTGCCTTATTTATAGGACAAGCAAAGAAAGTAATCTCTGGACTTTCACAAAAAGAACAAAAAAAAGTAATAATAAACTTTAATTCGGGAGAAATTAATGTTTTGTGTGCGACATCAATAGGAGAAGAAGGACTAGACATCCCTGAAGTTAATGCTGTCATTTTCTACGAACCAATTCCATCAGCAATAAGAAAAATTCAAAGAGCAGGCAGAACAGCAAGACTATCACCGGGAAAACTCTTCATCCTTATAACAAAAGATACTCGAGATGTAACTCATCATTACGCCGCAGCCGCAAAAGAGAGAAAAATGTATAAAACAATAGAAAAGGTAAAGGAAAATATAAAAAACAAACCTAAAACTCTCAAAGAATACATAAAAGATGAAGATTAATGACATATTTAAAAAAGAGAAGGAAAAAGATTCAACAAAAAAATATGAAGAAGTGATAATCGATAATAGAGAGAAAAACACCCTAATACCTTCCATTTTATCAAAAAATAAAATTCCTTATAAATTTGAACAGCTTGAAGTCGGAGACTACATAATAAAAGATATTGTAATAGAAAGAAAAACAATAAATGATTTAAAATCATCAATAATAAACAAACGCCTCTTCAGTCAAATAGGTAATTTAAAAGAGCAAGAAAATAAAATAATTATAATTGAAGGCAATTTTGAAGACCTAATTAATAATGAAATCCTACATGAAAATGCAATAAGAGGAGCAATTCTTTCTATCTCTCTAAAAGAAAAAATTCCAATCATTTTCTCAAAAAGCGAAGAGGACACATATTCCTATATAGAACTCCTAGCAAGAAAAAAAACAAATAACTCCCCAACCTCAATCCGTCCTTCAAGAAAAATCCTCTCAATTCAAGAAAAAAAACAATTCATTTTAGAGGGTTTCACAAACATAGGTCCAACAACAGCAAAAAAACTCATAGAAAAACACAAATCTCTAAAAAAAATCTTCAACGCAGAAGAACAAGAACTCAAAGACCTTTTAGGTAAAAGAGCAAATGACTTTTTAGATTTATTAAATGATGAAGATAACTAAGCCGCTTTCTTTCGCCTAATTAAGTAAACATTAAGAATATTAAAATCACGACTAGCATAAAAATTAACTGCCTCATGCCAATTAACAACTGGATCTTCTCTCCCAGTCCGTCTATAAATCTCCAACGCCTTAAATCCTATTTCCTGTCTATAATAGTTTTCAAAAGTTTTTTCTTTTAATCCATCCATAGAACCCGACCCAATTCTTGAAACCGAACTAGTTAAAACCGACCTAGCCAGATTCCAATCATCCTGTGCGTTTAAATCAACAACACCCATTTCTCCTCTTTTTACCGAAAATAAATGAGCTATTACCTTCAATAAGCCATGAATGACTGGTGTCTTTTCAGCACTCTCACCATCAATCTCTTTCAAAAACCCTTCAGCCATTGCTTATCTAATATTCTATAGTTTATAACTTTTATTGTCCCACCCTTCTCTGTGCACGCAGGAGACATATGTCCTACTCTTCTCATATAAGAATATAGTCAATGACCTAATAAATTGAACAGAATGGTCTTGACTATCAAGGGAAAAACATACAATTTTACTGAATCATATATGTTTTTCACTATATAAATCATGAGATAACAATAAAAGACCTGCATAATTATCAACAGCTTCATTCCAATTAGCTAAAACATCACACCTATCCAATTCTTCCGAAAGCTCAAAGGCACCTTCTCTAATCTCTCCCTCTAAATATCCCTCCAAACTCTTTCCACCTAAATTTTCAAAAAATTTATCATCTTTCCAATAGAAAACATAAACCAAAATATCCTGCACAATCCTCCAATCATCCTCTTCGCTAATACATTGATATCTCTCCCTATCTCCAGAAGTATGAAATTGATAAGCCATGCTCTTCAAAATTCCATGTAAATTAGGACTACCTTCAACACTTACTTGCCTTATCTCATCAATAAATTTCTCAAACATAAATTATACCTTAATCAATTCCTCTACAATTATCAGGATCTCTTAAACGTAAAGCCAAATCATGAGTTGCATTATAATTTTCCAAAACATCTAAGACATAAAGACCAGCATATACGTCTTGAGGAGTAAAATCTGTCCTTCTTTGGCCAGATATCTGTGAAAATCTTGCCCAACCATTCCTATTCCCACCATTATAATTAATTTGTAAAAGAGAACCAAAAACCATTTCACTAACAGAGTTATCTGAAGGATAATTCCTATTTGAAATACCAATCAAGTCTCCTTGATGAGGTAATTCTAGTTCGGGAATCTGCATTAAAACTAAATCTCCTCTAACAATAGGTGGTATCTTTTCTCTTTCAGCACTAACTAAAACTCTAACAGAATTAGCATTTGATATAGACAATAGAGCTCTAACCACTCCATCGAGATTTAAAATAGCTTCCAATACCATCTCCCATAAACATAAAGACCCTTTTTAAAAATAACTATAGTCTAAAAAGCTCTATTTCCTACTAAAAAAACTATTTAGGAGCAATTATCGCACTACTATAACTCTTTATCAACTTACTAGCCAACTCCTTAACTTCATTCAAATTCACAGAATTAATCCTCTTCTCATACCCATAATAATCTTTAGCATCTCCACTCAATTCATAAAATACAAGTTCGTTCATTACACTACTTCCTTCTTCTGAATTAACCTTCTTCAGACCAATAACTCTCTCTTTGGCCTCTTTCAAATCCCCCTCTTTCATATCCTTAATTGCCTTAAATTCAGAAATAATAATCTTCTTAACTTCATTTAATGCCTCTTTTGTTGTTCCAACATAAATAGAATAATAAGAATAGCTCTTCTCTGAATTCATCCCACTTTTAACTGCGTAAGCCAATCCTCTTTTCTCCCTTATCTCTAAAAACAACCTTGAACTCATCCCGTTTGCAAGGTAAGCATCTAAAACTTCTAGAACATTAAAATCCTTTTCATTAGGCATTGGAGCATGAACAGCAAAAACTAAATGGGCTTGATCTATTCCTTCTCTTTCTTCAAAACTTTCCGCATTTTTCTTGACTATCTTCTTTATTTCTAAATTTCTCTTTCCAGCAACAAAATTTTTATCAATATAATTACATAGAGAATCAAAATCACAATCTCCAACGACACAAACAACATAATTTTCTGGAGAATAAACTTTTTTATAATAATTAAATACAAAATCCCTATCCAAAGATTTTATACTTTTTTCATTACCTATAACTAAATCTCCAAATGGGGACTCATAAAGATTTTTCTCAATTTGCTCGCTAACTGCATTACGCGGATTATCATGATACATCTTTATCTCCTCCAAAATAACTTTCTTTTCCTTCTCAAATTTTTCTTTATCAAATAAAGGATTTTTCAACATATCAACTATAATATCTGCTCCTGCAAAAACGTGCTCGCTTGGAAGCTTAAACCAAAAAGAAGTAACTTCGTGTGAAGTAAAGGCATTTAAAATTCCCCCCTTCTTCTCAATCTCCCTAGATATATCTTCATGACTCCTTGTCTTTGTACCTGTAAAAACAAGATGCTCTATAAAATGTGCAATACCTTTAATCTTACTCTCCTCAAAGGCAGCACCGAACTTATTGGTTATACTAAAAGAAACAACGGGCGTATCTCTCTTTTCCATTATAACAACAATACCATTATTCAAAACCTTCTTATAAAACTTCATCTTTTCTAAGCTCCTCCAAATTTAATAATCTAGTATTATAAACTCTTCCTTCTAAATCTCTTAGAGTTATATCATGAATTTCTCGATCAGTTACTTCTTTGATATAACTTGTAGCACCGCAACAATCAGTTACAACTAAAAGATTAAAACCTCTATAATGAGCTCCCTCTGCTGTTGCTCTAACACAATTGTTTGTTAATACTCCTGAGAGAATTAAAGTATCTATTCCAAGATTTTTTAATATTTTATTAAGGTCTGTACCATAAAAAGCATCGTACTTATCCTTTTGTACCTTAAACTCTCCTTTTTTAGGACTTAATGATTTTACTAACTTCCAACCATCTGTTCCAATAATGCATGCCCTAACATCACTGGGCTCACCAATTTCTGCATTTGATTTATCTTCTTTAATACTATGTTGTGTGTATATAATTGGAATTTTCTTTTCACGACAAAGGGAAATAAGCTGAACAATTTTCTTGAGCAAATTATCATCAAACATCTGACATGCGTAAGGAGAACTATTTTTCAAAAAATCATTCTGACAATCTATAACCAATAATGCAATTTTCATAGTACTCCCTAAAAAGAAAAGAATTATTAATAAATCTTTGTAATACTATTTAACCTAAATTAAGATAAAATCAAAAAATGCCAATCAACGCCTCTTACGAATACCTAAACGCAGAAAAGATTTATTGGGAAAAAATATTAAAAAATGCCCCGAAACATATTAATAATAGATAGACATAAAAATAATATGGGAATTTATGAGAGAATGAAAGAAGATTGGCAAACATATTGTTTAATGTCTTCCATAATATATGTAGAAGAAATGCATAAACCATTAGAAAATATACAAATCAAAAGATATAAAAAAAGAATATATAAATGTAAATGTTTTGGTTCTACAAGTATTAATATGGTTAATAAAGAATTTTTAGATAAATTTTTAAATATTACAAAAAAATGGGAGAATAAATTAAAAAAGAGATTTATAGGCGAAAAATTCAACAAAGTTAAAATAGACAAGTATAGTGGACAATATAAAATAATTCTTACACCAACCTGGCTCGGATATATTTTAAAAGAATGCGGAAAAATACCAAATAAATATTCATTTGAATCTGGAATTAAAAGAATAAATGCTATAAAACAAAAAAGAAATGAAAAAGTGATAATAGATAAAAATAAATTCCTGTATTCTATTTTTGAAAAAGATAAATTTCTTGCGGCAGGAGCATTTATTATTAGTATGGATTTAGAATGTAGGGGCGTTCAAACAGGAGAAGTAAGTTTATGTATGAGTGAGAAATATAAAGACTTTTTAGATTTCATGTTAAAAATAGCAAAAAGATGGAACTGGACAAATAATAAAAAACTTTCTCTAGTAAGTATCGAATATAGTAAAAACATAGGAATAATGGCCAACCCACAATATGAATTTAGGATAAATATGCTAGGTCTAAAAGAAATTTACGCTTTAGCAAGTCCATTAGCAATTACAAGAAAAGATAGATGTGTAAAGTTTCATATCGAGAGATCTAACAAATATAAAAACTTGGGTTATAATCATATGAAAAATAATACTAAAATGAAGATATTTAAAGCTTTGAAGAAAAATAAATCCATGACTAGTACAGATTTGCAATTTATTGCAGGAGTCAGAGTAGATGTAGTTTTAGATCATTTACATAATTTAGAAAATGAAAGAAAGATTAAAAAAATAAGAGTCGGAAAAGGATATATCTGGAGTATAAAATGAGTACAAATCAAGGTCCAGAATATTTTATTGCAGAAAAAAATTATTTACAGGCGAAGACCGATAAAGAGAAAATATTTTGGCTTGAAGAAATGATTCGCAATTTCAAGAAGCACAAAGGCAGTGAAAAAATGCTCGCAGAATTAAAAACCAGACTTAAAAAATTCCTTGAAAAAAAAGAAAAAAATAAGAAAGTGGGAAAATCTTCAAAAAAGGGAATAAAAAAAGAAGGATTTCAATTTGTATTAGTTGGTAAAACAAATTCAGGAAAATCTCTTCTATTATCAAAATTAACAAACGCAAGTCCAAAAGTTGCAGATTATCCCTTTACAACAAAAAATCCCGAAATAGGCACTTTTGAATATCAAGGAGTTAAAGCTCAAATAATAGACATGCCTGCAATAAAATCTGAAGATTTTGATATAGGAATAGTTCATACAGCCGATTGCATTTTAATCCTAGTAACCTCACTTGAAGAATTGGAAGAAATAAAAAGTACAACAGAAAGAGCAACTGGAAAAAAAATAATTATAATAAATAAATCCGATTTACTAACTGACAATCAACTAAGAAAATTACAGGAAACAATAAAGTCAAAGAAAGTAAAAGGTATAATAATTTCTGCAAAGACCAATTATAACATTGAAAGGTTAAAGCAGATTATGTTAGAACAAATGGATGTAATAAGGGTCTTCACTAAAGAACCTGGAAAAGTGAAATCACCTTACCCCATTACTCTTCCAAAAAATTCATCTGTTAAAGATGTAGCCGAATCTATAAGAAAAGGATTTTCATTACAAGTAAAAGGGACAAAGCTAACTGGTCCTTCTTCAAAATTCTCAAATCAAAAAGTGGGGCTTTCCCACGTTCTAAAAGACTTAGATATAGTAGAATTCCACACAAGATAAAATGCTTGAGAAAATATCCCTTTTAGTTTCCATAATAGCTATTTTATCAATTTCTCTATTTTCCATCTATCTCAATCCAATTAAAATACATAACAACGAAAAAATACTTGATTTAAAAGACAATCAAAGAGTCGTTTTCGAGACAATAATAATAAAAGAAAAAAACTTCGGTAATTCAAAACTTCTTTTAACAGAAGATAATCTCTCACTAATCTGCGATAAAAAATGTCCCTCTTTAATAAAAAAGAAAATAATCGCGGAAGGTAAAATAGAATCCTATAATGGCCTTCATCTAATTAAATTAATTAAAATAAAGTATTAAGCAAACAACAAAGTGAAACTTCTCAAATCAAACTACTTCCCAAAGAAATAATCGGTAAATCTATTATCTATTTGAATAACTCCCCCCGTAATTCCCGAAGATTCCGGAGTTGGTTCAGATGAAGGTGCTGGTGTCGGAGTTGGTTCAGATGAAGGTGCTGGTGTCGGAGTTGGTTCAGATGAAGGTGCTGGTGTCGGAGTTGGAGTTGGCTCTGGGGGTGATGATGTCTCCCCGCCTGAATCATCAAAACCATAATCTCCTGTGCCAAATGGAATACATCCTGAACCACTCCATTCATATCCTTCATCACAACTGCTCCCATCAGGATTATGACCACCCTCTCCCTTTATACA
>Ga0209542_10018390_pt1 | contig 11317 bp, 10 predicted proteins | sample RifCSPhighO2_01_FD_184028 | JGI IMG/M metagenome (GOLD analysis project Ga0209542, IMG submission 184028) | Soil microbial communities from Rifle, Colorado - Rifle CSP2_plank highO2_0.1 (SPAdes) (version 2) | ecosystem: Environmental > Terrestrial > Deep subsurface > Rock core/Sediment ...
GGGCCAAATTGCTTCGGTCATGGGCCGCTACTTTGCTCTCGATCGCGATCACCGCTGGGCCAGAACAGAAAAAGCCTACCGCTGCTTAACCGAAGGAGTTGGCAATCAGGCAACGACAGCCGAAGCGGCAATTAAAGCCTCATACGAATCGGGTTTAACCGATGAATTTATCCTCCCCACTAATATTGTTGACGAGAACGAACAACCGTTGAGTTTAATCAGCAACAACGACGCGGTGATTTTCTTCAATTTTCGGGTTGACCGCCCCCGCCAGTTGACAAAAGCCTTGGTTCTGCCGGAATTTGAGACCCAAGCCAACCAACCGGCTTTTGATCCTTTTCAGGACAAATACCTCGACAGCCACTTGCCGGAAAAAGTCACCCTCACCCCGCCGTTTAAACGGCAGAAAGTTATCACTAATCTCAAGTTTGTCACCATGACCGAATATCAACGAGGCCTACCGGTAGAAGTGGTCATGCCGCCGCTGTCGGTCGAATATCCCTTGGCCCGGGTTTTGGCCGAAGCCAACTTGAGACAACTGCATATGGCGGAAACGGAAAAAGAACGCTTTGTCACTTACTATTTTAACGGCTTGCGGGAACAGCCTTTTCCTGGGGAAGACTGGTTGATGATCCCTTCGCCCAAAGTGGCCACTTATGATCTACAACCGGAAATGTCCACCACCCGGCTAACGGCAAAACTGATAGAAAAAATTAAACAAAGAACTTACCGGTTTATTATTGTCAACATTGCTTGTCCGGACATGGTCGCCCATACCGGCGATTTAGCCGCCAGTATTAAGGCTTGTGAAGCGGCCGACCAGGCATTGCGGGAAATTGTCACCACGGTGACTGCCCTTGGCGGCTCGACTTTAATTACTGCCGATCACGGCAATGCCGAAGAACTGATTAATTTACAAACCGGCGAGGTCGATACCGAACACTCGGACAATCCCGTGCCTTTAATTGTCGTTTCTTCCCGGTTCATCGGCCAAAACAAAAAATTAACTCCGGGAATTCTGGCCGATGTTGCGCCCACTATACTCAAGTTACTCGACTTATCCCAGCCGGCGGCGATGAGCGGCAAAAGTTTGATATGAAAGCTTTTTTCGCGCCCAGGTCAATCGCTTTGATCGGCGCCTCTAAAACCAGAGGCAAGGTCGGTTACTCTATCTGGCAAAACTTGAAACGTTATCAGCAAAAGATTTATGTTGTTAACCCTAAGTTTGGATTTAAAACAATTACCGACGTGCCCGGAGTGATTGATTTAGCAGTAATCGCCGTCCCCGCTACGACCGTTCGATCGATTGTAGCGGAGTGTGTTGCCAAAAAAGTCAAAGCGGTCATAGTCATCAGCTCCGGCTTTGCCGAATTGGGAGAAAAAGGGGTCCGGCTTGATCCGCCGCCGATCCCGCTGCTTGGCCCGAATTGCTTTGGCTTAGCCAATCCTCAAGCCAAACTGGATACGACTTTTGCTAAAACCGCTCCGCCGCCGGGGAACATCGGCCTGATCTCTCAATCCGGCGCTTTAGCCAGTTTTTTGTTTAACTGGGCCCAAGAAGAGGGGTTGGGCTTTTCCAAGTTTGTCTCTCTGGGCAACCGCTTAAACTTAAACGAAAACGATTTTCTCGATTATTTTGCCGGCGACCCGAAGACCAAAGTGATTGCTTTATACTTGGAATCGTTTGCCAACGGAATTGAGTGGCTGCGCCTGGCCAGCCGGATAAGCCGGACCAAACCGATCGTGGTTCTCTTTGGCGGCCAAACCGCGACCGGGGCTCAAGCCAGTTTAAGCCATACCGCCAGCTTAAGCCCGCCCGGTGAAGTCGTAGCGGCGGCACTAAAGCAATCGGGTTGCGTCGCTGCCAAAGATTTGACCGATTTTACCAACCTGCTCGAGGTTTTTTCCCTGGAACCGGATTTAAAAGACAATGATTTGGCGATTATTACCAATGCCGGCGGTCCGGCAATTTTGGCCGCCGACACTGCCGGCAGTTTGGCCTTTGACGTCGGCAAACCGATCGACGTTCTCGGTGATGCGCTGGCCCAGCGGTTTCAACAGGCGTTTATTTCAACCTTAAAAGACAGGGCCAAGGACGCGTTTTTAATTATCATCACGCCGCAAGCCAACACCCAAATGATCAAAACCTGTAAGGTTATTGTCAAACGCTTTAAACATCTGAAAAAACCGGTAGTGGTTTCACTCCTGGGCGGCCGTTTAGTTGAACCGGCCCGGAAAATTCTTAAAACTAACCGCATCGCCACGCTTGATCTGCCCCAGGAAGCGGCCCAAGGACTGGGAGCACTGCTGAAATTTCACCGTTTGAAAAAGCACGCTCTTTATCCGGTCCGCCGTTCTTATAAAATTAAGGAAAAGACGCTAGGGCTAGCACCGGGACGGTTGAGCTGGCAACCGGCAGAGCGCCTCACTCGTCAATATCAAATTCCCTTAGTCAAAACAGTCGTCTTAGACCGGCTGGTCAAACCAGCCTCTTTAAATTGGCCGTTGGTACTTAAAGCCGACCCGGCTTTAGCGGCGCACCGGACGGAAAACAAAGCGATTTATTTAAATCTTAACAGCCAATCGGCTCTCCGGCTGGCATTTAAACGTCTTCAAGCCAAGTTTCCGGTAATCTTGGCCCAGGAACAAATTACCCAAGGTCATGAACTATTTATTGGTCTGCGGCGCGAACCCGGCTGGCCCGTACTGTTAACGATCGGGGGCGGCGGAGTCTATACTGAACTTTATCAGGATCTGGCCAGAAGTTTTTTACCGGTTAACGAATCAGTCATCAGCGGTCTTTTACAGCAAACCCGCATCGGCCAGATTATCAGCGGTTACCGCACCGATCTGAAGCTGGCCTTGAAACCGACGCTCAAATTAATTCTCAACTGCTGTCGTCTAATCGAAGACTACCCTGAAATCAAAGAGTTAGAAATCAACCCGGCCCTGATTAGCGAATCCAGCGTCACTGTCGTCGACCTCAAAATTGACCTACGAGGAGACTCCTCGTAGGTCAAATCTCTTCAATCAGAACTGATTTAATGGTGGGCAAGTCGCGCTCGTCTGTTTCTTCAACAAAAGTTTTGTATGACTCGGCCCCTTCAGTTTTAGAAAACAAACCAAGAATATCCTCTTTATTAACCCAGTCTTGGTAGAATAAATTTAGGTAATTACCATAGCTAGAGTATTTGTAGCCTACGAGGAGACTCCTTGCAGGTAAAACTTCAATCGGATTACGATGAATGTACTTAGACAAATAAAGCAATTGCGACTCGCTCTCTACCAAAACCGCTTTGTAAACGCTTTGGAAAACCGGACCAAGCCGCTTGTATTTACGATTAAAATACCGTGAATATTTAGTTGCCAACGAACGCATAAAGAAATTAATCCTATCGGCTTCGTTTTGCCAAACCATTAAGTGATAGTGGTTGGGCATCAAGCAGTAGGCGATTAACCTAACCTGCCCGGCGTAATTTTTTAATTGTTTTGACGGAGCTACCTGCGAGGAGTCTCCTTGCAGGTTTGGAAATGATAAATAGAACTTTAGATAGCTTAAAAAAGTCTTGTAATCTTGATCGTCTAAAAAGATTTTGTCCTTATTAATACCGCGGTTGTAAATATGGTAGTAACTTTGTTCGACGTAAACTTTTATCGTGTTTTTAGAAGGCATTAGTTTAACTATACACCTACGAGGAGTCTCCTTGCAGGGCTTCGCGCCGGTTGACGGTTTATGATATGCTTTTAGCATGGCATTTTTGAACTGGAAAATTGCCGGAGCGGCCGGTGAGGGAATCAAAATCTCCGGTTTAATGCTGCAAAAAACCGCTTTTCGCTCGGGTTTCTTCACTTACGGTTCGACCGAGTACCCGAGTTTAATCCGCGGCGGCCACAATACTTTTGAAGTGATCATAAGCACCAAGCCTGTCCAAAGCGCCAGAACCAGAGTTGATCTCTTGGTCGATTTAAAAACTTCGACCATTGCTTCTCTGCCTTTCCCTCTATCCGATTTAGCCAAGGAAAGCGGTAACTTGCTCACGAAAAACACCGTCGCCCTGGGCGGAAGCTGCGCTCTTCTAGCCCTTGATTTGACAATTTTAAAACAGGTGATTACCGAAACGTTTGGCTCAAAAGATCAGAGCATTATCGACCAAAACCACCAAGCCGCCCAACTGGGTTTTGACTATGCTTTAAAGAATTATCCAGACAAAAAACTAAAACTGGATACGCCGAAAAAACCGCATCAGGATAAAATCATGATTTGCGGCAACGAGGCGCTGGCCCTGGGCGCGGTCGCCGGCGGGATGAAGTTTTACTGCGCTTACCCGATGACCCCGAGCACGCCGATTCTCCACTATTTGGCGGCCAACGCTCAAAAATTAAACCTGGTTGTCAACCACGCCGAGGACGAAATCGGCGTCATCAACATGGCCATCGGCGCCGGGTTTGCCGGCGTCCGCTCGATGGTGGCCACTTCCGGAGGCGGCTTTTCTTTGATGGTCGAGGGATTGGGTTTGGCCGGCGGCACGGAAACGCCGCTGGTGATAATTTTAGGCATGCGCCCCGGCCCGGCCTCGGGCATGCCCACCTGGAGCGGTCAGGGCGATTTACTCTTTGCTATCAACGCCGCCCAAGACGAATTTCCCCGGATTGTTTTGGCCCCGGGTGACCCGGAAGAAGCCTTTGATCTGGCGGCCAAGGCCCAAAACCTAGCGGAAAAGTACCAACTGCCGGTAATCATTTTGTCGGATAAAAACATGGGCGAGGGCTATTACACCAGTCAGCGCCCCCCTGATAAATACAAAAACCGGCGTTACTCGCTGGCGCCGGAAGCGGCCGAGTCCGACCAACCGTTTCCCCGCTACCTGGTAACCGACACGGGAATTTCCCCCCGGCCCTTACCCGGTCAACCGGGCGGGGTTCACCTGGCCAATTCCTACGAACATGACGAACTTGGGTACGCCACAGAAATTAGCGCTGAACGGGTCAAGCAAATGAATAAAAGATTAAAGAAACTGGAAACGATTTTGGGAGGCGGGGACTTGATCGCTCCGCAACTGTTTGGCCCCAAAAGCGCCAAAACTACTTTGGTTTCCTGGGGCTCGAACAAAGGCGCGATTGTCGACGCCCTGCCTCAACTGCCGGACATTAACTACCTCCACTTTTCCTGGATGTGGCCGTTTCCGGAAAAACAGTTTAAAGCTTTAATCAGCCATAATCCCCGGTTAGTGACAATCGAGGGCAATGCCACCGCCCAACTGGCCAAGTTAATTGCCCAGCAAACCGGCATCATCATTAAAGACAAAATCTTAAAATACGACGGCCGCCGGTTTTATCCCGAAGAAATTATCGAGGCGGTCAAAAAACTATGACCAAACGTGTGACCACGATTTCTCCCACCTGGTGCCCGGGCTGCGGCAACTTTGCCATTTTGGGGGCCATCAAGGCCGCCCTCGACCAGTTAGGCATCAAACCCCACCAAGCGGCATTTGTTTACGACGTCGGCTGTTCCGGCAACATGGCCGACTTTGTTTTCGCTTACGGCTTCCACGCCCTCCACGGCCGGGGACTGCCGCCGGCAGCCGGGATTAAGCTGGCCAATCATCGCCTCAAAGTCTTTGTGATTATCGGCGACGGCGGCGCTTACGGCGAAGGCGCCGGACACTTTTTACAGCTTTGCCGCAGTAATCACGACGTCACTGTTTTAGCCCACGACAACTTTTTATACTCGCTGACCACCGGCCAAAAATCGCCGACCACGCCCAAAGGCCAAGCGACTCCGAGCACTCCCAACGGCACCATCGACGAACCGTTTAATCCTTTGGCCACCGCCCTAACCAACAGCGCTGCCTTCGTCGCCCGCGGTTTTGCCGGCGACATTCCCCATTTGACCAAGCTTTTAGTCGCCGCCGCCAAACACCCGGGCTTTAGCTTGATCGACGTTCTCCAACCCTGCCCCACTTACAATAAATCCCGGCCTTATGCCTGGTACCGCGAGCACGTTGAGTATTTGGACAAACTGGGGCACGACCCGACCAGCCTGGAAGCCGCCTGGAAAGCCAGTTTAAAAACCGACAAATTGCCGCTCGGCATTTTCTACCAAGTCGCCCGGACGCCCTGGCACGAAAACTTTGCCCTGCTCAAAAACACCACTCTTAAAGATTCGCCGATTGACAATTTAGATATAACTGCCGCTCTGGACGAGTTCAAATAATGCCGCTGTTTGAATTCCTCCTCCACATTGATCGTTATTTGGCGCAAATTACTGCCGATTACGGCGGCTTAACTTATTTGATTCTCTTTCTGATCATTTTTGCCGAAACCGGCTTTGTCTTTACGCCGTTTCTGCCCGGCGACTCGCTCTTGTTTGCCGCCGGCGCCCTGGCCTCGTTGGGTTCGTTAAACGTCGCCGGGCTGCTGCTGCTTTTGTGGCTGGCGGCATTTTTTGGCGATACCGTGAATTATTGGATCGGACATTTTTTCGGCGAAAAAATCATTGCCCACCCCAAACTGCCCTTAAACCGTGAGCACTTAAACAAAGCCCAGAGGTTTTATGACAAATACGGCGGCAAGACGATTTTCCTGGCGCGGTTTATTCCGATTGTCCGGACGTTTGCGCCGTTTGTGGCAGGTATCGGCAAAATGGAGTACAAACGGTTTATTGTTTTTAACGCCTCCGGCGGCGCCACCTGGGTGGCCGGCTTTACTTTAATGGGCTATTTTTTCGGCAATCTGCCCTGGGTCAAAACTAATTTCTCTCTGGTCGTCCTGGCAATTATTTTCCTGTCCGTCCTGCCCGTAGTGACCGAATTCCTCAAAGCCAAATTGGTCAAGCGTTAGTTCACCGGCTTAAATTTGCGGATGACGCCGACGCACTTGCCCTGGATCCGGACGTTGGTGGCGTAGATCGGGCTCATTTGCGAGTTGGCCGGTTCCAACCTGATTCTCGTCGCTTCTTTGAAAAAGCGTTTCAGGGTGGCCAGGCCGTTTTCTAATAGCGCTACGACAATGTCACCGTTTTCGGCCATGTCGGTCTCTTCGATGACCACATAATCGCCGTCCAAAATTCCTTCATCAATCATCGAGTCGCCTTTAACCTGTAACACAAACGAGCGTTTTTTGCCGGAAACCATGGTCGGGGAAACGCTGAAACTGGCGTTGGGATCGGTATACGGCTCGATCGGCTGGCCGGCGGCGATGTAACCCAAAATCGGCAGGTTGACTCCGGCAGTTTCCGGGTGCCAGTTAGCCTCAACCACTTCCAGCCCGCGGACCGAGCCGGTATATTTTTTCAACACCCCTTTTTTAATCAAAGTCTGGATGTGCTCGTGGACTGTGGCTAAAGAAGAAACTTCCATCGCATCGGCGATCTCCCGCAAAGTGGGAGCGCAACTGTGCTGGGCAATATACTGGGAAATAAATTCGACTATTTGTCTCTGGCGGCGGTAAAGTGTTGCTGGCATATATTAGGCTTATCTTCGTTTTATATTAGGCTCAAGTTTTGACGGCTGTCAAGCCCCAGTTTACAATGGAGTCTATGGTTTTTCTGTTACTACTGCTGCTGTTGCTTTTTCCCCGGCCGGTTTTGGCCACCGGCGAGTTTGGCACCAACTACACCGTCGATTACCGGGTGGGGCTAAACGGCCAGACGCGGGCCAAAATGGCCGTCGAACTGGTCAACCGGCTTTCCAATATCTACGCTTCGGAGTTTACTTTGTCGATCGGCTCAACCAATCTTTCGGATATCAGTCTGCAAACTCCGACCGGGCCGATTGAACCCAAAGTCGCCCAGGGGAATAAAACTACCAACATTACTGTTGTCTTTCCGGAGAAAGTTTTAGGCAAAGACAAATCCCAGGAGTTTAGTTTGGAGTTTACCACCACCGACTTTGCCCGTCGCTTAGGCAATGTTTGGGAGTTAAGTATCCCCAAACTGGCAAAGTCCGAAGACTTAAACAGTTACAACCTAACTCTAACGATCCCGTCAAGTTTCGGCCAGGCGGCCACTTTCACGCCGACTCCGGTCAGCCAAACGGCGACCGACGGCGTGACGGTTTACCGCTTTAAAGCCGAGTCGCTCTACCAAAGCGGCATTTCCGCCACTTTCGGCCGGGAGCAGTGGTATGATTTCGACCTCGACTATCATCTGAACAACCCCAATTTTTATCCCATCGAAACCGAGATCGCCCTGCCGCCGGATACCGCCTGGCAGCAGGTGCTTTACCAAACTCTTGAGCCGCAACCAGCCAACATTCGGGTCGACCCCGACGGCAACTGGCTGGCGACTTACAAGCTGGGCCCGTCGGCCAATCTGGACGTGATCGCTACCGGTTCAGCCACGCTCTATTTACAGCCGCGCGCCGACTATCCCTGGGGCCTTAACCAAAACGTCGACTATTTAAAGCCGCTAAAGTACTGGGAGTCGGACCAAACCAGGATTAAAACTTTGGCCGAAGAGTTAAAGACGCCGCGGCAGATTTACGACTACGTTGTCGACAACTTAATTTATGACTACGGTCGTTTGGGCGAATCCACCACCCGCCTGGGCGCGGCCAACGCCCTGGACAACCAGGATTCGGCTTTGTGCATGGAGTTTACCGATCTGTTTATCGCCCTGGCACGCGCCCGGGGCATTCCCGCCCGGGCGGTCAACGGCTATGCCTATACCGACAACTCCAGTCTGCGGCCTTTAAGTTTAAAGCAGGACGTGCTCCACGCCTGGCCGGAATACTATGATCAGGAACGTCAGTTGTGGCGGCCGGTCGACCCAACATGGGGTAATACCACCGGCGGCGTCGATTATTTTGCCCAGACCGACCTCAATCACTTTGCTTTTGTGATTTTGGGCGAAGACTCGAGCTATCCGATTCCCGCCGGCGCCTACAAAACCAACGACCAACCCGCCAAGAACGTAGCGGTTAACTTCGGCCGGAGCGTCCTGCCCGAGCCTCAGGTTGAAGTCGAGTTTAACTTGCCCCGGGAAAGTCTGGCCGGAGTTAATCTGACCGGAAAAATCATTGTCAAAAATACCGGCAACGTCGCTTTGTATAAACTGCCTTTAGAACTGACCACTCAATTCCTTAAAGCCAAACCCTCAAGCTGGGAAATTGCTTTCCTGCCGCCCAAAAGCCAAACCGAGGTCGAGTTTTCCTTGCCGGCTTCTGCCTGGAATAGCCGCTTTACCGAGACTTTAACTGCCAGCACCAAGCTCGGGCAAACGTCTCGCTCCCTGACGCTGACTCCGGCTTACAACCTGGTCTTTGGCAGCCGGGCTTTTCGCTTGGCGGTTTTGAGTTTTGGCGGACTAATTGTGTTAAAATTGGTTTATGCGCGACTGGTTAAGGCAAGGCCTGTTAAATAGTTTTTCTTTATATCTGGTGGCCGCGGTTTATCCGGGCTTAATCATCCCCAAAACTTTGTGGCAGTTACTTTGGGTGGGAGTTACTTTTACCCTGTTAAATTATTTAGCCAAACCGCTGATTAAACTGATTTTACTGCCTTTAAACCTGCTCACCCTGGGGTTACTGTCCTGGTTAAGCGGAGTCTTAGTTTTGGTGATTGCCGTCAGATTACTGCCGACTCTTCAAGTCGTTCCCGCGCTCATTCCCGCCTGGCAACAATCGGGCTTTTCCGTTCCCGCCTTGAGCCTCAACCTATGGTTGAGTTTTATCTTGACCAGTCTCAGTCTTAGTTTGGTTTATAAATTACTCGATGGGATTTTATGCCCGGATTGATCATTATCCAGATTCTGGTGGCCTTGAGCTTAATCGCTCTGATTCTGCTTCAAGCCAAAGGCGGGGGATTGGGGACGGCCTTCGGCGGTCAAAGCCAGGTTTACCACACCAAGAAAGGCGTCGAGAAAATCGTCTTTTACCTGACGATCGGCCTGACGCTGTTGCTCACGGTTTTGGCCCTAATTAACCTGAAGCTATGATTTTTACCCGGCCGTTTCGCAAACCCTGGTGGTGGCTGAAATCGTTTTTTCAAAAGCAAAAAAAACTAATTTTGTCGGGAGGCCTCATCGGCATCGGCATCTTTCTTTTATTAAAAAACGTCCTGCCGCTTTTGCCCCAGCTTAAACCCAAAACTAAAATCGGCATTGTCGGCCAGTATACTTTAAATACCTTACCGCTGTCAGTCACTCAAACTCTGGGACGGGGGTTGTTTCGGCTGACGCCGGAGGGCGAAGTGGAACCGGACCTGGCGCAAAACTGGCAGGTCAATCACGAAGAAACCCAATACCTGGTTTACCTGGCACCGGACCTGTTTTGGAACGACTCCAGCCCGATCTTGTCGACCGACTTAACTTTCGATCTGCCCGATGTCACCGTCGCTTATCCTGATGAAACCACCATCGAATTTCAGCTGACCCAGCCCTATTCTCCATTCCTGACGCTTTTAACCCGGCCGGTATTTAAAAATAAAACCATCGGCGCCGGGGACTACTCGATTAAATCGATCGGCCGGCAAGGTCAGTTTTTAAAAAGCCTCCGGTTATCCGGATCGGCTAACGAGATCGATTATAAGTTTTATCTATCCCACCAAGCCGCTTGGCTGGGGTTTAAGCTGGGGGAAGTTGACCGTTTGGATAACCTGATTATCAATCCTTTGGACGAGCACTGGCAGAAAAAAGTCAATCTCGAGTCGCGCTTAAATAAACAAGCCTATCTGGGTGTTCTATTTAACGTCAGCGACCCGCTCTTATCCAATAAATCACTCCGCCAGGCATTGGCCTACGCGGTCAAAAATAAATCCCCCGACCCAGCCAGCCGGGCCTTATCGCCGATCTCGCCCGATTCCTGGGCCTACAACCCCGGCGTCAAGCCTTACGACTTCAATGCCCAGCAGGCCCGGGACCTGCTCCCCAGCGATCAACTGGAGCTGACTTTGGGCACCAGCGTCTCGTTTTTAAGCCTGGCGGAAACGATTGCCCAGGACTGGCAGGAAACTTTAAAAATTAAGGTCAACGTCAAAAGCGTCAACAGCTTGGAGCCCGACTGGCAGGCGATCCTGGTCGCCCAGGAAATTCCTTTGGACCCGGACCAGCACGCCCTCTGGCACTCGACCCAAAAAAGCAACATTACCCATTATTCCGATCTGAAAGTGGATAAACTTTTGGAAGACGGCCGGCAGATTTCCGACAAAAGCCAAAGAAAAGAAATCTATCAGGATTTTCAGCGCTTTATTGTCGAAGACTCCCCGGCAATTTTCCTCTCCCACCCCACCACCTACACGATCTCCAGAAAGTAACTACGAAGACAGTCTTCGTAGGTCCTATAGTGAGCCCGGAGCGATTCGAACGCTCGGCCAAACGATT
>Ga0209542_10018391_pt1 | contig 11317 bp, 11 predicted proteins | sample RifCSPhighO2_01_FD_184028 | JGI IMG/M metagenome (GOLD analysis project Ga0209542, IMG submission 184028) | Soil microbial communities from Rifle, Colorado - Rifle CSP2_plank highO2_0.1 (SPAdes) (version 2) | ecosystem: Environmental > Terrestrial > Deep subsurface > Rock core/Sediment ...
CAGAGGAGCGGGTCTAGTCAGGCATCAATATAATTGAGGCACAAGTAAAAGGAGATCTTTTGGAAAAGCTAAAGAGCGTGGACCCTTACTACTTTGAAAAGGTGGTGCTTCAGTTACTTAAAAAAATGGGATACGGTGATTTTCAAGAAACATCCAAATCAAGAGATGGTGGAATTGACGGGATCATCAACCAAGATCAGTTGGGTCTGGAAAAGATATATGTTCAAGCTAAAAGATATAAGGAAGGTAATTTTGTTCATGAGATGGAAATACGAAACTTTATCGGAGCCATGAGTGGAGACACAAACAAGGGTATATTTGTTACCACCTCCGCGTTCGACGAAAGTGCGTTAAAAAAAGCACGCGAGGCGCAACATAAGATTATTCTTATCGACGGGAAAAAACTTGTAGAATTAATGCATGACTTCGGGGTTGGTGTTCAAGTAAGAAGTACATATGAAATAAAAGAAATCGACGAGGACTTTTTTGTGGAAGGATAGCTGTCAGATCTATGCTCACCAAATCTGATTTTGTAAAACATGAGGAGTGTCCCATCTGGCTCTGGCTGCATGGAGCAAGAGCGGGGCTACCGATATGAAGAACTGTCAAATGCTGTGCAAGACTCACAATAGAGCAAGGGGGAACCGATAAAAAGATCAATAATTTTCGTGTATGTTGGTGTATCTAAAATACGTAAACCGAATCAATTAATCTGATTAACAAAATTAAGCTATTTTAGTGCCTTTCTCAACATCGAGTAACTTTCGAAGATTTTGTTTTTGTGTTTTCTGTATTTTTAGCCAACGGGGAACATCACAAGCGTACAATATGGACAGATGAAAACAATCTATAAACTCTACGGCCTAACGCCGGAAGAAATAGCAGTTGTGGGAGGAGGAGAGAATGGCAAATAATACAGGGTCACAAATCGAAAAAGACGTTGCAAGAAAAGCAGCTGAATTTATTGTGGCCTGGCAAACAAAGATGGATTTTTTGAAAAATCAAATTAGTGCACTGGGAAAGCTGTCTGATTTCCCCATTGTAGCAATATCAGTCTTTTTACTTAAGGCTCAACTAGTGGAGTTTGAACTGAAACAATTGATAACGGAGATTGACTTGCATCTAGGCTTTTCAAACAGTTCGCAGATTATTAGACGAAAGAGATTGAAGCCTGTTGAGATGGACGATTGGTCTTTAGGGAGGATTAGAAAACATTTGTTAACATATGATTCAAAAATGCTTTCTGCTTTACAGCAAGAGCTCAAAAAACTTGTTGATCTAAGAAATATATTTACCCACAAGTTATTTAGTTCAAGCAAAGACGTAAATTCATTAACAAAGGATTCAGAAAAAACAATCCCCTTGGCAGACAAAGTATTAGATGAAATTGAGAGAGTTAAGAAAACTCTTGAAAAAAATGATCCATTGAATATATTAACCAAAAAAGCATGATTAAATTGTCGAGGTCTAAATTAGAATTACTTTTTGATTGTCCGCGTTGCTTCCGGAACAATATAAAAAATTACTATGGCTAAAAAATGAAAAAAGAAAATCTAAACTCACAAATTGTCATATATAAAGACAAAGATGGGAATATCAAAATTGACGTGCGGTTTGATGGCGATACCGTATGGCTTACTCAGGAAGCAATAGCCACACTTTATGCTAAAGGGCGATCTACGGTTACAGAGCATATCCAAAATATTTTTGAAGAAGGTGAACTAAACCGGGGTTCAGTATGTCGGGAATTCCGACGGACTGGTGCCGATGGAAAAGAATACCTTGTAAAATACTACAATTTAGATCTCATTATCGCTGTTGGATATAGGGTAAAATCAACGCAGGGTACTGCATTCCGTAAGTGGGCAACGCAGCGACTTTCGGAATATATAGTCAAAGGTTTTGTAATAGATAGCGAGAGGTTGAAGAATCCGGATTTACCTTTTGATTATTTTGAAGAGCTTGAGCGCACTATCGCGGATATCCGTACCAGCGAGAAGAGATTTTACCGCAAAATAACTGACATTTACGCTACAAGCATTGACTATGATCCAACCAATGATCAAAGTATTTTATTTTTCAAAACAGTACAAAATAAAGTTCACTATGCAGTTACCGGAAATACCGCAGCCGAGATTGTTATAGAGAGGATAGATAGCGGTAAACAAAATTTAGGGCTTACCAATTTCAGAGGCAGTAAACCAACAAAAGAAGAAGTTGTTATTGCTAAAAATTATTACAATAAAGAAGAGTTAACTCAGCTTAATGCACTTGTCGAACAGTATTTAATATTTGCCACAGAACAAGCCCGCCGCAGGGTGCCTATGACAATGCATGACTGGATAGAGAAACTCCACGGATTTTTGACTATCAATGATAGGAATATCCTGCAAGATGCAGGAAAAATTTCTCATGAATTAATGATAGAAATCGCAGAGAAGAAATTTAGAAAGTATAAACAGGTCGAGGCAAAACAGGATGTTGATTTCGACAAGGTGGCACTGAACGCGATTGAAAGTGCAAAAAGTAGGCGTAAAAAAATAGCTGTATGACAGCTACAAACGCCAGATGGAAATCTACAAGTGTGGTCGCGACTGGACTCGAACCAGTGACCCCTTCAATGTGAATGAAGTGCGCTACCAGCTGCGCCACGCGACCATTTTCCAGCTTGAATTATTATATCAGGGGGCTTAAGCTTAAGACTGTGTCTCACCTAGTCAAGAAGGTTTTTGGACTGCTTTATGAAATGATTGAGGTCTTCGTCGTCTCGGCCTCGATCTTTGTGGTGATCTATCTTTTTTTGATGCAGCCGCATCAAGTGAAGGGGAGCTCGATGTTTCCTACCTTTAAGGATGGCGAATACGTCTTGACCGATAAGGTGACGTTTCGGACCAGATTGCCAGCGTATGGAGATGTGATTGTATTCAAGGCGCCAGTAAATGAGAACTTTGATTTTATCAAAAGAGTCATCGGTATCCCCGGAGACCGAGTGATGATTTCGGATGGAAAGGTTTACGTCAATGGCAACGCCTTGCCCGAGACTTATCTACCACCTGAGTACACCACAGCTCCGGGACAGTTTTTGCAACAGGGATTGGAATATATCGTTCCTGCCGGCTCTATATTTGCGATGGGAGATAACCGGGATCATTCCTCCGATAGTCGTGACTGGGGCCCGGTCCCCGACCAGAACATCATTGGTCGGGCGTTTTTCCGCTACTGGCCGGCCAAAAAGGTGGGGGTAATTGTAAATCCAGTCGGAAAATAGTCTAGCCCCGCCGTTGCGGGGTTTTCAATAATCTTCGAATTCGTCTTTGGTGGTGTCAATCGTGTCGTCAGTGGGGAGAATTGGTTCAAAGGGGTTGCTAAAAGTTTCGGGGGTAGTTTTTTTGCTGGTAACCGCGGAGATGTATTCGGTAGTGGTGAGGGCGGCGACGATCTTCTTCAGCTGAACATCGGTCTCCTCCGGAGTGCCTCTTAGGGCAATACTGATGGCGGTTTCGACGCTGGAGCGGCGCATCTTGACTCTGGCATTATTGCCAATTGAAGACTGAACTTGGGTACTGAGCTGATCGATCAGGTCGTTGATTGATTGTGAGGCGAGATCGTCGGTGGCAACCTTCGTCTTGCCGCCCATTTGTTTCTTGAAACGACGGGAGAGTTCCTCGGCGCGGCGGACAGAGCCGCCTTCGCGGAGAATGATCTTGTAGGCCTCGATCATGGCTTGGGTCTCGGGGATAGCTGAGAGAGCCCGGGCGTGGCCTTCGGAGATGACGCCGGAAATCAAGCCGTCCTTGAGGGCATCGGGCAGTTCCAAAAGACGGAGAGAGTTGCTGACGTAGGAAGGACTTTTGCCGGTGCGGGTCGCGATTTCCAAATTAGTCAGGCCAAACTCGTGCATCAGTCTTTCGAAAGAATTGGCACGATCGACGGGATTGAGATCGGATCGCTGAACATTCTCGACGATGGCCATCTCCAACATCCCTTGGGGTGTGGTTTGAATGATCTTGACCGGAACATGGGTGAGACCAGCGAGACGAGAGGCACGCCAGCGACGTTCTCCGGCAATGATCTGATAACCGGCTGGAGTCTGAGCAACAACGAGAGGCTGAATGATACCGTGGGTTTTGATGGAATCGATTAGCTCGGCAAGAGAATCGGGGGTGATGACACCACGAGGCTGTAGGGGATTAGGCTGTAACTGATCAATGGGGAGTTGTTCAATTACTTCTGCCATTTATTTTACGGTCGAGACGTTGACGTAATTTACTCCTTCTTTGATCTTGAATTCAACTTTGCCTTGGGCGGTAGAAAAGAGGGTAAAATCCCGACCTCTTTCAACGTTTTGACCAGCGTGGAACTGCGCCCCTCTCTGGCGAACGATGATTTGGCCGGCCTTGATGTCTTGGCCACCATAAATCTTCACTCCGAGGCGTTTGCCGGAGCGCTGACTGTGTTGTCTGGTAGCTCCTCCTGATTTGACGTGGGCCATTTATTTTTTTTGTAGGATGATGATTTCTCGAATTACTTTAGCCTCTGGCCTGCTATAAGTCAAGCCGCGAGTCAGGATATTGTAATCGATGAGCTGTTTGTCGTCAATAATTAAGCTCGTCTTGTATTCGTGTCCGGCATATTCGAAAATCGGAAAAATCATACAAATCCGCGCACCGTTTTTGAGAAATTTGTTCCAGTCCTTTAGACAGCCTAGATAAAGTTTTCCCAAGCCGCGGGCCAGATCCGGAAGGCGGTCGACCCTGGCCCCCGGTCTGCCCATGAAGGGTTCCGTGGCGATAAAGTCGACAGGTTGATTGAGATGCTCGAAAAGTTTGGCGGCGTCGTAGTTCATTAAATTAGCAGAAAGACCGAAGAAGTCCAGATTCCGTCGAGCGCCGGAAAGTTGATCATGGTCAAGGTCATTTCCGATCATTTTTAGTTTCATCAGACCGGCCTCGAGAAGAATGGTCCCCGAACCGCAGAAGGGATCAAAAAGGGTCTTTCCGGTAGGATCGCTGGTCCCTAGAGCCAGATTGACGAGAATCCGGGCGATTTTTGGGGGTAGCAGCCCCTTGTGGGGATCAGAATACGGTTTGAGGCGGTCGCGCTTGTACCATTCTTTGGCGCTATGACGCCAGACGAGCTTGCCGGCAGTATCGTGGACCTCGACCAAACCACCGAGGCGGTTGGATAGATAGTTCATTTGGGAGAAACCTCGGGAAAGATTGGCCTTGTATTGATGATCGCCAACTTTCTCGGATTTTTGACCGAGGACTGTTTCCAGCTCCATAAGAGCTAGTTCTTCTGAAAAACCGAGTGAGAAAATGAAATCCATTATTATTGATTGATGAGGGTGACGGTCAGATGGCTTTGGACTTGGCGGTGACCGGTAGTGCGACGATAGCGGGACTTGGCTTTGTATTTCCTAATCTCCACCTTCTCGCCCAGACCTTCTTTGTCAAAAGTAAGAGCGACAGAGGCGCCACCAATAAAGGGGGTGCCGACCTTGGTCTTTTCACCATCATTGATGAGAAGCACTTCTTTGACGGTGAGGGCGTCCCCGGCCTTGGCATCAAGTTTTTCGGCAACGATTTTATCACCGGCTTTGACGAGATACTGCTTGCCGGAAAGCTCGATGACGGCGATGGTATTGGAAGTTTCTTTCTTTTTGGTGGCCATTAGTCCGCTTATTATATCTGATGAATGGGGGTTAATTCAAGCAGACGCAGGCTCATCCCGAAAAGCGCGGCAAAGCTGATCAGGGAGCTTCCGCCGTAAGAGAAGAGAGGAAGGGTGATTCCAGTGACCGGCATGACTCCCAGATTCATGCCAATATTGATGACTGATTGAAACATAAAAATCGAGAGAATTCCGAGGGCGAGGAGGCGATTTTCACGGTCTTTGAGGCGATTGCTGATATCAAAAAGTCGGTAAAGAAGATAAAAATAGGCGAAAAGGACTAAAACAATTCCCAGTAGACCGAATTCTTCGGCGAATGAGGCGAAAATAAAGTCGGTATGACGCTCGGGTAGAAAATTAAGATGAGATTGGGTCCCCAAACTAACCCCCTTACCGATCAGACCACCTGAGCCGATGGCAATGACGGACTGGATGGCATTGTAGCCCTTCCCCTTTGGATCATGGTATGGGTTCAAAAAAGATTCGATACGATCACGTTGATAGTCTTTGAGAAAGTATGGTGAAAGTGGAACTAGGACGAGCACAAACAAGGAAATGGCGATGATCCAACGAAGGTTAATTCTGGCAAATAGTCCCATAAAACCGGAAAGAACGAGGAGGACGAGGGCACTACCAAGATCGGGTTGGGATTTCACCAAAAATACTGGAATTAGAGACGCTACGGCGTAGACCACGAGATTCTTGAGCTTATTGAGGGGATGTTTGGCTAAGAACCCGGCGTAGGCTAGGGCCAGTAGGGGTTTGACTATTTCTGAAGTCTGGAGCTGGTTTGTGCCAATACCGATCCAACGGGTCGCGCCGCGAATGGATTGGCCGAAAAATAGGGTGATGACCAAGAGAAAAATAGAAAAGATGTAGATAAAGGTAGAGAGTGAAAAAGCAATTGTAAAATCCAGTTTGTAGAAAACAAAAGCAACAAAGATTCCAATTACCAAAAAACCGAGTTGGACCCAAAAAAGATTGGGGACGGTGCTCCAAATAGTAGTTAGTCCGAAACAGAGAAGAAGGCTAACGGATATCAGTAACCCAGTTTTGTTACGCACCTCGGTTAATGATGATTTGCTCCCCCTTGATAATTTGATTGACTAAAGTTTGTTGTTTGATATCCTTTTCAAATTCGACCGGCCAATCTGGCAATGTGACGGCGACGACCTCGTCCAAACGACAGCCAGCCGTTTTTCTGGCCTCTTGAATCGCCCGAACGATTTCGCGAGCTTGGCCTTTCTTGACCAAGTGATCAGTAAGTGTAGTATCAAAATCAACCGAGAGTGTCACTCCGGAGACAAATTTTACTTCTTCAACATTGAGTTCGTCTTTGATTAATTGAATTAACTCCTCATCGGCGGTGATATCTTCGGAGCCACCAGTGACTGTCAGTAGGGCCAGGGCTTGTTTTATTGAGAGACTATTATTTTTTCTGTAGGCGTTGCCTAGTTCACAGATCTTTCTGACTTCAACCATGTTTTCGATGAGTTTGGTGTCAACTACTTCTGGCGTATTTACTTCCGGCCAATCAGCCAAGTGAACTGTCTGCTCACCTGTAATATTGGTGTAGATCATGTCTGACAAAAAAGGCATGAATGGCATAGTCGTACGCGCAAGAACATCAAAAATGGTTCGTAGAGTTCGATAACATGCCTCTTTGTCCTGTGGATTTTGGGCGGTAGGTCCGACTCGATCACGGGAGCGGCGGATATACCAGGTAGATAAATCGGTTACGAATGATTCTAGAGCTGAGGTCGAGGTAAAAGCATCATAAGCATCTAGAGACGTGGTCACTTCAATGATAGTCTGATCCAACCGATTGAGAACCCAGAGATCTAATTTCGTTGGACGATGCTCCATTTCTACTTTTGCATCCCAGTTTTCGAGAGCAGCATAATTGGCAAAGAAACGGTACGAGTTCCAAAGCATCATGTGGAATAAGCGTTTGGTATCGGCAGTCATTTTGTAACCGAAAAACAAGTTTCTTTCTGGATTGTGTCTGGTGAAAGTCCAACGCATGACATCAACGCCGATTTTATCCGCGCCTTCATTAAACTCAATTGAATTTCCCCATGACTTGTGCATGGGGCGACCATCTTCTCCCAGCATGGAGGCAAATCCAAGAACGGATTCGAAGGGATTGGTATCTTCCAAAACAGTTCCCATGGCGATCATGGCATAAAACCAATTTTTGAATTGACCGGGAAATGACTCTGTAATGAAATTAGCCGGGAACCATTCCTGCCAGTACTTCTTATCACCGGTATAGCTGACTTTGTTTGTTTTTGGATCAACAAGAGTTGAAAAAGTGACAATACCTGCATCGAGCCAGGGATTACCTACATCTCCTATTCGACTCATGGTGTCAGCACAATGAGGACACTTGATTTTCACTTCGTCGATAAAAGGCTTATGGGGGGTGTGGCCGTCAAACTTATCCCAGCCGGCGATAGCGTGATCTTTCAATTCTTCCTTGCCACCAATAACATCAAATTTTTTGCAGGTGTCACAGACCCAAATAGGCAGAGCTAGTCCCCAGTAACGGTTTTTTTTACTAATGAGCCAGTCATGCATATTTCCTAACCAATCCAGTTCTCTATCTAGGCCAAATTGGGGCTTCCAGGTGATTTTTCTTGCTACATCCTTCATCTTTTGTCTCAAGGTTCGACCTTCTTTATCATCAGGATCAACTTTGTCCATAGAGATGTACCAAACATCGGCAACTTTCCAAACCAACTCGGTTTTACATCTCCAACAGGCCGGATAACGGTGGGTATAGTTCTCAATACGGAAGATCCAATCTTCCCCTTCTTTTTCTCTTTCGGCCAGGAAATCAAGAATGACTTCAGGATGTTTCTTCGCATTTTTTCCGGCCAGAAAGTCTAAACTAGGAAGATAGTCGGCGTTATCGGCAATGAGCGGGATCATGGGCAGGCCAAGCTTCTTTCCCAGAGCGAAATCTTCAGTGCCAGCACTAACAGCAGTGTGGACCAAACCCGTTCCCTCTGTGTTACTAATAGGCATAATCAGAGGGTCGGTTTCGACGACAGTGTGAAACTTATCGGACTCTGAAGCCGCCTTTTTGACTGCAGAAAGATGGTCGAATGGTCCGCGGTAGCGAAAACCCAAAAGTTCTTTGCCTTTGACAGTTTTGACAATTTGTTGGAATTCACTCTTGAAGACTGCTTCGACTAAGTCCTTTAGAATCCAGAATTTATCGCCTGATTTACCCTCGACTAGGGCGTACTCTTGTTTAGCATCGACTGCAACAGCGATGTTGCCAGGAATTGTCCAGGGTGTGGTGGTCCAGATAAGTAGATATTCTTTGTCTCTATCAATCAATGGTAATTCCAGATAAATCGATTTGTGGGTAAGCTCTTTGTAATCTTCGGTGAGCATTTCGTGCTGACTAATAGCTGTCTCGCAACGTGGACACCAGGGCACGGAGTCATGGCCTTGGTAGATCCAACCTTTTTTATGACAAACTTTCAAGAAGTGCCAGATCATATAATTGTTTTCCTCTGACATAGTGAAATAAGAATGATCCCAGTCCATGAAGTAGCCAAGACGCTTGCTTTGTTCGGTCTGGATAGAGGAAAACTTTATAACCCGGTCCTTACAGAGTTGGACAAATTTATCAACACCAAAAACTTCGATATCTTTCTTGGATTTAAAGCCTTGTTCTTTTTCGACTTCGACTTCGACCCAGAGACCCTGACAGTCAAAGCCGTTTTGGAATCTTTGTTTGTAGCCACGCATGTTGTGGTAACGCTGCCAAAGATCCTTGTAAGTCCGTCCCCAGGCGTGATGAACCCCCATGGGATTATTGGCGGTAATTGGACCATCTTGGAAAGAGAATTTCTTCTTTGATTTGTCGTTTTTATGGAGATATTTTTCAACGATACCTTCTGAATACCATTTGGCGAGCAAATCTTTCTCCATAGCTGGAAAATCCGGTGTACCGGTGACTTCCTGGATTGTATATTTCTTTTTGGCCATTTTATTCATTGTAACCCCTTTAAAACGCAAAAATCCTCGCTCGCACGAGGATTAGAGACCCTTTCGGGACGGTACCATCTAATCTAACTTAATCACGGCTATTTTGGGCCTACCCAGAGGGGTCTACTCGATTCTTCCCCCAGCTTGCCGCTGATAACGGCTCAAACGCTTTAGTTGTATTATAGCAAATTTTTTCCTTGCTTAGGCTGATTTCCCTACGGGGTTCGATCCCGTAGGGATGATATGCTGGAATAAGAGTGCCAGGAAAGAATATAGTTAGGGAATTCGATGAAAATGGCTATTACCATATTTATAATCGTGGGGTTGAAAGACGAAGTATTTTTCTTGATGAACAGGATTATCGGGTCTTTCTCTCATACTTGAAGCTCTATTTATCACCCATAGACGAAATCGAAAAAATATCTCCGTCACGAAAACTGAAAAATTATTTTGGAAAAGCTGATTTACTATGTTATTGTCTAATGCCTAATCACTACCACATGCTTGTAAAGCAGTACAGCACTACAGCAATTACTGGGCTAATTAGATCAATCTCAACAAAATATGCTATGTACTTTAATAAAAAGTATCGAAGAACTGGACATTTGTTTCAGGGAGTATATCGATCGGTGACAGTTGGTTCCGAAGCCCAACTACTTCATTTATCTAGATATATTCATCGTAATCCCGACCCTACGGGATCGAACCCCGTAGGTCTGGCTGAATACCGATATTCGAGTTTACAAAATTACCTGGGGAAGATAAAACAAACATGGATAAAGAACGAAGAGATAACTGTTTTGTTTTCACCGAGTGATATTCGGAATTCTTATCAATCATTTGTCTTTGAATCAGCTGATCTCTCGGATATGAGCTCGATGCTGATTGATTATGACGATTAGAGGGTACGGGATCGAACCCCGTAGGGGTTTATTGGCGCTTGCGGAGGAAGGTGGGGATGTCGAGGTCGTCCTCGATCTCAACCTCGCGGTGTTTGATATTTAACTTGTCTTTTAGGCTTTGGGGGGCGGGGGTTTCCTCGACTAACTCGAAGCTGGGTTCAGCTTTATCGGGCTCTGGTTCGTCAGAGAGTTCCCCGTTGGCGGGTTGGGACAAAGGTCGATTGTAAAAACTCGGGCCACCACGGGAGACAAATCCGGAAAGGCGCCGGCGGTTCTCATCAAAACCGGTGGCAATGACGGAAATCTTGATTTCCTCGCCCAGATCCTCACGGATGGTGGCACCAAAAATGATGTTGGCGTCGGGGTCGGCGGCGGCGGAAATGATGTTGGCGGCGTCATTGACCTCGGTCATGGTGAGGGTCTTGCCCGAACTGATATTGAAAAGAATTCCCCGCGCTCCTTCGATGCTAATCTCCAATAACGGAGAACTGACAGCTTCTTTGGCGGCGGTAATCGCCCGCTTCTCACCCGAGGCGCGGCCGATACCCATGAGAGCGGAGCCGGCGTTACTCATGATGGCCTTGACATCGGCAAAGTCGACATTGATAAGGCCGGGAATGGTAATCAAATCAGAAATACTTTGGACTCCCTGCGACAGAATCGAATCAGCCATTCTAAAGGCGTTCAACAAAGTATCTTCTTTTTTGATGACGTCGAGGATTCGTTGATTGGGGATG
>Ga0209542_10018394_pt1 | contig 11316 bp, 9 predicted proteins | sample RifCSPhighO2_01_FD_184028 | JGI IMG/M metagenome (GOLD analysis project Ga0209542, IMG submission 184028) | Soil microbial communities from Rifle, Colorado - Rifle CSP2_plank highO2_0.1 (SPAdes) (version 2) | ecosystem: Environmental > Terrestrial > Deep subsurface > Rock core/Sediment ...
AAGGCGCGCGTCGCCGTGAGGAAAAGCTCCGGCTTCCTCGCGATGCGCAGGGCAGCCTGCGCCGTCAGCAGGGCAAGCGCCAGCACCGCGACGTTGGTCAGCAGGGTGAGCGCCGGCAGCGGGGTCCATGTCCTGCGATACCATTCCAGAGGGAGCAGCATGGCATACGCGAGGAAGAGCTTTGTATCTCCCGCGCTCCAGACGCTGGCCAGCCAGATACCGCTGGCAATGGCGAGCGCCACCAGGCCGTTCGCCGCGAAGAGCAGCAGATACCTCTCGTTCACCGAACTTCCCTGGAAGAGCAGCACCGCGGACTGGATGGCAAGAGCGAGCAGGGCGAAGAGGAGCGCCGCGATAATCCAGGTGTTGCGTATCTTGCCTTTCCGAACATCGTCCACGCTGGTCGCGAGGGCGAAGACGAGGAGAAACGGCAGCGTGAGGAAATCGAGCAGCTCCATCCGTTGCGCCTCGCGCACGTGGGATATAAACCCGCGCACAAGGTATTTAAAGCGTTGGCTCGCTGTCGTGAGCGATGGTCAGGCTCCTGTATCTCGCGCTTTTTGTGGCTGCGTTCGCTGCGCTGACAAATCTGCCAGGAGCAATGGCCCCTTGGGTCCCATGTCGTGCCAGCGGAGACTGCGGCTGGCAGGGCCCAGGCAACACCAATTGCTACTGCTGGACCTGCTGCTCCTGCACGTGCTGGAACGTTTGCGGGTGCGCGAGATGTAGCAGTATCAGGTGCGGCTGTCCGTCCTATACCGGATGTGACTCGTCGTGCTCGCCAGCCCCCGACTCCCGCTGCGGCGGTGGCGGCCCGCCTCCCCCTCCGCCGCCCGAGGTGTGCACGGACGGCGTGGACAATGACGGCGACACGCTGGTTGACGAGGCCGACCCGAACTGCTGCTCCTGGTGCGAATCCGCAGGATGGCAGTGGGACATAGACGGCGGCAGCTGCGCCGGAGCGTCCAATTTCACCTGGGACGCTGTCCCGCCGCAAGTGCGGTGGTGCTGCGGCAACTCACCCCAGGAGGCCTTCACCGCGGCTGGAATCGGCCCTGATGCATGCTGCCCTGCTGCGGGGATGTGCGTGGACGCCTCGGGGACATGCCGCTCCGGCAGCGAGGTCAGTCCCGGAGGCTGCACGGACGGCGTCGACAACGACTGTGACGGCACCGCTGACATCTCCGACAGCGACTGCGCCGCGAACATCTCCGGCCGGGTCACCGATGACGGCGGAGGCTTCCTGCCCAATGTGACGGTGCAATCCCTCACGACAGACCCGCTGAGCAACGTCACTCTCCAGTTCTCCGCCGCCACCGGACCGGATGGCTGGTATTCCATGCGGGTGGCGGCGAACCTGAGCTACGATGTCATCACGGTTCTTCCCGGGTACGAGACCGGCTTCGCATGGAACCGGCAGGTGCCTCCCCCGGGGCTCATCCTGGACTTCTCGCTGAGCGGAGCGCTCGCCTGCGAGCAGGACTGTACCCTTTCCGGGGAGGTGCTCTGCAGGCCGGAATGCCATGGCGTTGCGGGCTGCCAGTACAGCGATGTCCGGGCGATGCGTGTCTGCGAGAACAGGCAGGCCAGCTGGCTCGTGCCCTACAATGCGAGCCATGAGCTCTGGTGCTGCGACGGCATCCCCGGCCGCGCCCGGGCGGTGGAAGTCATCTCGCTCCAGGGCCCGAGGCACATCGCCACCATCGAGCGCATCCTGTCCTTCGGCGGGCGCATCATCAAGCTGGTGGTGAACGTCTTCCGCTAATGACGTCGATGAAAGTCGGGAACCATCGGCCGCATTGCTGATGATGTCCGCCATTCCGGCGAGACAGCGCGGAAAGCGTACGGCATCGCGGCCGAGAAACATCGACGTTCTGTGAGGGCGGCTAGAACAGCGCCCGGAACAGGTTCGTGTAGACCGTGAACCCGTCGAAAAAAGGCACGGGAAGCATGTTGAGGATGAACAGTATCTTGTTGATCTCACTCGTGAGGTAGAGCACCTGCATGTGGCGTGCGAGGAGGTTCTTGCGCAGCGCGAACGTCGAGGTCAGCCAGAGCACGAGGTTGAGGGCGGGCCCTGCGAATGCGATGAGGGCCATGCCCAGCGGGGTGGTGACCCCCCTTGGGACGACAAATCCCGGGACGAAGGCGATGAAGCCGAGGAAATGCTTCATGAAGATGCCCAGGAGCAGCCCCCCGTACGAGGCGTGGAACGTGGCGCCGAGTCCGAGCATGATGGCCGTGTACTTGTGCGCCAGCTCGTGGAAGACGATGGCCGGAGCGGTCACTGCGACGGAGAAGAGCAGGTCCCGTCGCCACACGGACTGGGAGCTGGACAGATAGGCGCCCACATCCAGGTACTGCTCTCCGAGGCGATAGGAGCCATCGCCGGACTGCTGCATGGTGAGCACCTGTGGAACGCTCGGCCTCCTGAACACATCCTTGAAGAGGTATCCCACGACGAGTATCATCACGACGAGGTCCAGCGCCTCGTCGGCGGAGAGGAGCACCATCATCCCACCAGCGGCGCGAGCACCAGCAGCACCGCGCCGAGAAGCCTGACCGCTCCGGGCGTGCCCCATCTCTCGCCCAGGGAGACGATAGCGGCGGCGAGGAGGAATGCGGCCATGGCCTCCTTGCCAAGGATGAAGAATCCGAGCGCCGGCGCGAGGATGACAAGCCCTGCCCTTCGTGTGCGGAATGCGCGGGCATCGGCCGGCGTCCCATCCTGCCGCTCTGTCCAGAGGGCGCCGGCGAGGAGCGTAGGACCGAGGAGCAGGCCGAGGAGGACGGGGAGGGAGGTGAGGTCCATGGATGCTCCCCCAAGATAGGCGAAGAGCACCACGAAGGCGGCGAGCGCCATGCTCGCCGTGCCGAGGAGCCTGGAGTCGTCCGCCACTTCTGTGCGGCCGATATCCACAGGGGAAGTCGCGAGCAGCCCCATGGCCGCGATGGCCACGCCGTACAGTCCGCCTCCCGGGATGCCCATGCCGCTGCCGAGCGCGTACGACACCGCGAGCGCGACCACCACGGGCGCAGTTTCGAGGGCCGCCCCGGGTGCGCGGCGGATGCGCTCGGCAGTCCACCGGAGGAGCACGCTGGCGATGATGCCCACGAAGCCTGCGTAGAAGAGATTCTCCGTATGGCGCAGGGGATTCCAGACGAGCCAGCGCACCGCGGCGTAGAGCGCGAACGTCCCGAGCACCGCAGTCACATAGAAGCCGCGCTTCGGATTGCGCAGCAGCCCTGCTGCGGAACAGACGAGGCCCAGGGCACGTATCACCAGGGGAAGCAAGACGCCTCCGGCTCCGAGGAAGGGGTGCATCGCAGCGCCGAGCATCATCGCGCCGATGGTCTCGGGGGAGACATCGGGGCGCACTCTGCCGTCCGGCAGCCCGTTGAGCAGCGCCGCAAGGCTCGCTCCGAAGGCGTAGCCCACGAGGAGGAATGGCGTGACGAGCGGGTCCGCTCCGAAGAGGATGTACAGGACAGCGATTCCCGCAAGGGGGATGGCCTGCACGAGTTCCGCGATGCCGCGAATCCACGCTGCGTCATCCGCCCGGAGCGCTATCCGGGCGGCGGCGAGAACGGCCGCTGACTGAGCGGCCGCTCCGGCGAGAATCGTGAGGCCGGCGAACTTCGCCAACGGTGAGCGGAGAGCCAGGTAGAGGAGGAAGACCGCTGCCGCAGCGGCTACAGAGATGCCCAGGGCGTACGTCGCGGTTTTTCTGGCGGGTTCGATGGTCACCCGGGGCGGCCCGCCCCCTCTTAAATAGTTTTCCGCGGGCGTAGCCGCTCAGAGCACCAGCGGCGCGAGCACCAGGGTGATGGTGCTGAGCAGCTTGATGACGACGTGCAGGCTCGGCCCCACGGTGTCCTTGAAGGGGTCGCCCACGGTGTCTCCGACGACAGCGGCGGCATGGGCCTCTGTCCCTTTCCCGCCGTGCTCGCCCGCCTCGATGAGCTTCTTGGCGTTGTCCCATGCGCCGCCTGCGTTGTTCATGAAGCTGGCGACGAGCACGCCCACAATCGTCGCGACCATCAGGAAGGCGCCGAGGGCCTCGGCGCGGAGCACCAGGCCCACGACGATGGGGAAGACGATGACCACCACGCCGGGAAGGACCATCTCCCTCAGGGCGCCCCGCGTGGTGATGTCCACGCAGGCCGCATAATCCGGTTTCTGGGTCCCGGCAAGGATGGCCTTGTTCTTGAACTGCCTCCTGACTTCAGCGATGAGGTACTGTGCGGCCTTGCTCACCGCCATCAGCCCCAACCCGCTGAACACGAAGATGAGCACCCCCCCGAGCATCGCCCCTCCGAAGACGTTGACGCTGGCGAGGTTGACGACGTCGAACGGCTTGCCCCTGAGCACCGTGACCGCTTCCATGTAGGCCGCCATCAGCAGGAAGGTCGCGAGGACCGCGGTACCGATGGCATACCCCTTGGTCAGCGCCTTGGTGGTGTTGCCCAGGGAGTCGAGCCGGTCCGTCTTCTTGCGGACCTCGGCAGGGGCGCCGCTCATCTCCACGATGCCGCCCGCGTTGTCCACGATGGGGCCGAGGGTGTCCATGGCGAGGATGTAGGCCGCGCAGATGAGCTTGCCCATGGTCGCGATGGCCGTCCCGTAGAGGCCGAAGACCACCGGGTTCATCCCCGGAATGGTTCCCTTGACTCCAGCCCAGAACGACACAATCAGTGCGATAGTGATGGTCACAATGGGCAGGAGCGTCGACTCGAAGCCGACCGAGAGGCCCGAGATGATGTTGGTGGCGACCCCCGTGACACTGCTGTTCGCGATGGTCTTCACCGGCCGGTAGCGCGCCCCGGTGTAGTACTGGGTAATCTTCACCAGCAGGAAATTGGTCACGATGCCCACGATGCCCGCGAAGAAGAACCACGTCCAGTGCTCCCCGAGGAAGGCGCGCGTCACGAAGTAGAATCCGACAGCGCCCAGCACGTCCGTGAGGATGTAGCCCCGGTCGAGGGCCTCCATGGGGTCCTCGTCCTCATGCCTCATCTTCACCGCGAGGATGCCGACAATCGTCGCCACGAGGCCGATGGCGCGCATCACCAGGGGGAAGAGCACCCACGCCACGTTGCCTGTCGCGTGCGTGATGGCGACTCCGAGAATCATGGCACCGATGTTTTCCGCTGCCGTCGATTCGAACAGGTCGGCGCCGCGTCCGGCGCAGTCCCCCACATTGTCGCCCACGAGGTCCGCAATCACCGCTGGATTGCGCGGGTCGTCCTCCGGGATGCCCGCCTCGATCTTGCCCACCAGGTCCGCGCCGACATCCGCCGCCTTGGTGTAGATGCCGCCGCCGAGCTGGGCGAAGAGCGCCACGAAACTCGCCCCGAAGCCGTAGCCGACCAGGAGGAAGGGCGTCTTCTCCGGGTTGCCCCCGTACAGGAGGTAGAGGCCCACGATGCCGAGGAGCGACATGGTGACGATGATGAGGCCCGAGATGGTTCCCCCGTAGAGCGAGACCCGGAGCGCGGCGTTGATGTCTCTCGTGGAAGCCGCAGCGGTGCGGATGTTCGCCCGGACGGAGATCCACATGCCGACGAACCCTGCGAAAGCGGAGCAGAAGGCGCCGAGGATGAACGCGACCGCGGTCTTGACGCCCAGCTCGAGGTTGCCGCTCAGGGCGTAGATGAGCAGGATGCCTACGGCCACGAGCAGGCCGATGATGGCGATGGTCCTGTACTGCCGCTTGAGGAAGGCGTTGGCGCCCTCCTTGATGGCCGCGGCGATCTCCTGCATCTTCGCGTTGCCGGTGTCCTGCTTGAGGACGTAGCTGATGAGATAGCCGACGAAGAGGAGCGATACCAGCGACAGACCGAAGATGATCTCGAGATACATGCATCCACCCCCTACTGCCTCCCACGGAGGCGCTCATTCCGGTTTAAAAGGGTGCTTTAAATAATTTATGCCGGGGTAGCCTCGCAGCCGATACTCGGCCGCACTGCGGAGAATATCCGGCCTGCCGGCGAGACAGCACGGAACCCGTGCGGCATGGCGGCCGACTTCTTCCGCGTCCGGTTCACGGCGACTTGACTGCCTTCTCCAGGATGTCGAGGCCCCTGTCCGCCTCCTCGTCCGGGGTGATGAGAGGCGGCAGCAGCCGGATGATGTTGCCATGGGTGCCGCACGGCAGCAGCACCAGGCCGTCCCTGAGGCACTGCGTCCGGACGCTGGTCTGGATGTCCCTGCTGGGCAGCTTCGCCTGAGGCTTCTTCGGGTCGATGAACTCGAGCGCCATCATGGTGCCCAGTCCGCGGACGTCGCCTATCGCGGGATAGCGCGCCTGCATCTCCTTGAGACGCCGCATCATGCGCTCGCCCAGTCTCGCGCCCTTCTCGAGGAGCTTCTCGCTCTGGATGGTCTCTATCGTCGCGACCGCGGCAGCGCAGCTCACCGGATTGCCGCCGAAAGTGGTGCCGTGCATATTCGCCTCCCAGCGGTCCATCAGGTCCTCCCGCGCTCCCACGGCGCTGAGCGGGAATCCCGATGCGATGGCCTTGGCCGCGCAGAGGATGTCCGGCGAGAGCTTGAAGTGGTCGCAGGCCCACCATTTGGCAGTGCGACCCATCCCGCTCTGGACCTCGTCGAAGACGAGGAGGATGCCGTGCTCGTCGCAGAGCTCGCGCAGCGCCTTGAGGAAATCCGCAGGCGGGACGATGTAGCCACCCTCGCCCTGCACCGGCTCGACGAAGATGGCCGCGACTCCCTCGGGAGCGATTTCCCGCTTGAGGAGGTCGCGCAACTCGGTAAGGGCGAGCTCCGTCGCCGCAGCCCCGTCCCGGTAGGGATTCGGGTACCGCGCGTGATAGACGCCGGGAACGAGAGGCATGTAGGCGGTGCGGTACTTGGCCTTCGACGTGGTGAGGGTCATCGCTCCGTACGTGCGCCCGTGGAACGCCCCCCGGAAGGCGATGATGCCCTGCCGCTTGGTTGAGAACCTCGCGAGTTTCATCGCGCCTTCGACCGCCTCAGCACCACTGTTGCTGAAGAAGAACTTCGCGATGCCCTTCGGGGCGATTTCCTGGAGCTTCTCTCCGGCGCGCACCACGCTCTCGGTGAGGAACACCGTCCCGTGGTGGAGCATGAGGTCGAGCTGCGCCTTCGCAGCAGCGACGACTTTCGGATGGTTGTAGCCGATGGTGCACACGGCGACCCCGGAGGTGAAGTCCAGGTACTTCTTGCCCTGGTAGTCCTCGAGGTGGCAGCCCTGCGTCGACTTGATGGCAAGGTCCGTCTCCCAGTCCAGGGCAGGGGTGAAGACTTTCTTGGCTCGCTGCGTAAGGTTCATGCTCTCACCTCGAGACGCTGCCGCAGGGCCTTCTCCAGCTCCGGGCAGTCCAGCTCATAGCGCACCCGCTTGACGGGATGGCGCAGCTTGAGAATCGCAGCGATGTCAATCGGAGAGGCGTTGAGCACGATGTCGCACTGCACCGCGTTGATGGTTTCCTGGAGCTCTTTCCGCTGCAGGTCAGAATAGCCCATCGCAGGCAGGACCTCCTGAAGGTGCGGGTACTTGCGGAACGTCTCGCTGATGCTGCCCTTCGCAGCGCTCAGCGGGGAGACGAGCGACGCGCCGAACTGCCGCGCGGCGACCGCGGCAGCGCCGTACGCCATGCCTCCGTGCGTCACCGTGGGGCCGTCCTCGATGGCCAGGCAGCGCTTGCCTTTCAGTTCTCCGCTCTTCTCGACGGAAAGGACGCTGTCTGCGCGGAGGACAGTCGCGCGTGGATTCTCCTGGCGGCAGTTCCTCTCCACCAGGTCGAGGTCCTCCCTCTTCGCGGTGTTCGCCTTGTTCAGCAGGATGATGTGCGCCATGCGCAGGTTCACCCGTCCTGGATAATAGGTCAGCTCGTGGCCGGGGCGCAGGGGGTCCGCGACGCAGATGTGCACATCCGGCCTGAAGAACGGCACGTCGTTGTTCCCGCCGTCCCACAGCACCACGTCGGCTTCGCGCTCCGCCTGCTCCAGGATGCGCGCGTAGTCGACGCCAGCGTACACCACGATGCCGCGCTCGAGATAGGGCTCGTACTCCTCGCGCTCCTCGATGGTGCACTGGGCCTTCGCGAGGTCCTCGCGGGAGGCGAAGCGCTGCACCGCCTGCTTCGCCAGGTCACCGTACGGCATGGGATGCCGCACCGCGACGACCTTCTTGCCCTGGGAGCGAAGGGATTCGCAGACCTTCCGCGTGGTCTGGCTCTTCCCGCAGCCGGTCCGGACTGCGGTGACGGCGATGACCGGCTTCTTGCTCTTCAGCATGGTCGCGTCAGGGCCGAGGAGCGCAAAATCGGCGCCGGCGGCAAGTGCCCGTGACGCTTTCTCCATCACCTCAAGGTGGGAGAGGTCGCTGTACGCCAGCACCACCAGCTGCACGCGATGCGTCTTCACCAGCTGCTCCAGATGCTCCTCCGGCTCGATGGGGATGCCCTTCGGATAGCGCGGTCCTGCGAGTTCTGGGGGATACCTGCGGCCATCAATGCCTGGTATCTGCGTCGCGGTGAACGCGACAACCTCGTGCGCGCTGTCGCGGTAGACCATGTTGAAATTGTGGAAGTCCCGTCCTGCCGCTCCCATGATGAGCACGCGCGTCATCGCACCGCCTCGGTATCGAGCTGCGCCCGCTGCAGTCGTCCGGAGAAATCGCGGTAGACCACCTTGACCCTGGAGAAGGTGTCGAGCGCGCCGCCGAGCCCTCCGGCCTCCTTGTGGCCGATGCCGGTGGACTTGATGCCTCCGAATGGCAGGTGGACCTCGCTCCCGATGGTCGAGGCGTTGATATAGACCAGCCCGGACTGCAGCTCCCGCTCCGCGACGGCGCTGCTGTTGACATTCCTGGTGTAGATGGCGCTGCTCAGCCCGAACTGCGTTCCGTTCACGATAGCAATCCCCTCCTTGAGGTCCTTGCATTCCAGCAGGGACACCACGGGACCGAAGATTTCCTCCTGTGCGATGCGCATCCCTGGCTTCACCTTGTCGAAGACGGTCGGCTCGAAGAAGAAACCCCTCCCTCTTCCCTTGGTGGGCTTCCCGCCGCAGAGGAGTCTCGCGCCCTCCTTCCGGCCAATCTCCACGTACTGCGTTACTTTCTCCAGGGATGCGGCGTTGATGAGCGGTCCGACCTCAGCGCTGAGGCCATCCCCGAGCTTGAGGGCCCTGGCACGCCTGATGAATTTCTGGGTGAACTCCTTCCGGATGGCGCGGTGGAGCACCACCCTGCTCGCAGCGGTGCACCGCTGTCCGGTCGTGCCGAAACCGCCCCAGATGGCGCCATGCACCGCAAGGTCCACGTCCGCGTCGTCCATGACCAGGATGGCGTTCTTCCCGCCCATCTCGGTCGCGGCGGGCTTGTGAAGTTTCCCGCAGGATGCCTCGATGGCGAGCCCGACGTCGCAGCTGCCGGTGAAGGAGATGCCGTCGATGCCGGGATGGCTCACGAGGGCGTCGCCCACCTCGCTTCCCGTGCCGGTGACAAGGTTGAGCACGCCCTTTGGCAGGCCTGCGTCGTGGAAGGCGCGCGTGAATTCGACGCCGCACACCGGGGTTTCCCTGCTGGGCTTGTACACCAAGGTATTGCCGCAGATGAGCGCCGCGAAAATCTTCCAGCCGGGAATCGCGATGGGAAAGTTCCACGGGGTGATGATGCCCCAGACGCCGAGCGGCTCGCGGATGGACTTCATGTCCTTGTCCGGCAGCTCGCTGTGGGTGGTCTGGCCGGACATCCGTCTGCCTTCGCCGGCCATGTAATAGCCCATGTCGACCGCTTCCTGCACGTCGCCGAGGCCCTCGGCGATGACCTTGCCCATCTCTTTGGTGACAAGCTCCCCGAGCGACTGCTTGCGCTCCTCCAGGATGCGCGCTGCTTTCAGGAGGATGTTGCCGCGGACCGGCGCGGGGGTGAGCCTCCATCTCTCGAATGCCTGCCGGGCCGCCTGGACCGCGACGTCCACATCCGCCTTTCCCGAGCGCGGGACCGTGCCCACGACGTTGCCGTTCGCGGGGTTGGTGCTGTCAAGGGTCTCTCCGGACTTCGCAGGAACCCAGGAACCGTTGATGTAATTCACGGCCAGGACCCGGTTTCTGCGCTATAAAAAGGTTCCGACGCAGAAAGACTGCGGGTGGCAGCGGTCGCATTGCTGGGGATATCCGGCATCCCGGCGGCTGCTACTTCACCACGACGTAGAGCTTCTCCGTGGGGGCGTACTGGTGGAAGGCCAGGGGGTGGGTCGAATTGATGTACTGCACCTCAAGGTTGAAGGCGTAGGTGCCCAGCTCCGCGTCGCGCGGGACCGCGATGCCGACCGCGAAGACCTGTCGCTCATTGTTCCGGATGGAATAGTCTATCAGGTCCTTGGGCGGCGGCGGGGGAATCCACACGGCGGTGTTCGAGACGAGTATCCACTGCTGCATCCCGGCCAGCGGATAGCTTCCTGCGGCGAGCGAAGGGGTGATGCGCACCCGGAAGCGGTTTCCCCCACTGAAGAAGTCGCTGTTGTAGGCGAATGTCTCCGGATCGTCGATGACGTTCCGGACGCCGATGCCAAATGTGGCGAGCCTGGCCCTGTTGGTCTCCTGGCGGTTGAAGGGATTCACGACGCGGCCGCCCTCGTCCATGAGCTCCCAGATCTGCCGCTCGGTCTGCTCGCTCAGGCGCGCGGTATCAGCTTCAGCGCGGGAGTAAATCTTCTTCACCAGGATGATGCCCATGCTGAGCACCACCAGCGAGATGATAAGCACGACAATCATCTCGGCCGAGAGCTCGAAGGAGCCCCGTCTCATCGCATGAACTCGTACTCCTTGACGATGAGCCAGAGCAGCAGGAAGAACACCATGCTGCCGGCGAGTATCCAGACGAGGCCCTCTGCAGCGCCGGACACGAGGAAGCCCCCTGCGCCCGACGCGAAAATCTTGTAGAGCCCGAAAATCATCACCAGGGTGCCCAGCCAGAGGTACTTGTCCAGCACGAGTTTCAGTACGTCGAATTCCTGGTCCTGCGTCAGTCTGCGCTTCATGGTGTCACCTCAGGGAACATGGAGGTAGAACTCCTTTGTGGTCGTTGAGATGCGGAGGGTGCAGATGCTGTCCCCCTTGGGCATGGTTCCCGGTCCGTTGATGAAGGCGCTGAAGGTGACGCTCTCGCCGAGAGCGACAGGTTTCGGGGTCGCCGTCACCACGGGCACAGCAGCACCCGTCCATGACCCGGGCACGCCCGCAGGCACCGAGTTGACGCAGCCTACCGGGCTGGTCGGTATCACGGGAGCCGCAGAGGCGATGTTCCCCACCTCGTTGTTGTAGAA
>Ga0209542_10018395_pt1 | contig 11316 bp, 16 predicted proteins | sample RifCSPhighO2_01_FD_184028 | JGI IMG/M metagenome (GOLD analysis project Ga0209542, IMG submission 184028) | Soil microbial communities from Rifle, Colorado - Rifle CSP2_plank highO2_0.1 (SPAdes) (version 2) | ecosystem: Environmental > Terrestrial > Deep subsurface > Rock core/Sediment ...
GTGGTATAGGAAGTCTGGGCGATCGGAGCGTGTCGCCCACGAGTACTGGTTTAGAGTAAAGAAGTTGTGAGCTCCTTTACTCTTGGAAAGAGTGTGTTGGGCCGTAATGGCCCGGTAGTCATTGCCGCGGATGGCGCCGACATAACAGGGCCTGGTCGCCGAACTGGCGACCCGCAAGGCCCGTCATTGAGTCCTTCCAGTCGAAGTTCCACCGGAGGTCGGTGGTCCAACGACCATTGGACCAGACATACCACGGGATGGGCTCGTACGAGCCGTCGGTGAATTTGTTCCACAGAGCCACATCGTGCCCCTGTGCGAACATTGGCGACGAAATGAGAATCATAAAGCAGAATCATGATGATGAAGACTGTCTGCCTCATTTTTATTCCTTTCCGGCCTCTTGGCCTGTTGTTTGTTATTTTCCTCTCTGCATTTACCTTTGAATCCGAACACTTGTAGAATTAAGAAATGAAAGAATTTAAGCATTTTGATTTAAGCGAACGAGAAAAAATTGAAAAGTTTTTAAAGAAAGGAAAAAGTCTACGTTTTGTATCAAGAGCGCTTGATCGAAGCATTAGTAGTATTAGTGATGAAGTTAAAATCAATAGTGTGTATGGTAAATACACTGCCAAGAAAGCAGGTCATAAAGCATACGTAAAAAGAAAAACATCTAAGAGAGGTTGTTTGAGGGTAGCGATGGATTCAACTCTGAAAAAGTTTGTGATTGAAAACATTAAAGATGACCAGCCCCCGGAAGGAATATCAGGAAGGTTAAAATATATTGAAAGAGGGATTAAATACGCTAGTTTTAAAGCAATCTATAAATTCATCTCTAGTCCCCATGGTAGACAAATTGAAAAGCATTTGTTTTCCAAAGCTGCCAAGAAAAAGTCAGGAAGGAAACGAGGAGTATCCGTTAGTATTGATGGTAGAACCTTCATCGAGGAAAGACCCAAAAGGGTTCTAAAACGAGTGGAATTCGGTCATTTTGAGGGAGATTTCATTGAAAGTGGTAAAGATGGCACTGGATCACTTCTAGTATTAGTAGAACGAAAAACCAGATATCCATTCTTGGTATATCTGGAAGATCGAAGTAACAAAAACGTGAATTGTTTGATTGAAGAGTTACTAAAAGATATTCCAATCAAAAGTCTAACCATCGACAATGATATTTCATTTCAAAAACACGAAGAACTTTCCGAGATATTAAATACAACAATTTACTTTTGCCATCCACAATCACCTCATGAAAAAGGTACGGTCGAGAACCGAAACAAAGCTATCAGACGGTATGTGAAAAAGAGGTCGGATCTTTCTTCTTTTACGTTGGAGCATTTTAAAATGGTGGAAACAAAATTACGTACACGATTTATGAAGTGTCTAAACTTTAAAACACCACAAGAAGATTTTGAAAAAGAGATATTAAAAACAAAAAAACCACTTGTCTGTGGTATATTAAAAGAAAGATTATTAACTAATTAGTGTTCGGATTCGGGGGTTCGCGTAGGCTCTACTATCTCATCTAATTATATCACATAATTTTAAAAAAACAAGGGTATTTTTGAAAGAGTCTTCCCAAGGGGCTTCGGGGCATGCATACCTAGGCTACGAACCTTCCTTGCATATTTGGCCAAGTGTGATATACTCATCCGTGATTGCCTTGTAAACAATTAATATAAAGAGGCAAGTAGTAAAAAATGGATAGAGACAATAGTGGGTCAAGACCCATGTTTAAAGGCAATTGGACCTGCAGTAATTGTGGGGACAGTATAACCGAGCTACCTTTCCAGCCGAAAGATGACAGCAGTGTGCTTTGTAGAAAGTGCCATGCTGAAAAAAGAGGCGACAGAGGCGACAGAAGAGGAGGAGGTATGCAAAGAGAGAGAAGGATGTTCAAGGGAGACTGGCATTGCAGTAAATGCAATACAGCTATCACCGAACTTCCATTCGAACCTCGCGATCCTAGCACTTTGTTTTGCAAAGATTGCTTCAGGAAAGAAAAAGGTTTCTAAACAATAAACTTGAAACAAAAATCCTCCGCCAACCGGCGGGGGATTTTTGTTTTTTCTTTGGTAGTATTAAGAGGAGGAAGTGTAAAAATTGTCAGCGCCATTATATTGCTATAGCAATATAATGGCGCTGACATGTTTGGCCTGTATCTTATATTTTGGTTTAATTGAATTTCTCCATCTCTCTCAAGGGCAGTTATCATTCGTCCACTTTGTTTATAAGGATACCTATCATTACCCAAATTGCTCCGAGCATAAAACCAGCCAAGACATCTGACGGGAAATGAACGCCAAGATAAAGTCTGCTGAAGCCAAGAGCTAGGATTATAATCGGTGCAAGAATTAGGGCCAGATTTCTAAATAATTTTCTGTCAGATAAATTGTAAATTATGTAGGCAAGAAATACATAAAAGGCAACGGCGCCGGTGGCATGCCAACTTGGAAAAGAAAATGAATCTTCAAGGTAAAATGGAATAGGGGATATAGGTCTAGCACGCTCCAAGCCGATTTTCAAAAGTTCTGTGGTGATGGCGCTTCCGACAATTGTCACCAAAAATCCAATCATATACGAAAAGTGTTTTTTCAAATACAGATACCCGATTACCGCAATGGTTAAGAGCGAAATCAGATATTTATCGCCGAGAAATGTCAAAAAATAGAAAAAAGAGGCAATAGATGGCACGCGTCCTTGATAAAGCAGTTCTTCAATCTCTTGGTCAAGAATAGAAACGGGGCCGGGAAGCAAGGCCTCTCTGGCAAGCCAAATAAATAGCACCGATATTACCGGTATGGCGATTATAAGCGCCTTTCTAGCTTTGCTTAATTTTGTTGTTATTTCTTGCATTGATTTTTATTTACGATAAGTGTGGAAAAAATATGAGAAGTCCGACCAGAAAAGCGCCGATAGATGTAATAAGAACGGCGGCGGCGGCCAGATCTTTAATCTTTCCAACACGTGGGTCATGTTCTGGCTCTAGCCTATCACAGAGTTCTTCAAGGGCAGTATTCAGGGTTTCAACAGAGAGAACAATAAAAATAGTAAGTAAAATAATAACCCACTCAAGACGGCTTATACCAAAGAAAAGCCCAAGGACAATAGCTAAAACCGCAACAGAGACTTCTATCTTAAAGTTTGCCTCTTCTTTCCACGCAAGAGATACCCCCGAGAGAGCGTATTTAAAACTTCTCCAGAATTTTGACATCAGGTTAATTATAACAAATTAAAAAGACCGGCGCGCAAAGCGCGCCGGCAAAACGACGGTCTGCCATTAGTCTTGCTCTGCAAGCATGGCTTTGTATAACAGCCATGCTCCCCCCACAGCAACTATAGCAAAGACGACAAACCCCGGAACTGTTCCGTAGAAAAACCCAAACATGGTGCCTAAGATAAACGCGATTATCAGGAATGCAAAAACTGCCATTCCAAATAAACTGAAGACACCAAAGGGCCCAAATGTCCACGAGTTTTTTTCTTCTTGTTCTGTTCTATCATCACGCTCGGGATTTAGGTTGTCTTCCATGTTTTTCTCCTCTAAACACACATTACCACAAGTTTTATGATTGTCAAAAGGACGGTATTGAAAAATTGTCCCAAAAGTGGTATACTCCCGAAAATCTGATTTTTGGTGATGTCTCCATCAGAAACCTAAAATACTAAAAACATGACAAACAGAATCAAAAAAATCCTCGCCATAACCCTGACAATTGGAGTGATTTTGCCGTTTGGTCTAAATGCTCAAACGGTGTCATCTTTATCGGCGCAATTGCAGAGCTTGCAGTCTATGGCCACAGCCTTACAATCACAGATAAATAATCTGCGCACCACAACCCCAAATTATAATTACAATTATTACAGCTATGGCAATTACAATTACACACCTCTGCAGAACCAATACCTTATAAGCAATCCCTACGGACTTACCGGAAGCGTTGCTTGCCCGATAATAGAACAAAATCTGCAATACGGTTATTTTGATTATAAAGTTGGCGGTCCAATATCGGAACTCCAAAAATTCCTGACATCCCTTAATCTTTATAGCGGTTCAATTTCCGGATATTTTGATGAAGCGACGCTTTCTTCTGTACAGCGCTTCCAAAGCCAATATGGAGTGGTGAGCACTGGCGCCGGATATGGAATAGTCGGTCCGCAGACTCGTGAAAAAATTCGCGCCGTCTGCTCCATTCCATACGGCGGTTATTATTCTCCATATACAGCGGGCGTTGGAACAGGTTATTACAATCCATATGCCACATACTACCCGACCAATACAAACATATACGGAAACACTTGTCCGCAAGTATCTTTGCCAAGTTGTACTAATGGGGCCTTTATTTCTTTAGGTCTTGATGCGAATGGTTGTTCTCGCGGGTATGCTTGTAATCTCGTCGGAACATCAAATAACAGACCCAATATTCACACATTTACCGGCCCATCGGTCCTTAACTTGAGACAAGACGGCACTTGGGCATTCTCTGCCTCGGATCCGAATAATGACCAAATTAGGTATTCAGTCAGATGGGGTGATGAAGATTTTTCTTACGTTTCTTCATCCTATGTTGGTATAGAATTCTCTGGAAGCAAATCACTGACACATTCTTATCAAAGAGCCGGCACATTTACTGTTATTTTAACTATTTACGATGATGAAAATTTGACGACCGAGGCGCGCCTCATTGTGACGGTTTATAACAATGAGTCAAATGTTTGCACTTCAGAGTACAGTCCGGTCTGTGGACAGGTTGCCGTGCAGTGTATCACAACTCCATGCAATCCGATACAGCAAACTTTTGAAAATATCTGTCGTCTAAACCAAGCCCGTGCCACATATCTTTATTCCGGAGTTTGTAGCGGAGGTAGTGGCAGTAATTACAATTACAACAACATTCCGTTGTCTTGCAGGTTTTGGAGTGATGGCACAAATTCTTGTACCCGTACATATTCAGGTGGCTCACTTTCCTGCAGTCCGAACAATAACTATTCTAGTTTCGGAGCAGGTCAGTGTTATCTGTATTTTTAGTAATTATAAATTTTATTAATTTAGTTTTTTAGTATGAGCAAAAAAATAGTATTAGTTTTGTTTGGTTTTCTAGTTCTACCGGCGCTAGCTTTTGGCGCGGTCTACAAGGTCGGCGAAGCGCCAAGTCTTGCAAGTGGTGAGACGCTACGCGACGACTTGTACATATTTGGCGGTAGTGTCACAAGCTCCGGAGAAGTATTTGGTGATGTGATGACCGGTGGTGGAAGTGTTATTTTGAATAGTAAGGTTGGCGGTGATGTTATGGCCCTTGGGGGCAATGTCACGATACTTGGAGATATTGCCGATGACTTGCGCGTGGCCGTAGGCAATATTGTGGTAAGTGGCGCCGTTGGTGGCGATTTGGTGGTTGGTGGTGGGCAGGTTCATATTACCGGCACTGGTATTAAGGGGGATATTCTCGGGGGCACAGGGTTGCTTCGAATAGATGCGCCGGTTGGCGGGAATCTGAAAATCGGTGGTGGGGACATATTTATCAATGCACCAATAAAAGGAAATGCGGATATAAAAGCTGACAAAATTACTTTCGGGGAAAATGGCAAAATTTCAGGAGATTTCAAATATTCTGCGAAGGAAGAAGTAACTCTCACTGCCGGACAAGTTGGTGGAAAAGTGGATTTTACTAAGCGCGAGATAAAAAGTTATGACAAAGGTGGGAGAAGAGGAGGATTTGGCACCCTAGTGTCTTTCTGGTTGTTATCAAAATTTATAATGGTTCTGTTGTCGGCTTTGGTTCTCGGACTTCTGTTGAAGAGATATTACAGAGAGGTAGTAGGCGGAGTTGCGAGAAGACCTCTGTATGAGCTTGGCAGAGGATTTCTGACATTTGCTGCTTTTCCGGTTGCGATTATATTGCTACTTATTTCTGTCATTGGCGCTCCGCTTGGGGTCCTTGCTATTATCGGATTTATTGGCCTCATGATTTTTACTTGTCTTTCAACGCCGATACTTCTTGGAGCGTATCTCCATAAGTTTTTATGGAAGAAAGAGGTTCTTGAGGTTAGCTGGCTTTCAATTCTTGTCGGGGTTGTGGCCTTCTTTATTCTCGGGCTCATCCCGCTTGTTGGCTGGGTCATTAACTTTATTCTTATATTAATGACCCTTGGCTCTATTGCCAGAATTAAACTTGGGATACTGAAAGATTTTAGTTAGCGAGACATTGATTGGCATTAATTACAAAAGAAAAGCCACCCCTAGAGGGGGTGGTTTTTGTGGCTCGAAATGTTTTTCGAACCTTGGGTTTAGGCCTACTCGCCGTAACCGAGCGCCATCTCAAACGCTAGGGATGGATATTCATCCATTAGCTCGACATTCGCGAATAGAATTTCCCTTGTCCGAACTCCGAGAAGATTTGGATGCCCAATCCCCACGATTTCATCTCTCGGAATCTTTTCAGAGCGGATTAGACTTTCGAGAATTATATCTCTGGCTTCCTTCTCCGTCTCTGCTCTGACAATCCCTACATATATTGGGGTTGTATGTCTTGGAATTGTGGACGTTCTTCTATCAATTACCGAAACCAAAAAGAATCCCATAGTTCACTCGCTTTCTTTTTTGAAGACCACGAGATACCCTGTATCTCTTGCCAGTTGGGCTACTCGCTCTTTCGTCTTCTCGACATCAGAGCTAATGATGTAAAGTTCCTGGCAAGATATATTACCCCTGACGAAGAGCTTTACTCCACCACTTACATCAGAGATTTTGACTCTAGCCGGACCGCGTGCTGAATGCAGGCCGGATATGATTTTGCCGATAGAGATACGCTTTGTCTCTGGGGCTTTATGCACAACTTTGACAAGTAGCTCGGCGGCGTCAATCAAGGTTGTGTGGCCGGGCGCAAACTTGCCACCGATCCCGTGATTTTTCTTCACAAGGCCTTCTTTCTCTGGCCAAGAGGGCGTGGTGGCAGGCCCTTAATACGATCTTCCCGCCTAGTTTGGAAACACTTCTCGTCGAAATAACCAACCTCTCCTTCTGGGACAAGAAGCCCCCAGTGTTTGAGGTACGCCCCGTTCTCTCCACAATCACTGCAAGCATTGAAATCACCTCTTTTGGTGTCTGGCATGAGTCTCACTCCTTTCTTTTCTGCCGTATTTCTACCACAAAAGGGATGGGGAGTCAAAATAACGCCAACATTTTTTGATGTGTTTTGTCCGTATTTTTTCAAGAGGAAAAAATAGCCTAGAAGGTTTTCAGTCGGGCTTTTGCTAGAGATCTGAATCCAAAAAATAAGAGAATGCCGATAATGAGTTGTATAAATGAAACACTTGTAGATGAGACAACGAAGACATACCAGAAAATATCCGAGTTTGGCCGCATGAGTATTATTATGTAAAGGATTGATGTGGTGACAAGGAGAATCGTCGCCAGAGTGGTAGCCATAAAGCTCGTCTTAGGCATAGTAAATCGCTTTACAGCGAAAAAAAGTCGATACAACTCATACAATAAAATGAGTCCCGCCGGGATGAAAAAAATAAGATGGGCTACCCACAACGGATACGCCATACTCAATCCTTTAATAAAGAAATTCGCCCCCAGATAAAATATTGCGACAACAAACCAAAGTGTGAAAAAAAATGTTCTTCCTGATATTCTCCCTTGGTTATTCATAAGGCGAACCGCGTGAATGAGTGAAAAAACACCAAGAAGATAAATTAGAAGTGTTATGAAAAAGAAAGAATAAAAATCCTGTTGAGAAATCTGATATCCGGCGTTAGCTATAATGTTGGGGACTTTAAACAGCACTAGCGATGCCAGACCTCCGGATAGATAAAGTAGAAACAGATGTTGCCTTTTTGTATTTAGCCACCGGATAAAAAAATAGACCCCGTTTCCAATGGAAACAAGTAAAGCGAACAGGGCGAAATAAAAATTCAAATTTAATGTAGACACAATATGTATTTAATTATACTAAATTATATACAAATTATACACAACAGACAAAATTCTGTCCAAAATTTAGACAAAAAACCAGTCGGGTTTTTAAGCCGTTTGTCTCGGTGAAGGCAAGCTCGGCAATCTGTGAGCAAGCCGGGCAATCGGCCGAGCTTGCTTCTTATTTACTTTTTATAGACTTCCTCGCCCCCGCGAACTTTCTCGGCTACACGGATACCGACGATGTCACCTTTCTTTGCCGTTTTAACCGCCTCGTGCTCAATCTGGATTGAGGCAACTTCATTCTCGAAATCCGTGGTTGCTCCTTTGTAATGGAGGACATCGCCGACCGATATACCGCCCGTAAGCTCAACAATAACAACGCCAAGCTTGTCATAGTAATGCGTTACTTTGCCGACGAGTTTTTCTTTTTTATCGGCCATAATGGTTAATTAGCTTGTAAAGTTATTACTATTATACTCCTAGGCTTGGACATTACAACATATTATCTAAAGCACCCAAAAGACACGAGGTTCCATACGCTTAAGTTAAAAAATGTCAGCAAATATTTATCTGTTCACCACTTGTAAATTAGGTTAACGTATGTTAACTTAATTATATGCCTTTAAATAAGGACAATAAAAAGAAATACCTCTCCACGGCCGAGCTCGCAAAACTTCTTGGGGTTAGCAGGGTTGCTATTTTTAAAAAAATAAAGTCTGGCAAAATTAATGGTTTTAAAGTCGGTCGCAATTATGTAATACCTGTTGAAGAATTTATGAGTGCTGTTGGGACCTTTGTCTCGGAAGGGAAGAAGGACGAAATTAGAAAAATAGTCAAAAGGGTAGTCAGCGAATATGGTGAAGCCCTAAGACTGCTTGGTGATGAGTAAAAATATATGGCTAGACCTGCCATTAAAAAACCTACACTTTCTGAAGTAGAATATGTCGCTTTTAGTCTAGCCAGAGCATTGATGGAATATGGAGAACCCATATCCCCATTTGATACCAGGTATCCGGATAAATTGGAGAGTTGCCTTCAGACCCCGTTTCAGACATTTAATCATAGAAGTTTATATAAAACCTTTGAAAAGAAGGCGGCGATACTCTTTTATTTAATGATTAAAAATCATCCGTTTCAAAACGGAAACAAAAGGGTTGCCGTAGTTGCTCTATATTATTTTCTTTTATCAAATGGACGAACTCTTAAAGTAAATAATCATGAACTTTATGAGTTCGCAAAGGAAGTAGCCGCCAGTAGTGCTACGAAAAAAGATGTTGTGATCGTCGAGGTAGAGTCTTTTATTCAAAAATATTCAAAAAAGATAGGTTCTCGCGAAATATTTGATTAGTGATTAAGAATTCCTATTCCTCATTACTTTCACTACGGTGTATCACTATTCCGGGGAAACCCCGAGCGCGTCGTTGAAGCGATTGATGTAGTTAAACAATCCTATCTTAGCCGTCAGTTCCACAAGCTCTTCATCGCTAAAATTTTTTCTGCATCTATCATTTTATGTCAGCCGAATCTTCGTTCGGTAAATAAACACGGTCTACTTTAGTTTTGGAGTCCAACTTACCTACCATAGGAACAACATGCTCTTTAAAAAGATTGGGATGAAATTCTGCTACCTCGAGAAGCTTTTTCTGCAGGGTCAAAACCTTTATTCGGGGGTTTTGACCCTCGCGATTTTTTTTGTAGGCAAATATTGCTACCAAGGGCCCAGCTACTAAGAAAAAGAAAATCTCTGGTATGTGTCTCAAAACATCAAATATTACTATCCATTTCATATTAAAAATTATTAAATTTTTTAATCATTATTTTCAAAGCTATTACTTTCTTCCGATTGTATTATTTTTATCTCTTTATTGAGTGAGTGAGGATAATCTTTGTATACTCCTAGACGATAACGTGCCGGGAGATCTCTAGTTTTGTTTTTTACCGCGAAACTTGGGTAGTAGTTGAGGCGGCCGATGCTTCGGAAAACCTCCTGTGGACTTTCAAAAGCAATTTTAGTTGCCAGGAATTGATTCGAATCTATTATACGGATGAGTTCCAGAATCTCAAACACACCGAGGATTAAGACACCGGTTACCAGTGAAGAAACTAGCGTCCCATCCCTTAATATAAGAAGAAGTGCTGCAACCAAACAAGCCAGCAGGCTGATAACAAACCAATGTAACGGACCAACGATTTTTTTTGCGGTAAGATATGATTCTTGGTTGATAGCCAGCAAGTTGGCTTTTTGATCATGCAGGTTTTGATAGATCGAAGCTTGCGGATTATTGCTCGGAGTGATCGAGTCTATGGCATCTATAAACATGTCAAACTCACGTTTCGTTTTTTGTGGATAATCCAGCAGGTCATAATCAAGGATGGCAATCATATATACATCAATAGTTTCTACCACTTTGTCCGAATTGGCCGGGTCAATCTTTTTGGCAAGTCCCGCTATGGAAATAATAGCCGCGTTTTCCGAAGCGATAAGTGTCTGGTGCCTCAAATAATTAGAGGTGGCCGCCGCTATAAAAAAACCTGCGAGAATGGCGAACAACAGTGAAACTGCGGTCAGAAAATCTCCCACGTTGGAACTGCCTGTAAAATGTGGAATGAAGAAGGGCGTTGCCAGCAGAAATATTCTTATGATGTTTTTCATATCGATCGGTACAAAATTATTTTACCAAACCTGATTCACAAATACAAGACAGGTATCGTATCCTATGGCTCCACAGGCAAGAGAATCTTGCCCGCGTTCGCCTCGCAACAACCAAAAGAACCCTGATGGGTTCTTTTGGTTTTCCTCGGCTCCGCGGGTAGGAATCTCTCTCCTTACCTGCCTACCGCAGGCAGGCAGGAGCAGTACCCGTTTCCCATTTTCTCTTCTTCAGCAAGCTCAGAATCGAAAATATAGGAGAACGGCTTCGAGTCCTACCACGCAAGCAAAGCAGTTTGCTTGCTCGCGGAGCTTAGAAAATCAAAAGTCCCCAAATGGGGGACTAAGATTTTTACAAGCTCCGCGCGCTTCACGCATTTAGAACCGCAATTTGGCAGATTCCCGGCAACATCTCGCCATTCAAGATCGTGAATTACTGGTGAGAACTTGCCCTGAGCCAGTCGAAGGGTTACCCCGAATTACGAGCTGTTTGCCCCCGTGGTGAGAGTTTGAGCCGAGATAAGAGCTTTGCACCCATTGTAGCAAAAAACTCCCATGCCGGGAGTTTTTTGCGGGAACAGCGAGCGGGAGAAAAGAATTCCTCTTGTGTCCCTCGACCCTTGGCCGAGCTCTCGGTACACCCGTAAGCCAGAATTGCTTTTCACCGCACCCTTCGCCCCTTCGGGCAAATCCACCGCACAAAGGCGGATGGCGGACTCATTGCACAACCCTGTTACCGGCTTTC
>Ga0209542_10018396_pt1 | contig 11316 bp, 15 predicted proteins | sample RifCSPhighO2_01_FD_184028 | JGI IMG/M metagenome (GOLD analysis project Ga0209542, IMG submission 184028) | Soil microbial communities from Rifle, Colorado - Rifle CSP2_plank highO2_0.1 (SPAdes) (version 2) | ecosystem: Environmental > Terrestrial > Deep subsurface > Rock core/Sediment ...
GTCTACCACCGCCTGTAAAAAGGAGTATTCATCGCTTAAATTACTTTCGGTCTTGGGCAGAATAAGGAAGCCTTGCACCGTTATTTCTTCGTCTGAAGTCGGCACTATCTGGAATTCGCCCAAGGACTTTATATTTGATGTCTGGCTTCTTGATAAAGCCAGATCACGATTGCCAACCCGCTGGGTCAGTAGCACATAGTCGCCGCTTGTGTATAGAAATTCTTTTACGGTGCGCTGGGTTTCAATTTCTACAAATCTTAACAACCCCCATTTAGCTTTAGCAATAGACACAATAGCCGTGGCCAGCAAATTGTCAAAAATCGTTTTCTTATGCTGCTTGGTGTATTTTGAACCGGCCAAAAGCTCGCTGCTTAAATGTTTGAACAACGGCAATCTGGTATTCACCGAACCGATATACTTAAAAGAGTCCAGCAACTTTGCCTGTGAAATCCGTAAATCTTCCCCCAGCTTCCTGCTCCTTTTAACTTCTCGCTGATGCAAATAATATATGGCAACGCCTGCCCCGACAATAAATAGAGTCACCAAAGATTCTGCGTAAGGTTTTGGCAATATCCCAATATGGTCAGGAACCAGGTGCGGATGGATCACCAAAGCCACAAACAGCAGGAAGTATATAATTTTTATAAATTTGGACATAAATGTTTAATGCATAATTTGTAAATTATTTTGCGGCTTCATTTCAATCTGGTAAGCCCCTTTGGGTTCGCGGTAGCTGATAAGCAAACCGGAAGCAATCAGTAAAAACAGCATCCATAAATAAGCTGCTAACTTCAGCCTGCCTTTTGTCCATATTTCCGCGGCTCTAAACACACTAGCCAGAATTAAAGAAATCCCTATATATTGATGAATAGCCGCTGCTCTCATAACAGCTTCGGAAGTGCCGTGCTGTTCGTGAGTTATAAAAAGCAGGCCAATGATTAAAAAAGCTGCGGGAAAAGCCATTTTTGGCCATAACTTGTATGCCTTTAAACTATAAAGCTCCATTGCGCCCGCAATTATTGCAATAATGGCAATATAAAAATGTTGGCGTTGCTGCGCATCCATAATTGTAGCCTTCCAAGCCAAGCCCATTTCATTCCAATGATGTGAATAAGAAAAAATTGGCAGAAATAGTCCGGCTAGAAGTATTAAACTTGGCCAGGCAAATTTTAGCCAGTTGGCACGGTAAATGCCTGTAGTCTGGACGAAGGCAATAATAACAACCACTGCAAAAAACGCGCCCTCGATCCAATGAGCCAGGTTAGATAAATAAATTAACTCATCCGGTGTATGCAATTGTAAAATAATCGGTAAGTTTTCCATATTAATTTAACTCCCAAATAAAACTTCTAATAGCTACATCCCCGACATTTAAAATTCTTATCTCAATTTCTTTCGGTAAAGGTAAAACTGCATTAAAGATTAAATTACCATCAATATGGTGGCCGCCGGGACCCGGACCTTCCCAGGAAACGGCCTTATACTCTCTGCCTTGGTCGTCAAACAATGAGGCGACTTTGGTTAAGTCATAATCCAATTCCACGGAATGAGTGTCCAAAACAATATTAAATTGCCAGATTTGCGCATCCCGCGAAACATCAATTGGAGTGACCTTAACCTTTACCGGCCCTTCTTCATTGGTTTGGGCTTCCAAGGCTGTTTGGGATTCTAAATTGATAATGCCATTTCTACTGTTTTGTGAATTGCTCACTGACTTATTTCTAGACAAGAAAAATAATAAGCCCAAAATGGCAATAAATAAGGCTATAATAATGAAAGTTCTCTTTATCATACCTGTTGTCGAAATAGTATTATTTTTCTTCCAACATAAATTATTCCAAAAAGGTTGAAGGCTAATCCTGCCCAGAAAAACTGCACTTGGTATTGGGCTACTACGGTTAGAAAACCAGCAATACCTAAAATGGGAATAATGTTAGCCAGGTAGTGAGCGCAGCAGGAAATCATAGCCAGCGTGGAAGTGGCACCGGTGACTGCCACCGTCTTGCCTATGCCTGTCATATTGTGGTGTTTGATAATCCGCCGCAGATAGATGTACAAACCGATCTGAATTCCAAACCCCGCGGCAAGGCTGACTACAAAATACCAGAACTGCCTAAACTGATCCTGCGCAAACTCAAAACCGGAAATTAGGCTGACTATGGAAAAATAGATTGCCAGAAGCAGGCTTGAGGCTGCCAGACCCCAGATAACAGACTTTAAAACTACATCTTTCTGCATAATTAATGATGCTGATGGTTATCCGGGGCTGTCTTAGCAGATGGCTGGACGTCTCCTGCCCCCTTATCGCCGGTGTCTTCATCTGAATGTTTGTGTCCCGACATCATCATGGCGTGCATGCCAAACATCAGGACAATAGCTAGCAGCCAAACCCAATTTTTGCCCAGACCGGTTTCCTCTAAAATGAAAATTAAAGCGAGTGGCAACAGGCAGCCTAATGCCATCATCCACATCATCCGGGAATTGCTATGATTATGCATAAACTTATTTATTTAATTATTTACTCACTAAACTGGAATTGTGCATCCAAACCATATAAGCTCCAAAGACCCAGGCCAAAACTCCAATTAAAATTGCTCCCCAGACAAAACTTCCAAGACTTATCCATGTAAAGCCCGGCAGGGTTTCAAATAACTGGTGGTGCAATTCTATTCCTCTCTGGCTGCGGAAAGGCAGGAATCCGCCGACAAGGCATAACACATAAGCTATTTCCGATCCCAAAATACACTTGGAAACATAAGATTTAAAAGATAGTTTTTCCATACCCAGTAGAATTTCTTTGAGATTGGTTTGCTGGCTTGAAGGTGTAGCCAAGACTCTCCAATCATTAATAACAGTACTTTTTGCCCAAATAGAAGGAACATTGATATTTTGCAAACCACCTGAAAGCTCTCAAAGAAGCTCTACTGGGCATATATTTGCGCTTAGTTGATTAATTTTTGTTTAAGTCTGATTTTTTTGTTTCAAACTCCTCCTTGCTTATTTCGCCTTTGGCATAACGTTCCTTAAGCACGTCTAACGCCGAAGTTGGATGCGTAGTTAGTTTGCCGCTGGCTTCAATGGTTATCCAAATCACGAAGAATATTATCCCTGTCCAAATCAGCATCATAAATATATCCCCAAACATACTCCATCCTAACATATGCCCAAAATAATAATTACCCATCATAATCAACCACCCCCTTTACCTGTTGGCTAAATGATAAATTTCTATTAATTCCTTGACCGCCTTATCATTCTGTCCAGAAGTTTGCATTTGGTGCTTGACGTGGGTTCTAATATGGTTTTCCAGCAAAAGCTGGTCAAGGCTTTTAAGCGACCTTTGAATGGAAAGTGACTGGCGCAAGAGTAGAGGACAGTAATCCTCTTTGTCTATGGCCTTAATCAAGCCTTCCATTTGACCCTTTAGTATTTTTGCGCGATGCAAAGTTTTGGCTTTGAGTTTTTGGTCTAATTGGTGTTGCATAGGTGATTTTGTTAATAATTTGATATTTTCTCTATACCCTATACTCCTACCCCCTATTATACCAGGACACAAAAATATGTCAAGCGGATTCTTTACCCCAAATTTTTTGCCTTATTTTAGGAGTTAAGCCAAATTTTTGCTTCGCCTAGGCGCAAGTGCACTGCGTTTCCGCCAGGCGGCAGCCGGAGCACTTGACCACGCAGTGGGCTTCACCGCAGGCATGGCTCGCATCGTGCGTCTGTGACTCCGCTCCGCACATGTCGCACTTATACGCCATCGGCGAGTCGCCAGCCTTGCCGCATTTTTTGCAATTAGGATTGTCCATAAGTTTTAATTAAGAATTAATAATTAAAAAGAGCTTTATTTTTTGGGACAGCTATAACGAAGCTTTGTAATATCTTAACTTTTCTATCCGAATACGAGCACTTTATCCGATTCTTCTACCATCTTTACTAAATCTTTCATGGTAGATACTGGGCAAACTTTGCTTTCAAGTTTCGCTCGGACTTTAAGGCAAGTCTCGCAGGCCAAAAGCGCGCCCTTTAAGTCTTGGAACTCCTGAATTTTTTTGGAAATATCAAACTGCTCCGTATCGGGAATATCTTCCGCCTCCACTCCCTCATTCATAAGATTGATTTGGACGGTATGGCCTTCCTTGAGTGCGGCAATACCAAGGCGGAACGCGTTCCAAATATGTTCCGGTTTATTTGATTGTAAAATCATCCCTAGTTTCATACAATTGTATTGTAGCTTATTTTTTATGGATCAGAAAGATTCCACCTGGTATTTCAGCATCATCCCTGCTTCCAGGTGTTCGGCAATGTGGCAGTGCGCCATCCAGGCACCGGGGTTGGACATATCCACCAGAAGTTCAACGGTGTCGCCGGTTTGTATTAAGGATGTATCTTTCCAAACCATATTGTCGTTTTTGACCCCATTGGTGCTTAATACCAGAAATCGCTGGCCGTGGAAGTGAATAGGATGCTGCATCGGGTGCATTGCTTTGGGGTCGTTAAAAATTTTGACTTTGACCTTGTCGCCTGCTTTAAACTTCCATTCTATGTCCATATTCTTCTTTCCTGTCCCGGCATCGATAAGCTGCCAGGTAAGCGTCTTAGTGGTGGAATCCACGTTCATCATTTCCATATCGTCTTCCCATTCAATTTTTTTAACGCCTCCCGACATAGTCATAGCGCTGTTGTCCATCATCATACCGTTGCCCATCATATGCTGGCCCATATTGCTGCCCTGGGATCCCAAATTGACTGCCAAGGTTAAGCTCTTGTCCGGCTGTTTGTCGAAGTAAGGCCTGAAAAGATCAATACTGGCTTGGGTATCTTTATTTGTCCGAAGCGTGTTAAATTCTGCGGCGTAAGAAGGATTAGCCAAATCAGCGGAAACGTTTATTTTCGCCAGAGGGTAGCCCTGCGCAGGGCTTTTATGTTCCAAGGTAAAATTGCCGGCCTGCTCAAACAATACTTCCACAATGGCGCGCTCGGACGGGCTAATTATTATCTCGTCTACGAATTGATCCCGTTCATATTTGCCGCTGTCGCCGCCGACCAGCTTCATTTTTGCGCCCGGGAGCGCTACGTTAAAAATGCGGGTGTTGGCCGCGTTAGTCAAATACAGCCTTACTACTTCGCCTTTTTTAGCATTTATTTGATAGTTGGTTTCTCCGTTGACCATCATAACGTCGCCGAACCTGCCCATAAGGGTATGATCGGCATTTTCCGCGTCAAACGCGGCAATGCCGTTGTCGTCAAAGAGGATGTCATCCAGGAACAAAGCCTGCTCATTATTAACCGGCGACCAGTAGGCGGGATCATTGGGCGCTACAAGATAATTTCCGTAAAGTCCCATCTCTTGGGCATAATCTTCCCGAATGTGCGGATGATACCAATACATCCCCTCATCCGGAAATTTGATTTTATAAATGAAAGACTCTCCAATTCCGACTTCTTTTTGGGTCACGTCCGGCACGCCGTCAAAGGCATTATCCAGTCTTACGCCGTGGGAATGGATGGTGGTTGGAACGTCGGTGTTATTGGTAAAGTTAATGGTGATCTCCGAGCCTTTGGCTACTTTAATTAAAGGCCCGGGCACACTGCCGTTGTAGCCGAGCATTTTGACTTCCAAATTGCCAATTTTTTTCCTTATAATTTCAGCAGTCAAATTAAAAGTATCGCCGTTTTGCAACTTCACCGTTGCTTGGGGTTTGGCTTCCGGCAACTGACTTAACGGCTGGCTTGAAAATTTAATCTGCGTTTTCACGCCATCCGGCCGGTCCGACTTGCCCTTTATCAGCCAGACGGACACAACCGCCAGCGCAAGGACGCCGACTATTATATATATGCTGTTCTTTTTCATTGATTACCTCGCTAATGTTTCCGGCGACTTGTTTTTGTTCGCCTTAATAAATTCTAAAATTTTAGCTTCGTCGTAGTTTTCTAGTTTTTCCAAACGTCCCCAGGAAGCCAGTGCGATTTTGCTGTCATTTTGTGGCCTTGGAGTCATTATAACACTGCCGGAATTGGCTTTGGTTATGGCCTCCAAGCTTGCTTTAGTCTGCTCGTCTATGCCATCGTCTTTATAGGAAATCCAGATGCCGCCGTGTTCAAGGTTGTGGATCATTTTAACGTCCGGCTGTGGCTGGTCGAACACTCCCCATTTTTCGGCATACTCAAAATGCGTGCCGGAAGTGGGAGGGTTGGAATTGTACTCGGCTTTTACGTTTATGTCTTTACTATGCTCTCTGCCCAAAATAGGAATTTCCTCTCCCACCTGGGGCATATTGGAAGACACATCTCTCACGGCTAGCTTACTGGCTTTTTGATCCTGCAAAAACAGGACAACCCCCAGCCCCAGAGCGCCGATCACTATTAATATGATGATAATTATTTTTTTTCCGCCAGAGGCGGATCCGCCTCTGGCGGACATGGTTTTGTTCATAACACTATAAAGTTACTTTTTCAAATCCCCAATATAATATTTACAGACCTGTTCCGTGGGATAGGAAACTATCATGAAATACAAAGTCATAAGCAGCAATATAACAGCTACTACGGATATTTCCGCTCCCTGGAAAGGCAGGTAAATTATGCTACCGCTCAATCCTAACAAGGCAAGTATGGGCAAGCCGCACACTGCGCAGCCACTACTGACAATGGCCAGCAGTGAACTGCCGCCGACCATAATATGTAGCTTACCGCTGCCGCGCATCACGGATAATCGCAAAACCAGTAGTGTCAGATTAATTCCGGTCAAGATTCCCGTCAGAACCAGCAGGAACAACGAAAATTTAGTCATTGCTGTCCACATGCCGCCCAGCAAAGCAGTCAGTAGGTTGAACTTATACGATAGCGGGAAGCTACCAAATATAGTATCTTTCACCAAACTGAAATTCATCAAATACACTGCTAGGACAATGTATGTGGCCGCAATGCTTAAACTTACGAATAAGACTTTTTTAGACAGCAAGATGTCTTTCATCCAGATTACTTTAACTGCTGGTCAATTACAGTTTTAAACGCAGCGTAGGGCTGGGCGCCAACTATTCGGGTGCCGTCGATTGTGCCATTAGAGGTTGTTTTGCCAATAAACCAAGTAGGAGTGCCGGAGACGCCAGCAGCAGCGCCGTCGGCAATATCTTTTGCTACCTCATCTTTATATTTGCCCGAATCTAAGCATTGCTGAAACTGATTCACATTTAATCCTAGGTCTTTAGCTATTACCGGCAGTTGCTCTAAGGCTAGTCCTGTGCCATTGGAAGTAGTTTTGGTGAAGATTTGATCGTGAAATTTAAAGTAAACTGCATCCCCGCCCTGTACTCTGGCGCATTCCGAAGCTTCAGCTTCCTTTTGGGCATTCTGGTGGAATGACAGAGGAAAATCCCGGTAGACCAATTTCACTTTGCCGGTATCAATGTAGTCTTTTTTTAAATTCGGGATGACATCTGAAAAAGAACGTTTGCAGAATGGGCATTCATAATCGGAAAATTCAATGACTGTGAGCGGCGCATTCTTGCTACCCATGACCGGATCATCGTCCATGGAAACCTGAACCGGGCCCGAATCCGCCTGCGGGACAGGCGCCTGGCTGCCGCCCGGCGCGCCGGGAGCCTGTGCTTGATTTTGGCTCAAACCCTTTAAATTACCGCCGCCTAATTCCCTAATAATTAGTTTCGCATTGTAAAAAACGCTGGCGGAAACCAAGATTGCTCCAACGATGATGCTGGCGGGAATCGAAAAATCTTTTTTATCGCTGTGGGTATGATGTTCCGAATGATGATGGTGTTCGTGTTCCATATGCTTTATTGTTTTGATATTAATAATTTTAGAAATAATCCATTGGATTTACGGCTACCCCGTTTTTATAAATCCTAAAGTCCAAGTGCAGGCCTGTGGCGCCCCTGACCCTGCCCGTATTGCCGACTTTGGCGATTGTTTGGCCGGCTTCTGCCCTGTCACCCGCTTTTACGTAGTTTTCGGCATTGTGAGAATAGCGGGTAACTAAACCGTCGTCTCCGCGGATAAGAATAGTATTGCCCCAGTCTCCGCTCTTGCCGGCAAATTCCACCATGCCGTCATGGCTGGCATAGACAGAAGGCTGTCCACCGTTGGCAATGTCCAAGCCCCTGTGTTTAGCCGAGTATTTTTGGGTTAAATTCTTAGTCGTTGTCGGCCACAAAAGCTTACCGATAGTTGGGGCTTCTACGGACGGAGCAGGAATATTATTTCCTTCAGCCGCATTATTATTTGGTTTTGGGGGTTTGGGCAGGGCTGCTTGCGGCAACGGTTGGCCGTCGGGAATAATAATGGCCTCTCCGGCGTGGATTTTTGTAGGATCGGTTATTTCATTGTATTCAATGATTTTTTGGGAGTCGCTTTCGTGCAGAGCAGCAATTTTACTTACAGTGTCCCCTTTCTTGACCGTATAGAGCACTCCGTCAACAGGCAATAGAGTAATTTTTTGGCCGGGGCGTATAATGCTTTTGGCAGTCAGGTTGTTTGCCCAAAGTATGGTATTTAATTTCAACTCATAGCGTTCGGCAATATTAGATAAAGTATCGCCGCCCTGGACTTCATACTCAAAAGGTTTTTTGTCTCCCAGATCGTTATCGGTTAAATTAGCGGCTTGGGCAGTTTTAATAAACAGATTATGCTGTGCGGCATCGCTATGTTCATCCTGGGCTAATATCTTGTCCAGCTGATTCCGGTTAATTTTTTCCGCCAAGGGCGGATTTAGTCCTGGATTTTCGGCCAAAACTCTAGCCATAAGGCTGTCATCATTCAAGCTGTTGCCAAATAGCGAAAGGTTGAGTATAAAAACCACAATAGCCAAGCCCGCCGCCAAACCCTGCTCCGACCGCTGTTTGAATGGCCTTATAAGTGCGCTGATATTGATTGTGTGTTTTTTTTGTTTAGATTTGATTTTAGAATCAAATATTATGCGCATGTTGCTTTAATGGTTATTTCTCTGCAAATAAAAACCAGCGCTTAACAAAAAATAAAGGCGCTGGACTAACTGCAGTTTAATAAATTTTCGAATTCAAAATCCCCCGGGAAAAGGCCAAAAGCAAATAATTACTTAAACTGGCTATGCTTTGCCGCAGATAATAGATCTTCGCGGCCAAATATCTTTTTGTAAAAACAAAAAAACTTGCGAGGGCGCTAAGGATCAAAATGCTGAAAAATGTTGCGCCCAAGCCAAAATTTTTATTTTCCGTTGCGCTTAAGCCTAATTGCTTAATAAAACTATCTTTTGAGACATGAGCCTCACAGCAAGTTGACGGTATTTTGTCGATCACAGCCATAGAAACATGTCCTTCCCCAAAAGCGGCTGCGTGAACATCTTTGCTTAAAACGCTGCAAAAACCAAGTAAACCTCCAAAAAAGAGGCTAATTAACGCCAAACTAAAAATAACAATTTTTAATTTTGAAAGTTGCATCGCAAGACTATTTTGATGATAGCAAAGATTAATTTGTTTATCAAACTTACGATTTTTTTAACCTTAGCGAGTTGGCAACCACCGAAATTGAAGACATGGCCATGGCAACCGAAGCAAAAATTGGGTTCATGAGGATTTCAAAAAACGGGTATAACGCGCCCATGGCTACGGGGATAAGGATTATGTTATAGCCAAACGCCCAAAACAAATTCTGCTTTATGGCGCGCATAGTTTTTTTGGACAGAGTAATGGCCTGGGCAACGCTCTGCAAGTCTTTGTTGATTAGGGTAATGTCAGCGGATTCAATGGCCACGTCGGTGCCGCTGCCCATAGCAATACCAACATCCGCAGCAGCCAGCGCCGGAGCGTCGTTAATGCCGTCGCCTACCATGGCCACAATTTTTCCCAATTTTTGTAGTTTTCTAACTTCCGCTTCCTTTTGGTCAGGCAAAACTTCGGCTAGGACATTTTTTATGCCAAGTTGGGAAGCAATGGCGCTCGCGGTCCTTTGGTTATCTCCCGTAATCATATACACATCCACGCCTAATTTTTGCAAAGCCTCCACGCCTTTTTTAGCAGACTCCTTAGGCAAGTCCGCTACACCAATTAACCCTAGTAAAGCGCCGTCAGCCGCTAGCATCATCACCGTCTTTCCCTGGCCTTCCAATCTCTCAATCTCCGATATCTGATCCTTTAATATCACTCCTTCCCTTTCCATAAGCCTGCGGTTGCCTAAAATAACTTTTTGGTTGTTTATGGCGCCCTCTACCCCGTGCCCGGGAATTGCCTGAAAATTTACAACCTGATCTAGCGTTAATTTCTTTTCCTCTGCCGCCTTAACTATTGCATCCGCCAGCGAATGTTCGCTGCCCTTTTCCAAACTCGCCGCCATCTGCAGCAAACTTTTCACTTTTAACTTTTCACTTTTAACTTCTACTACGTCCGTCACCTCCGGTTTTCCTTGAGTTAATGTTCCTGTTTTATCAAAGATTATTGCATTTATCTTATGAGCGGTTTCCAGGCTCTCCGCGTCTTTAATCAAAATCCCATGCTCGGCTCCCTTACCCGTACCCACCATAATCGCCGTGGGCGTGGCAAGTCCCATGGCGCAGGGGCAGGCAATAATTAAAACCGCCACGGTATTTAAAATTGAAAACAGCAACCGCGGCTCCGGCCCGAACACATACCAAATAATAAAAGTCAGGATGGATAACATAATTACAATCGGCACAAAATATGAAGAAATCAAATCAGCAATCCTCTGTATGGGCGCTTTTGAGCCTTGCGCTTCCTGGACGAGTTTTATAATTTGTGAAAGCATAGTTTCGCTGCCGACTTTTTCCGCGCGCATTAAAAACGTGCCGGTTTTATTCAGCGTCGCGCCCACAACTTTATCGTTCGGCTTTTTGTCAGTTGGGATGCTTTCTCCCGTAAGCATAGATTCATCTATTGATGACAAACCTTCCATAATAGTGCCATCCACGGGAATTTTCTCCCCGGGCCTCACGCGCAATATGTCGCCAATTTTAACTTCACTTATTGGAATGTCTTTCTCTTGGCCGCCGATGATAATGCGAGCGGTTTTGGCCCCGAGCCCAAGCAATTTTTTAATTGCCTCGCTGGTGCCGGCTTTGGCTTTGGCTTCAAAGTAGCGGCCAAGCAAAATCAAGCCAATGATAATTGTGGAAACATCAAAATACGGCATTGGTTCCATGCCGATTTTTTCTATGACTGAAGGGAACAAAGTTACAAAAGTGGAATAGCCAAAAGCCATTGTAGTGCCTAAAGCTACAAGCGTATCCATATTCGCCGTGCGGTGTTTGATTGATGATACAGCGGCGCGGTAGAAACTGTAGCCTGCCCAAAACTGCACCGGCAAAGC
>Ga0209542_10018397_pt1 | contig 11316 bp, 12 predicted proteins | sample RifCSPhighO2_01_FD_184028 | JGI IMG/M metagenome (GOLD analysis project Ga0209542, IMG submission 184028) | Soil microbial communities from Rifle, Colorado - Rifle CSP2_plank highO2_0.1 (SPAdes) (version 2) | ecosystem: Environmental > Terrestrial > Deep subsurface > Rock core/Sediment ...
CTTGATATATTGGTTGCGGATGAGGTGGTGCCGGCTTTTTCCAGGGTCATCTCAAAAAAGAGGGTTGAGGAAGAGGCGGTGCAAGCGGTAGAAAAATTAGAAAAACTCTTGCCTCGGCAGATGTTTACTTTGAAAATCCAGGGAAAAGCTTTCGGGCGCATCATTTCATCCCGTACTCTCTCCGGCATGAAAAAAGATGTGACCGCCCATATGTACGGAGGCGATATCACTCGCAAAATGAAATTGCGCGAAAAACAAAAAAAAGGCAAGAAGAAAATGAAAGAGCGCGGACGGGTAAACATTCCGCAGGATGTTTTCTTAAAAATGATGAAGAGCGGAGAGAATTGATTTATTGTAAGGTAAATATAGGGGAATACAATAAAATCATGCTGACGATAATGAGGACGCTGACGACTGCCCAAACTATTTGTATTTTCTTTTGATGTTTTTTATTGAAAAGCATATGGTATAGTATATCATAATATGAGTCCCGTTAGAAGCCGCGGTCGACATAAAAATTATAAAATTACCTTAAATGGTTACGATTTAGTCGTGACCTGCTTCTAACGGGATGAGAAATTTTCAACAAAAAAGACAATGGAGGTATATTTTACAATCAAGGCCTGTTTTGGTGTTTTTAAGCGTTTTAGTGCTGATTTTCACTTATGGGGTGGTCGGTTTTATGGCGAAAATGGAAGAAACCAGCCACAATAAGGAAATAGCGGAAAATAAAGTGGCGGAATTGGAGAGACAAAAAAAGGAACTTTCAGCAAAAATTGCCGAATTAAATACGGCAGAGGGAAAAGAGGGAAATATCCGGGAGAAGTACGGGCTGGCCAAGGAAGGGGAAGATCTGATTGTGGTCATAGAAGATAAAAATTTAACGGAAGTCAAAGATAATCCGCCACAGGGATTCTTTTATTTTTTAAAGAATTTATTCAAATAATTTGTGCGGGATGGGGTAATCGAAACCCCGTCTAATCCTTGGGAAGGACTCATTCTGCCACTAAACTAATCCCGCAATTATTTAAAATATATCCCTATTTTACCTTTCAGGCAAGTATGCTATAATGCAGGTAATTAACAATTAATTTTAGAAAGCGTCGCGCTTCAATGGACAATTGCGCGACGTGATTCTGCAAAATCAATGCCAAATGTAACAATTTATTCAACCCCGTCCTGCCACTTTTGCCACATGGCTAAAGATTTTTTTAATGCGAATAACATAGCTTATACGGAACACAATGTGGCTAGCGATATGGAGAAAAGGAAAGAAATGGTGGAAAAAAGCGGACAAATGGGTGTGCCTGTCATAATCATTGGGTCGGAGCTCGTCGTGGGCTTTAATAAGCCGAAAATAGTTCAATTGCTTGGACTTTAATCTTTCTCTAATATACTATTATCTTTGCATGTCCTCGTAGTTAAACGGATATAACGACTCCGTCCTAAGGAGTAATTGTAGGTTCAATTCCTGCCGGGGACACAATTCAGAAATTGATTTTTATGCTATTTTATGTTAAGATGTTCCCATGAAGGATGGCATAGATAGACGAGATTTTGGAGACGGAGGGAGCTTGTTCCCTCATTTTCTCGCTAAATCGCTGGAAAAGTCTCAGGAAAGAGAAAGAGAAGCTCGAGCCCAAGAACAAAAAGCTCAATCAGAATCTCTGACTGATTCTAAGACTGATCTTTTGAATTCTCGTGCTCTCAACGAGCAATTGCCTGCAACAATAGGAAGATTGAAGCGCGAAGGATATAAACGTGAATTTGATATAGATTATGTTGTTGTTTTTCTTTTAGATATAGATAATTTTAAAAAATTAAATGATAGTAAGGGGCACCCCATAGGTGATGAAGCATTACGGGTTATTGCTAAACGATTAAAGGAAGAAGCAAGTGAAAGGGGAGGACAAGCATTCCGTTTTGGGGGTGATGAATTTGTATTAATGCAGCAAGGCAAAGGAAATCTCTCTTCTGATCAAATCCACGCAATTCTTTCAAGAATTCAAGTAAAAATAAATTCTGATTTGGCTAAACGATTTCCTGATTTAGATTTTAAACTTACAGTTTCTATTGGACATGCAATTCTAAGTAAAGGTGAATTTAAAGACGGAGAAACTCCTGAAGAAATGGCTAGGCATTTAATTCAAACAGCCGATGAGAAAATGTATGCCGATAAGAAAACAAATGGCACAGAGAGAGGAAAATAATAACAGCCTTTTACTTATCAAGATATTGTGCTAAATTAGATTTATGGATCCGGAATCAAGAAAGCTTCTAGAGCATATCTCAGAGCTGGCGGAGGAAAATAATAAGATATTGCGTTCTATGCGCCGGAGCCAGCGTGTTTCGAGCATTATCAGGTTCGTCTATTGGGCATTTATAATTGGTTCCGCTATCGGCGCCTACTATTTTATCCAGCCATATTTGGTTCAATTAATGGATGCATATGGAAGTGCAAGTAATGTACTTAAGAATTTTAAGCAATAAAGGTATTGTTTTTAAAAATATTGCCTGGGTAGCTCAGTAGTAGAGCATTTCCCTGAAGAGGAAGTGGCCGGGTGTGCGATTCACCCCCCAGGCACAATGAATCCCGTTAGAGATAATAAAATACAAGCTTCACATTATCAATTAGTCTTCAGAGTTATTTATGGAAATCTCTAACGGGATGAATAAGAAAAATATTTTTCTTTGGACTTTGTATGATTTTGCAAATTCAATAGCAACTATTGTTTTCTTTTTATATTTCTCGCAGTGGCTGGTGGTGGAAAAAGGTGTGGCAGATATTTGGTATAACATGATCTTTGCAGCAGGGTCACTTTTGCTTTTATTAACAGCTCCGATTTTGGGAGGTGTCGCCGATAGAAATGGCAGACAGCAAAGCTATCTTAACCGCATTACCGTATTGGTTTTTTTGTGTTTTTTGGGCGTTGCTATTATAACTTTATTTTTCTCTCAAAAGGTGTTTTTAGCGGTATTATTTTATCTCTTTGCGAATTATTTTTATCAATTTTCTTTTGTTTTTTACAACGCTCTTTTATTTCGTATCGCTCCGAGAGAAAAATGGGGAATGATATCAGGTATTGGCCAGACAGGCAATTGGCTTGGGCAAATTGCCGGACTTATCATAACCTTGCCTCTGGCGTCCGGCGCTGTATATTTGGTGGGTGAAACTGGTCGGGCTCAGACATTTTTTCCCGCGGCTATTGTCTTCTTTATTCTGGCTTTACCGATGATGCTATTTTTTAAATTACCCAAACAACCTCAAATTAATAATCAGATTAACTTTAAAGAAGAGTATGGGAATTTTTGGAGTCAGTTCAAAGATCTGGTAAAGGATAAAAACATGGGTTTTTTTCTGTTTTCCTTTTTCTTTTTTAACGATGCGATTCTTACTGCGGCAAATAATTTTCCAATTTATTTGGAAAAGGTTTTTGCCGTTCCCGACAAGACAAAATCAATAATCCTTTTGGGTATACTGGCGACTTCCGCTATTGGAGCTTTTTGTACGGGTTTTGTGGCGGATAAAATTGGGCTGAAAAAGACTCTTCTTTTTGTCTTGGGAAGCTGGGTTTTGATATTCCCGGCGCTTGGAATAACATCAAATTTCAAACTTTTCATCGTTTTTACGGTTTTGATGGGTTTTATGTATGGCGCAACATGGGTTGTTACCCGGGCGGCTATGACAGCCATTTGCCCGAAAGAAAAATTAAATTTCGGTTTTAGTTTTTATACTCTAGCGGAGCGTATATCAACTCTGGTCGGACCTTTGGTTTGGGGAAGCCTAGTTTATTTACTCGCGGGATTCGGATCTTTAGCTTACAGGACTTCTGTCTCCACCATGTCAGTTTTTGTATTGATAGGCATATTCTTTTTAAGAAAAGTTGAAATAAAGGAAAAAAATGATTTAGTTTCTTAGATTGACCTCACTTTTACGTTATTTGTTTTCCCCTTGTCTACTTTTTGCAGACGAATAGTCAGTAGTCCGTATTTTTCCGTGGCTTCGGCTTCTTCCGGTTCTACTTCCAAGGGTAGGGAAATGGTGCGGGAAAATTTTCCCCAGTAAAGTTCTTTGGTAAAATAATTTTCTTCATCTATATTACGGTGTTCTTCGCGGTTGCCACGGACAGTAACAATATCGCGGGCGATTGATAACTCCAAATCTTCCGGCCTCACTCCGGCCACCATAGTCTCTACGATGATGTGTGTTGGTGTCTGATAAATATCAACGGCCAATTCCGCTTCCTCATTCTCTTCTTCAATCCAGTTATTATTTCTTTTTTCTTCTTTATTACCCCCGAGTAAAGGCTTTCTTATCTCTTCCGGCTTTTCTTCCATACGTATGCTTCCCGTTAATCTCTCAAAAAAACTTTTCTTTTTATTTTCCATATTCATATTTATAATTCAGATATTAATAATAAATTTTAAGCCATTCGTCTTAACTTCTCAAAAATCAACATAACGATAATAGCGACGACCCACAAGAAAGCAAACACTTTTAAAAAGTTCTCACCACTACTATCTATTATAAAAAAATTAAAGACACTATGCAAGGCCGTAGCGCCCACAAGACCCATCAAAAAAAACCATTTTCTATTTAAGCTTTCCATACGCAGGGAAATTCCGAGTGCAATACCCAGAATTCCGCTTGAAACGGTGTGCAAAAGAGTAGATCCCAAGAACCTCAAATGCCCTGTAAGCAGGCTTACGGTGTCCTGGCCCATTGAAAGCGGTTTAATCAAAAAGAGGGCATTTTCCAGCGCGGCAAAACCCAAAGCGGCGGTAATCAAATAAATCGGCCAATCTATAGGCTCATTGGCGTGTTTTGTTTTATGCAGAACGACTAATACGGCCATATATTTCATGATTTCCTCTGTAGCTGCCCAGAGGACGAGTTGCCACTGGTGAGAATTGACGCCTTCTTGTATGAATTTTTGAATTGGCAGAACGCAAATAACCGCCAGCATGCCCATGATGAAGATTATCATAAGGAGTCCTATCGGTTCGGGATTTTTCTTATCTTCCCGGAGCCAAAACCACAGCCAGAGCAGAGAAGGCACGATTCCTCCTAAAAATGCCAAAACTAAAACTCTCGGGTCATTTGTCAGCATGGCCATTTTTCAATCATTAAAAGATTTTTACGACTAGGCATGATTGACCAGATTTCTTCGGTGACGAAAGGGATGAAAGGGTGCAAGGCTTTGAGGAGGGTAATTAAGTGTGTATAAAGAAGTATTTTTGCGGATTCCGCATTTCTGTTTTTCAGAATTTTTTTCTTTGACCGTTCAATGATAATGTCGGCAAAAGTGTGCCAGAAGTAATGATAGAGTTTTTCCGCGACAAGAGAGAACCTATATTCCTCCATTTCTTTTGATATTTCTTTTATCAAAGTGTTTAATTCTTTTTCACTTTGCCTGTCTTCTTCATCCAGTTTTGATAATGTCTCTTCATTAAAATTATCCATTTGTTCCAGGACAAATCTGGCAGCATTCCAGACTTTATTTGTGAATTTCGCATATCCGCGAATATCATTTTCATTCAGTTTCAAGTCATTTCCCGGGGTGTTGCCGACAACCATAGCCATACGGAGCGCGTCATTGCCGTATTTTTCTATAATATCAAGTGGGTCAATGGCTTTTTCACCAAGGGACTTAGACATTTTTTTGCCATCAGCTGTACGCACCATTCCGTGCAGATAGACATTTTCAAAGGGGATTTCGCCTAAAAGATATTGAGACATGAGAATCATGCGGGCAATCCAGAAAAATAAAATATCATGACCGGTTTCTAGTACTGTGGTGGGGTGATAGTTTTGCAAATCTTTAGTTTTCTCTGGCCAGCCGAGAGTGGAAAACGTCCAAAGTCCAGAAGAAAACCATGTATCTAATGTGTCTTCATCCTGCGTCCATCCATCGCCTTCAGGCGCTTCCATACCACAATAAATTTCATCCTTATCTCCTTTTTTGTTATACCAGACCGGTATCCTGTGCCCATACCATATCTGTCTGGAGATGCACCAGTCGCGCAAGTTTTCAATCCAGTTGAAATAAACTTTTTCAAAGTGCGGAGGCATAATTTTTATTTTTCCTTCCCGTACGGGTTCCAGCATTAATTCTTTTAATGATTTATTATTTTTATTTGGTATTTTTTTATTCACATCCACAAACCATTGCAGCATTATCTGCGGTTCTATGACCCCATTGGTACGCTCGGCCGTAGCCACTCTGTTTATATAATTTTCATCCACTTTTACAAGCAGACCTTTTTCTTTTAATTTTTCAACTATTTTTTCCCGTATTTCGGCAATTTTTTGACCTGCAAAATCTCCGGCGATGGGGAGGAGTTTGCCGTATTTATCAATAATTTGCTCTTTTTCCAGTTTATATTTTTCGGCTAGTGCAAAGTCTTCATGAGAGTGCCAGGGAGTTATGGTCATTACGCCTGTGCCGAATTCCATATCAATTATCTCATCTTTTATCACCGTGGCTTCAATGGGCCCATTTATCCATTCTACGGTCATTTTGTCGCCATGTTTCCACTTCATATATCTTTTATCATCAGGGTGCATTACCACATATTTGTCGCCGAATTTTGTTTCTGGTCGGGCTGTGCCTATTTCAAAAGGTCCGTATTTAAAGGTATAAAACTTTCCCTTGCGTTCTTCATAAACTATTTCATCATCCGAGATAACTGTCTGTCCTTTTGGATCCCAGTTTACTATCCGATGTCCGCGATAGATTAAACCATCATCATACATAGTTTTGAAAGCATTTTTTACGGCCAGATTGCGTTTGTCGTCCAGAGTAAAAGCTTCACGGGACCAGTCTAATGATGCGCCGAGCTTTTTGCATTGGTTCACGATAGTATCGTGAGAAACTTTCGCAAATTTTTCTACACGCTTTAGAAATTCTTGCCGGCCTAAATCGTTTTTCTTTATTCCTTCTTTTTCCAGCATTTTTTCCACTTTGGCTTGAGTGGCGATGGCGGCGTGGTCCGTGCCCGGTAGCCAGAGAGTTTTTTTGCCCTGCATCCGCGCTTGGCGCACCATAATGTCCTCTATGACGAGCATTAATGCGTGCCCGGTGTGTAAATTACCGGTGACATTGGGCGGAGGAAGAACTATAGAAAAATGCGGAGCATCTTTTGCCGTAATACCTTTTTCTATGCATATATCCGGGTTAAAAAAACCGCTCTCTTCCCAGAGCTTGTAAATTCTTTCTTCGGTGTTTTGGGGGCTATAGGGCTTGAGTAATCTCTCGTCCATTCTGTTTGTCATCTTTGAATAATATCACATTAGAGCCTTAAATTACCAGTTGCTTTTATGTTTTCCGCTCTAGGGACTTTCTTTTTATTTTTTATGTAATTCAAATATCCGGCAATGCCAATCATGATGGAGTTGTCAGCGGAGAGTTCTTTGGTGGGGAACATCAGCTTGGTCTGTTTGCTAGTGATCTTTTTCATTTCATTTCGCAGATGTTTGTTGGCTGCTACTCCGCCGGAGACAATCAGAGTTTTTACTCCGTATTTTTCTATGGCTTTTTGTGTTTTATATGTCAGGCATTCTATAGCGGCATTTTCAAATTCTAGTGCAATTTGTGCTCTGGTTTTGTCATTTAGCTTATTGTTTAATTTGTCTATTTTTTTAATTAAATAAAGAACCGCCGTTTTCAGTCCTGAAAAAGAAAAATCAAGATTCTTGCTGTGTAGCATTGGTCTAGGTAAAGAAATTTGAGCATAAGAAGAATTAGAAGATTTTGAACGGTCTGGCTGGGGAAGGGACCCAGAGAACCGAGGACCTGAAAAATTTTCTAATTCTTTGAAATGCTTTCTTTGCTTTTCCGCTAGTTTTGATATTTCCGGCCCGCCGGGGTAGGGAAGACCGAGCATTCTAGCGACTTTGTCAAAAGCTTCTCCTACGGCATCATCCAAAGTCTCACCGATGATTTTATAATCCATCCATTTTTTTGTAAGCACAAGCTGTGTATGTCCGCCGGAGACTAGGAGCGAGAGAATAGGTGTTTTTAATTTCTTTATTTTAAAACTTCCTTTGTCTTTGCCGAAAACAGAGAGAATATGCCCTTCCATATGATTTACCGGCACGAGGGGTACATCCCATTTTTTTGCGAGATTTTTGGCAAAAACGATGCCTGTCCAGAGAGACATCTCCAGCCCCGGTCCGTATGTCACCATTACTGCATCAATTGGTTTTTTCTTTTTGTTTAATTTGGCCTGCTTCAAGCAAGCTTCTAAAATTATCGGCAGATTTTTTTCGTGCTCTTTTTTTGCCAGCACAGGGAAGACTCCACCATAGGGGATATGGATTTTTATTTGTGAGTTTGTATTGTTTGCTAATATCTTAAAAGTGGCATTTTGTATGCCTCCTTGAACCTCAAATATTGTAATGGCGGTATCATCGCAAGATGTTTCAATGCTTAAAATTCTCATGTGCGCGGTGAGGGGATTGAACCCCCGGCCCTCGTCACGTCAAGACGATGCTCTACCACTGAGCTAACCGCGCAAGAAGCACAGATTATTTATAACATTTTTTCTTGAATTCTTTCAAGCGCCAGGATGAAAGCCCCTATGCGTAGAGTTGTCTTTGATTCACGGGCTTTTTCTGATACTTTTTGTGACGCATCTTTGAGAATTGTTTTTAATTTATCAAAGATTTCTTTTTCACTCCAATGCTCACTTTTTAAATTTTGATCCCATTCAAAGTATGAGACTACCACACCTCCGGAATTTACCAAGATATCCGGCATGACCGGAATACCTTTTTTAAACAAAATTTCATCGGCTTCCGGTGTGGTGGGGCCGTTGGCCAGCTCCAGTATCGCTTTGGCTTTTATTTTTCTTGCGATGTCTTCTGTTATAACATTTTCAAATGCGGCCGGGATTAAAAGGTCGCACGGAAGCTCCAGGAGTTCTTCATTGGTAATCTTTTGACTTTGGGGAAAATTGGCGATAGCGCCGGTTGTTTTTTTATATTTTAAAAGCTCCGATATATCAAGACCATTTTCATTATAAATCCCTCCTTTTGAGTCAGAGACTGCGATGACTTTATGCCCAGCTTTATGCCAAATAGATGCGGCATTACTTCCAGCATTACCAAAGCCTTGGATGGCAACTGCACATTTTTCGGGCAAATCTAATTCTTTTTGAAAGGCCTCAAATACATAAAATCCGCCTTGGGCGGTGGATGTGTTTCGTCCTTCAGAGCCGCCTTTGTCTAGCGGTTTACCGGTAATGACCGCCCCTGTTTTATCTCCAGTTATTTTCATATATTCATCCGCCATCCAGGCCATTATCTCTGGCGTAGTATTCACGTCTGGCGCAGGTACATCTTTATGAGGCCCTAAAATATCCGAAAGGCCTCGCGCCCACCCGCGTGAGAGTCTTTCCAGTTCGCCTTTAGACAGCTTTTTCGGGTCAACCGTTATCCCGCCTTTGCCTCCGCCCATCGGAATGCCGACTACCGCGCACTTCAGCGCCATCCAAAAGGCGAGCGCTTTTACTTCATTTATCTCGGCGTCAGGATGATATCTGATTCCGCCTTTGTATGGCCCGAGTGCATTATTGTATTCCACCCGGTAGCCTTCAAAGACCCGGAGAGAGCCGTCGTCCATTTTTACCGGTATGGAAATTTTGATATCCCGGTTTGGTTCACGCAGGCGGGCGATGAATTCATCGCCAAAATTCTTGATTTGGGCGACTTTATCTAATTGCTTCATTGCATTTTCAAATGGATTATGCATCGTGTTCTATTGTATCCCGAAGTAAAATTTTTTGCAAAATTTACCACGGGACTACGCAGTAAATCTCTCTAATATTTCAAGCTCTTCTTTGGAATTGGCGCCCAGAGCTTCCTGTGGAGGTATTCCAATGGATGTTATTTTTACTCCTTCATTTTGTGCCATGTGAAGCAAGTCTGTCAGATAATATTCTCCCTGGGCGTTATTATTGCCTACTTTTTCTAAATGAGGCCAGAGCCATTTTGCATCAAAAACATAATATCCCGGATTTACTTCTCTGATATTTTTTTCATTTTCACTTGCATCTTTATATTCGCATATATTTTTAATTTTTCCATTTTCACGCACAACTCTGCCGAAATTCAAGAAAATTTTATATTTATTTTCAAAGTTTGGCACCACAGCGGTAGCCAGAGTTATCTCCGCTCCATTTTGCTCACTTTTTTCTAAAAGTCTTTTTATTGTTTGCGAAGAAATAAAAGGATGATCTCCGTAAAATACGGCGATTCTTTTTGCGCCAGTACATACTTCTTTGGCTTGCAGGAGGGCATGTGCAGTGCCCAACTGCTCTTCCTGAGTTACATAAATCAAAGAATCTCCAAAAATTTTCTTAATTTCTTCTTTTCCGTGTCCCACCACAGCAATGGCTTTATTCCCAGTTACTTCTTGTATTACCTGCGCTAAGCGTTCAAGTATTGATCGGCCGCCGATATTCATCAAGCCTTTAGGTAAATCTCCGCCCATCCTTTTACCCTCTCCGGCTGCCAGTATTACTCCGATAGAATCATTTTGCATAATGATGATATTATAACAATAAACGAGGAGCGGAAACAAATTTATTTGTTTAATGTCCGAGCGTCATTGTTATATGGTACTCCATATACACTAATTTTCTTTAAAACCTTCGGAATCTTTTTGAAATCCTCTTTTAAAACCTCCCGCATGGAGCCGTCATACAGAGCCGCCGCCGGATGATAAAGAGGGAAGAAATATTTTGTAGACATACCCTTGAAAGGCTTAATCAGTAATTTTCCATGAGCTTGAGAAATTGATAGAGCCGGGAAGAAATTATTCATTGCGTGGCGGCCCAGGAAGATTATGAGCTTGGGAGAAATTATTTTTAGTTCTTCCAGGAGCCATTCCCGGCAAGCGGACTTTTCTTCAGGCAGGGGATCGCGGTTATTCGGAGGGCGGTATTTGACGATATTGGTAATATATATTTCTTCTCTTTTGAGATTTATCAGGGACAGCATTTCTTCCAGGAATTTCCCGGCCGCTCCAACAAATGGCCGGCCTTGCAGGTCTTCGGAACGCCCCGGCGCCTCGCCGATAAAAACAATCTCCGCATTCGCATTGCCATCTCCCGGCACAGCCTGCGTCGCGGTCTTTTTTAGTTCGCACTCACATTCCTCTATCCATTTTTTGTTGAGATTTTGGAGTTGTTCTTTTTTATCTGGCATATTTATAAATTATATAGAATTAAAAACAATTAACCAACCATTTGACGATTTTGTATAAAAATTGTAGATTGAATTTATGGAGGGTCATCATGACCGATCGTACG
>Ga0209542_10018400_pt1 | contig 11314 bp, 9 predicted proteins | sample RifCSPhighO2_01_FD_184028 | JGI IMG/M metagenome (GOLD analysis project Ga0209542, IMG submission 184028) | Soil microbial communities from Rifle, Colorado - Rifle CSP2_plank highO2_0.1 (SPAdes) (version 2) | ecosystem: Environmental > Terrestrial > Deep subsurface > Rock core/Sediment ...
ATGGTTGACGAATTAAAAAAAATTTCTGTTGATACGACACCGAGCACCATGAATTCTACTCCGAAGAGAAAGTTTCCGTTGAAGGCGTTGTTCATCCCGCTTGGCATCCTCGTGGTTGTCGTTGCCATTATTGGCGTATTGCTCCTTCCTCTTCGCGGAGTGATTGCCAAAGCCAAGAGTGTCGCTACGGTGGGCCGTGAGACTGCGGACGCGCTTAAAAATCAGGACCTTGCTGGAACAAAAGAGGGTTTGGGTAAAACGCGAGCCGCGTTTACCCAACTTTCGAATGAATATAATAAAGTCATGATCCTGCGGCTCGTTCCTGTATTGGGATCCTATATCAATGACGGGTCTCACGGCATCAAAGCAGGATTTGCGGCACTCGATGCGGCGGACCGCGCGATAGAAGCACTGGAGCCCAATGCGGATCTTTTGGGTTTTACCGGAGGGAGTAAATTCGTGCAGGGCTCTGCTGACGAGCGGATTCAGGTCGCGGTGAAAACGATGAAGGCATTGACGCCAAAGATACATGAAATGGCAACCTCGGTCGATATCATGCGAAAGGAACTTGATGAGATAGACCCTAACCGTTATCCGACAAAAATTGGAAAAACGGTCGTGCGAGCCAAGCTCCAGGGCATGAAAGACGTGATCGATAACGCTGCAAACCTGTTTGTGAATGCCCAGCCGCTGCTTGTTAATTTGCCGGCAATGCTCGGAGAACCTGAGATGCGCCGCTACCTCGTGCTTTTCCAAAACGATAAGGAACTTCGCTCTACTGGTGGCTTTTTGACTGCATACGCGCAGTTTCGGGTGGAAAAGGGCAAAATGATCCTTGAGAAGGCGACCGATATATACGATCTGGATAATGCCCTCAAGAAAAAGTTTCCTGCCCCCCGGGAAATCACCACGTTTCATAAAAACGTCTACAACCTCTACATCCGCGATTCAAACTTAAGTCCTGATTACAAAGTGTCCATGCAGAAATTTTTGGAGATGTACGATACGGCAGCGGGGAAGGAGAAAATTGATGGCATCATCGCGATGGATACCCATGTGCTCGTTGAGGTTCTCAAAATTTTGGGACCGGAGACGATAGGCGGCAGAGTGTTTTCCGCTGATATCGATAAACGCTGTGATTGTCCGCGCGCTGTGTATGAACTAGAGGATTACTCTACCAGGCCGGTGAATTATGTGAGGACCGAGAGGAAAGATATCATCGGCGTCCTTCTGCAGCAGATTCTTCAGAAAGCCCTCGGTGTCTCGCCGTCTCAGTACTGGGGAAAGCTCTTTCAGATGCTTTTAACAGAGATCAATGAGAAGCACGTCCTTACCTATTTCTTAAACGTTGATGCACAGAAGGCTGCCGAAAGCTTCAACATGGCAGGCAGGGTTATGACCGCCGAGGAGACAGCGACACTCCTTTCGTACAAAGAAGGGAATGGCTGGGACTATGTGCATCTCGTCAACAGCAATATGGCTGGAGCTAAATCCAATATGTTTGTCAAAGAAGAAGTGATCAAAGATGTCATGGTAAGCGGTGATACCGTGACGACCAAGCTTACCGTTGATTACAACAATCCGTATAAAGGGAGCGACTGTGGGTTAGAAAGCGGAGGGCTGTGCCTCAACGCCCCGCTTCGCAATTGGGTACGGGTGTATGCACCCGCAGGAAGTACGCTTGTGGATAGTAAGGGTATCATAGCTCCAGGAGACGGGAAGGCCAAACCGATGGACACATATACCGATTTGGGTAAAACGGTGTTTGAAGGGTTCCTGATCGTGAATCCTTTGGGCAAAGCCAGAATTGAGCTCACATATACATCTCCGGTCAAATCTGCTGATGGTAAATATCGGCTGCTTATTCAAAAACAACCCGGCACAGACGGCCAGGAGTGGACCATTCGGTTAAATGGCAAGGACAGGAAGAAATTCCCACTCGATACCGATACCGAGATAACGCTGTAAACAGGTGTCATTCCCGCGAACGCGGGAATCCAGCGTATGATAAACTGGATCCCCGATCAGGTCGGGGATGACTTTATGGAGAGAAGAGTCTACAAGGTTGAAGGCATCATCCTCAAACGAAAAAACGTAGGCGAGGCAGACCGTATCATCACGATATTTACAAAAGAATACGGAAAACTCCGGGTAACCGCAAAAGGAATCCGCAAAGTCACGAGCAGGCGGGCTCCGCACCTGGAGGTGTTTACGCATATTCGTGCAGTTATTCATAATGGAAAAACGATCGATACGCTTTCTGAAGTAGATGCAATCGAGATGTATTCTGATCTTCGTCGGGATTTGCAGAGAGTAAGTTTAGCCTATTATGTTTTAGAGCTGACAGACAGTTTACTTGCGGAAAAACAGGAACACAGAGACGTATTTGTATTACTTCTTCGTGCATTAAGCGGGAAAATCAATACGCGTCAATTTGCACTCGAATTGTTGTGGACTTTAGGATTTTTGCCGCATGGGAAAATTATTGTCGGAAAAGACCTTCAGTTGTTTATCGAAAGCATTACAGAACGAAAACTCAGAACCCCACCTTTTGTCCGGCGGCTTCTTGACAAATGAAATACGGATACGGTACAGTAAGTTCAGAAGGCGATGATCTCGGGTGGCGCCGGGGGAGCTAAAAGATAATAAATGAAGCAGGTCCGATTAAATCGGACAAGTAGGGTGGAACCGCCCCGATCGTATCGGGACCCCTATCACAAATTTTGTGATGGGGGATTTTTTATGAAAATTGATGAAATAGTCAGTCTTTGTAAACGACGTGGGTTTGTGTATCCCAGTAGCGAAATTTATGGGGGGGTTGGGGGATTTTGGGACTACGGACCACTCGGAGTTGAGTTTGCCAACAACATCAAACGTGCGTGGTGGAAAGCGATGGTCCATGATCGGGACGACGTGGTCGGGCTTGATGCCTCGATCATCATGAATCCCAAAGTCTGGGAAGCTTCCGGTCATGTCTCGTCGTTTACTGATCCTTTGGTCGAGTGTAAGGTTTGCCATGAGCGGTTTCGGGCAGATCAGCCGGATGAGATTGAATCCCACGAGATATATCATCGTGGCCGGAACGTAACAGACGTTTCTTGGACAGAGCCTCGTCAGTTTAATCTCCTTTTTCGTACGTTTGTCGGGCCAGTGGAAGACAATTCCTCTCTTGCGTATTTGCGGGGAGAGACGTGCCAGGGGATATATGTGAATTTCCCCAATGTAGTTTCCTCCAGTCGTGTCCGCGTACCGTTTGGTATAGCGCAGATTGGGAAAGCTTTTCGAAACGAGGTAACCCCGGGCAAATTCCTGTTTCGATTGCGCGAATTTGAGCAGATGGAGCTTGAGTTTTTCGTCCATCCTAAGGAAGGGGAGAAGTGGTTTCGCTACTGGAAAGAAGAGCGGATGAAGTGGCATCTCTCGCTTGGATTTACGAAGGAACACTTGAGATATCGCCAACACGAGAGTGATGAGCGAGCGCACTATGCCGCTGACTCATGGGATATCGAATATGACTTCCCTGAATGGGGATTTAAAGAACTTGAGGGAGTAGCCAACAGGACAGATTATGACCTCAAAACCCATGGCAAATGGTCTGGCAAGGATTTATCGTATACAGATCCGATAACAAAGGATTCCTACATTCCCTACATCATAGAGCCATCTGTCGGCGTCTCCCGACTCTTTTTGGCGCTCCTTATCGACGCATACCACAAAGATGAGAAGCGAGTGGTTCTCAAGCTCAACCCTAAGCTTGCTCCTTACAAAGTTGCAGTGTTTCCTCTTGTTGCCAATAAGCCGGAGTTAGTGGAAAAAGCTCGCGGGATTTACCAGGAACTTAAAAAATCATTGGTTGTTGCATGGGATGAGAGGGGAAATATCGGCAAGCGATATTTAGCCCAAGATGAGATCGGCACTCCCTGGTGCGTGACAGCGGATTATGCTACGCTAGAAGATAATACGGTAACGGTTCGCGATCGGGATACAACAAAACAGGAGAGAATCAAAATAGACGAACTCACGGAGTATTTTCAGGAGAATCTATGAAAAACAACACAAAGTTCATATATGCCGGATTGGCTCTGTTACTTGTTATCACCGGCTTCGTTGTCTACAAAGCACTCGCACCCTCAAAAGAACCGATTCCCGTTGAGGAAGAAGAAGTAGAGTTACTTCCTCAAGCTGACCCCTCGATCGTGGTTTCAGCAGCATTTTCCAAGGCAAAGGCAAACACGGTGGTTCTCAAAGTCAGCAATCTTGGGAGTAAATATACATCTGTGGGCTACGAGCTCACCTATGACAGCCAAGGGCTTATCAAAGGCGTAAATTCGGGCAGTAAGCCCATCGAGGTGGCAGGCCAGGACGGATTCGATCGGGAAGTGTATCTTGGAACCTGTTCCCGAAACGTCTGTAAGCCGGATCTGGGAGTAGAGAAAGTCTCCGTTGTCCTCGAATTTACCGATTCTAACGGCAAAAAGAGCCAATTCTCCAAAGATTTCGATTTGTAAGCACTTGGTAGGCACAAAAAGTTTCTAACCCACCCTAAGAGGTGGGTTTTTTCGTGAAAATACCCCTTGACATGGCGTGAAAAATGGGTAACTATGGATATTAGTGGGAAGAAGTGGTAGATTAGGAGCATGAACTTGTTCCTTGGGGAATACGACCACAGTTTAGACGATCGGGGCCGAGTAACGCTCCCGAGAAAGATTCGGCAAGAGATAAAAGGCACGGAAGTTGTGCTGGCGCGGGGATATGACGGATGTGTTTTTGGATTTGATAAAGAGAGTTGGGAGAGAGAAGCGGGAAAACACTTAGACGCGCCGGTGACCGATGAGAAAGCACGACAGGTACGCCGCTATCTGTTTGCGGGAGCCGAAAAGGTAAGCATAGACAAACTGGGCCGTATTCTTGTGCCTGCCCTACTCAAGGAGCATGGAAACATTGCCCACGAGGTAAAAGTGATAGGCGCCGGAGACCATTTTGAGATTTGGGATACATCGGTTTGGCAAGAGTATTCCAAGGGGTTGGGAAATCTATGAGTACCGGACATATACCAGTACTCGTACGTGAGGTTTTGGAGGGATTAGACGTTGGAAAAAGGAAAAAATACATCGATGCGACGATCGGGAGCGGCGGACATGCGGTCGAAATTGTCAAGCGAGGAGGGATAGTCCTTGGCATAGATACAGATCCGGCTGCCGTTAGTATTGCACGTAGAAAGAAGCTTGCTGTAGTACAGGGGAATTTTCGCGATATAGAAGCAATTGCAAAACGAGAGGGATTCACAAACGTCGACGGGATTTTGTTTGATTTAGGTGTATCGAGCATGCAGCTTGATAGCCTAAAGCGGGGATTTAGTTATCGCTACCCCCTCGCTCGACTTGACTTGCGGATGGACCAAAGCCAGGGAGAAGCAGCCAGTGAGCTTGTAAACCGGGCAAGGGGAGAGGAATTGTATGACATTTTTAGCACGTTTGGCGAAGAACAGTTGGCTGGGGCAATTGCTGATGCTATTTGTCGCGCCCGTACGATAAGACCGATTGAAACAGTTGGAGACATGGTCGGAGTTGTGGAAACGGTGGTACCCAATATAAATGTTCGATATGGAGTGTTATCCAGAATATTTCAGGCGTTACGCATAGCAGTCAATGATGAGCTTGAGAATCTCAAATACGGACTTATTGGCGCAAAAGAGCTGGTACGACCAGGAGGAAAACTCCTTGTCATCAGTTTTCAGTCGCTCGAGGATAGGATCGTCAAACAATTTATGCGAGGTAAGGGGTGGGAAAGAGTATCGAAGCACCCGATCCGACCAGGCGCGTCTGAGATAGAAGAAAATGTTCGATCAAGAAGCGCGAAATTGCGCATAGCGAGGAAAATTGAATGAGATACGTACTGAAAATTATCGAATTGACCCTTCCGATAACTGCTATCGCCCTCATAGTGTTGCAGGTTGTACTCTCCAATGCATTGACGACACAAGGAAAACAAGTGGGAGAGCTAGAGAATGAAGTGCGGTTTGCAATCGACGTGAAGGAAGCGTTAGAGATACAGGTCGCCTCCGCTTCCTCCCTGCTTACGCTTCGTGATCGAGCGTTTGAATTAGGATATGGAGAACCCACAGCGAAACAAATACTCAATCTTACGCTCGAAGTGCCTGTGGCATTTGGTGGGTTAGAGCACCCCTCCCCCCGTCCGTGATAGGATAGATCCATGGGAATTTCCCGATCGTCATTTCTATTTACCTTCTTCGTGTTTTGGTTCTCGCTTGTAGTTGTGAGGCTTTTTTATTGGCAGATAATCTCCGGAGGACGTCTGCAACAGGAGGCTTCTCGGCAGCATTTTGTCGAATTGACCATCCCAGCGTCCCGAGGGACGATCGTCGATTTCCAAGGAAATCCGGTGGTCGTCAACCAACCGGCATATCTCGTCTACGGAGAGCCACGGAATATACAACATATCCCGTCATTCGCACGAGAGGTCGCAAGCATCCTTGGGAAGGATGAGGAAGAGCTTGCGCGCACACTTTCTGACCCTCAACGCGTATGGGTGCCGCTTGATCACAAAGTAGAGCTTCCGATCATGACACGGCTAAAGTCTCTTAACCTCACTGGTTTGGGGTTCGAGAAAGAGCCCAAGCGTTTTTATCCGGAGGCATCCACAGCAGCTCACATCTTAGGATTTGTGGGGAGAGACCTAAACGGCGTTGACCATGGATATTTCGGGCTGGAAGGGTACTACGATCGTCAGCTTCGAGGGATAGACGGGTCGCGACGTTTGGAAAAAGATGCTCGCGGTGCTCCGATCCTTTTGAGCGAGGAGGAAAGACTACCACCGGAAGACGGTCGTACGCTCGTCCTTTGGATGGAAAAGCCTGTGCAACAAATTGTCGAGAAGCGTCTCAAAGAAGGGATGAATCGGTACGGTGCCAAGGAAGGAAGTGTTGTCATCATGGATCCGGTAAGCGGCGGGATTCTTGCTATGGCGTCATTCCCCAATTATGATCCAAAAAATTACGCAACGTTTGATACCACGCTTTATAAGAATCCCGTGGTGGGCAGCTCCTATGAGCCCGGGAGCACCTTCAAGGCACTCATCATGGCCGCAGCAATCGATGAGGGTGTCGTCAAACCAGATACCGTGATGGATGAATCAGGCGCCATAGAGGTAGGCCCCTACGTCATCCGTACGTGGAACAATGAGTATCATGGGAAGATAACCATGACTCAGGTGTTAGAGTACTCCTCAAACGTCGGCATGGTGTTTGTCGCACAGAAACTCGGCATTGATAAACTCACGAGCGCAATAAAACGGTTTGGATTTGGAAAAACTACCAATATTGACCTCGAAGACGAATCATCACCGGATGTGCGATCCGATCGTGACTGGCACGAGGTAGATACATACACCGCTTCATTTGGGCAGGGTATCGCCCTGACTCCCATACAAATGGTACGGGCAATAGGCGCGCTTGCCAACGGAGGCAAGCTCATGGAGCCGCACGTGGTAAAGGAAATTCGGGATGCCAAAGGAAGAGCGGTAACTATACCTTCAAAAGTCGTGCGGGAAGTGCTGCGGCCGGAAACGGCAAGCGTCGTGACTGAGATGCTCGTGAATGCCGTGGACAATGGTGAGGCCAAGTGGGCTAAGCCCAAAGGATACAGGATAGCGGGGAAGACCGGTACCGCCCAAATTCCTGTCTCAGGGCATTATGACGAGAAAAAAACCATTGCATCGTTTGTCGGATACGCTCCCGCCGACAAACCGCGATTTGTGATGCTCGTGACTCTCCGAGAGCCGACAAGCTCACCCTGGGGATCAGAAACCGCTGCGCCGCTCTTTTTTACGATCAGCCGTGACCTGTTCACGTATTGGGGCATCCCTCCACAATAACATTGAGCAGCCCGGCTGAGGTCGGGGTGCCGTGATTCTTGCATCGTCAAAGTCCAGATCTCTCATTTTCCATCTAGCTTGTGATGCCAAGGCCATGACGATGCTGCGAAACCGCACCCCTCACCGCCGGGCTGACATTTTGCCCTCGCGAGGGCATTTTCGTTATAATAGAGACATGCTTCGAGGCCTCAAAGGGCTATATCATCTTGCTGTGGCAGTGTTAGCCAATATCTGGTTTGGTTTTCCCAGCCGCAAGCTCACGGTTATAGGAGTGACTGGGACTGACGGGAAGACTACGACGACCACGCTTATATACCAGATTCTCAAAAAAGCAGGGTATAAAGCATCGATGATCACGTCGGTTCATGCAGTCATTGCCGGGAAAACGCATGATACGGGTTTCCATGTGACGACGCCGTCTGCCTGGTGGGTGCAAAAATATCTTGGGGAAGCAGTCCGTCACGGTGATACGCACATGATGCTGGAGGTTACTTCCCATGCGCTTTCGCAGTACCGGGTATTTGGAGTACGGTTTGACGTTGGGGTGATCACCAATGTCACCCACGAACATTTAGACTGGCACAAAACATATGAGAATTACCTCAAAACGAAGCTTTCACTGCTACGACAGGCAGATGTAGCCGTCATCAACCGTGATGAGTCAGATGTCTATACGGAGGCGTTGCGGTTCTTACCACGAAAGCGCTATATCACCTACGGCATACGACGCGACAGTATGGTAAACCCAAAAACTCATCCCTTTAAAGCTCAGTTACCCGGTGAATTCAACCGCTACAACATACTTGCAAGTTTAGCTGTTTCCGAGGCTCTTGGGATAGATCGAAAGATCGCGACAAAGGCGATTTCAGGGTTTCCAGGCGTTATTGGCAGAATGGAGGTCATACAGGATGCGCCGATTCGGGTGATTGTCGACTTTGCTCACACCCCCAATGCTCTGGAAAAAGCTCTGGAAGCAGCGCGGAAGATGACGAAGAAACGCCTGATCCATGTCTTTGGCAGCGCAGGCCTTCGGGACAGAACAAAACGACCGCTTATGGGAGGTGCCACGGCGAAGTTCGCTGACCTTATCGTACTTACCGAGGAAGATTATCGTACGGAGAGCGTCAATACAATCATAGACGCAATTGCTTCAGGTATACCAGCAGAAAAAGAGGTGCATCGGTACCCCAACAGAAAAGAAGCGCTCGAGTTTGCACTTTCGGAGGCCAAGCCGGGCGATCTCGTTATGGTAACCGGTAAGGGACACGAGCGGAGTTTGTGCCGGGGTAAAAAAGAATATCCCTGGAGTGACCAGGAAGAAATCAGGAAAATGTTGAAATCATTATGAGTGTAGAATCTGTAATAGTTGAATCGTCATTACTGAAGGGTTTAGATGGGTTTCGTCACGGTTATTCAACGAGAGTTCACGGTGACATGCGTAATTCCTCTATGAGGAAAGCATTTTCACAAAAATTAGGTTTAGATCCACTCTTGCTTACCAAGCCACGTCAAACACACAGTAGTGATGTGTCTGTCGTCACACAGAGACCGTATGGTGGTGCGGTCAGAAAAGTTGATGGACTAGTTTCAAAAGACCTTCCGTTATGTGTAATAGGCGCTGATTGCGCTCAGGTATTAGCTATTGATCCGGTAGGAGTTATAGGAGTAGCCCACGCAGGATGGAAAGGAACGCTTGGCGGTATAGCAAAAAACCTAGTTCATACAATGGTCGGAGAGGGAGCTAGAATAAAGGACATTTGTGTGGCTATAGGTCCTCGAATTGGATTGACTTGTTACCCTGTGTCGCTGGAGCGAGCTAATCTTTTTCGAAAACGGTTCGGAGAAAACTCAGGTGTTACACAAAAAATTGGAGATAATTGGCACATTGATTTAGGACTGGCAATTCTTCGTGAACTACAAGATGCCGGTATACAAAAAAGACATATCGATCTACTAGAATATTGTACATCCTGTAATAATGATAGATTTTTTTCCTTCAGAAAAAACTACGGTAAGGCAAAGTATGGGGAAACTGCGGGCATGATAGGTTTTTGGGGGTATAAATGAAGCACGCTCACTTGGTCGGCATCAAAGGGGTAGCTATGGCGGCACTCGCTGTGTATCTTACCCAATCCGGTATAAAGGCGACCGGAAGCGATGTCGAGGAAGATTTTCCAACCAAAGAGGAATTAAAGGGCATACGGGTATTCACCGGTTTTGACGGATCGAGAATTCAAACGATCAAGCCGGACGTGGTGTATTACACCGGCGCACACGGGGGCAGGGAAAATCCTGAAGTTGTCGCAGCGCTACAAGCGAATATACAGGCGCTGCCGCATGGTCAAGCGCTTGGCAGTATGATGAAAGGTTCCCGTCAGATAGTTGTTGCAGGAAGCCATGGCAAGACCACGACGAGCGCCATGATTGCATCACTCCTTTCCCATGCAGGAGCAAAGCCCAGTTACGCGATTGGTTGCGGATCGATAACGGGAATGGGCGCGGCAGGTCACAAAGGGAAGGGCGATTGGTTTGTAGCAGAAGGAGATGAGTATATTACTGACCCAGGTCATGACCCAACGCCACGATTTCTTTGGCTTGAACCAGATATCCTTGTGGTCACCAATATTGACTACGACCATCCCGATGCATATACCGATCTTGCTTCGGTACAGTCTGCATTCGTAACGCTTGCGAAGAAAAGTAAAGAAATTATCGTCAACGCGGATGACGCAAATAGTAGGGTGTTGGAAAGCGAGCTCACGTACGGGTTTTCACCCGCTTCTAACTTTTGGATCACGCATGTAGGGGTAGGAGAGGAACGGACGTTTTTTGCCCTTGAAGAACGAGGGATGAAATTGGGCGAGTTTACCCTTAAAGTACCGGGTCGACATAATGTATTAAATGCTGTAGCGGCAATGATTGCTGCGCATCAGGCCGGAGTCGATTGGAGTGCCTTGAAACGAGGCATATTGGAATTTACCGGTACGAAACGCAGGTTTGAAAAAATAGGAGAGCGACGCGGAGTCATATTTTATGATGATTACGCGCATCACCCCGCAGAAATCCGCGCAACGCTTGCCGCCGCCCGCAGCTGGTATGCTGATCGCCGTATCATAGTCGTTTTCCAGCCGCATACGTATTCACGGACGAAAGCACTATTAACCGAATTTGCACAAAGTTTTGGCGACGCAAACGTGGTCATCCTTACCGACATCTATGCTTCGGCTCGGGAGACTCACTCACTCGGCATAGACGGAACAACGCTTGCTACCGAAGCCGCGAAACACCACGGAAACGTTTTGTATGCGAAAGATAAGAGCACCGTTTCCAGCGTGATATCCAAAACGCTTGAAGCATCTGACGTCGTGATATGTATGGGAGCAGGAGATATATATAATTGGGAGAAAGAAATCTATGAATC